>Ga0190312_1000426_pt1 | contig 13336 bp, 7 predicted proteins | sample 487007910_MG_FD_165046 | JGI IMG/M metagenome (GOLD analysis project Ga0190312, IMG submission 165046) | Hydrothermal vent sediment bacterial communities from Southern Trench, Guaymas Basin, Mexico - 4870-07-9-10_MG | ecosystem: Environmental > Aquatic > Marine > Hydrothermal vents > Sediment ... | reverse complement strand
GATGTTCTGAAATCTAAGGGGGCACGAGTTTTCTTGTTTGACTGCAACACCCTTTACCGCGTTGGAAGATGGAATTCTGTGGACCATATAGAAACGGCAAATCTAAATGGATTTTCGTACGCCACGGTTGGGGCACCTTTTATAGTTGGAGACGGGCTTTTGGGAAGAGACGAGATAGCTTTGAAAACGGGGTTTGAGGAAGTTGAGGTGGCGTATGTTGGTAGCGTGGTTAGAGATCTGGATTATCTTTTCGTTTTAACTCACTTCAAATTTCACGGGTTATTTGGATATGGTGGTGCTATAAAGAATATAGGAATGGGGATTGCCTCCCGTCGCGGAAAGCTCTTTCTTCATTCGGAGGTAAAACCGAGAGTTCTGAAGGAGAGGTGTAAGGGATGTGGAGAGTGTATGGTAAATTGTCCTGCTGGAGCGATAACCGTGGAAAACACTGCGACAATTAACCCGGAGGTTTGCATAGGATGCGGAATGTGCGTGATTACCTGCAAGGAGGGAGCAATAAAATCTGAGTGGAGTTCCGCTAGGGATACCGCAATAAAAACACTTTATTATACCAAGGCTATACTTGATAAGGTTGGCAGAGCGACTTATCTCAATGTGTTGATGGATGTAACGCCCCACTGCGATTGTTTACCCACTTCTAAACTTCTGGCGGTGCAGAATATCGGATTTTTGTTATCAAAAGATGTTGTCGCCATAGATTCCGCTTCCTACGATATGGTCAGCGCTGCTCAACCTCTTCCCGGATTGAATATTAGTGAAAAAAGAGATAAGGCGAAGGCCCTATTTGAGGATTCGGCGGATATGAACGAAATATTGGAAATTGCCGAGAAAATAGGGTTAGGAAGTAGAAAATATTTGCTGAAAGATTTTGAGTAAATATTATCTCCTCCCCCTTCTTATAACAAATTCAAATATGAACGGAAGTGAGTAGAACAGTCCGAATATAACCCAGATTATCCAATACGCTGACCATGAAGGAATTCTTTTTATCTTCCCTTCTTTGATGGCAACATTACCTGCGAGATCCACAGCATACACTCTGTATTTAACATCTCCCCCTACTATATTCCCGGGAATGGTTGCGCGATATATCCCACCGGAATAGTTCAAATATACGGTATAATTTCTTCCGCCTATTTCGTAAATGAGCATAACATAGGATATCCCATAAGTATCGTTGGCGTAGACATATATTTCCATATCTCTACCTTCAACGACAGTCTCGGGTGAAACTACATTTATTTCTGGTGGAGTTTTATCAATTATCAGTTTTTGCTCTAAGTATGTGGTTACTGAATTTCCTGCCATATCCGTCAAATTAAGAATTTTAATTCTGTATTCACCTTCCGCAAAATCATTCGTATTCAAAGTTATTATGTATGTATCATCAGATACTTTCGTTGCATAAATCTCTCTACCGCTTACCACAACTGAAAAATTCTTTATTTCTTCGCTGAATTTTACCGTTATATTGCATACAGTATCGTTTTTCAGCGGAGGATACATACTCCATACGGTATCCACTATGGATGGTGGTAGGGTATCCACCCGAAAACTGTATTCGTAAATGTACATGCTGTTGTTGGCTTTATCCATCCCTCCCTTAACTATTATAGTGGCATTACTTTGCAGATTCTCCTTTTCCACAACCAGTGTACCCTCCCAGGTAAGTGAGGTCTTCCAGTTCCCGATAATTCTCTTCTGTATATCTGCATATATGCAGATTACTTCAAGGTTATGAGAGGTATCCATATCCTCACTGAAATTCACATAAACTACATGCTCCCCGGGACCCACAGGTTCTCCTCCCAAGTATATTTCCGTAACATACGGGCTATCCGTATCCACATAAAAAGTTGTGGAATAATCACTCATCTCGTTTCCGGCAATGTCCTTCGCCCCCTCTATTGAAAGAACATAGTTACCCGACGGAGAGTTATTGTAAATTTCTATTTTGCCAACCCAGAGCGTAGAATTTATCCACTGTCCGGTGGAGTAGTACTTAATAATAGGCGGTCCATACATAACTACCGGCTGAACAGAGGTATTCATGGGTTCGTTGAATTCCACAGCGACATCGTAAACTCCCACACCAAACGGCTGCTGAGAGGAGAAACTTACATTCACCACAGAAGGAGGAGTATTATCGGGATACGCTATGTAAATCCTTCCGGTTGATGGAGAACTCTCAAAAATCGCCATCGCGGATTCAACATATATATCGCTTATGCTAAATTGCACAAATTTATCCGGTGTGGCATTTGTGGAAAACACCGCGCCCACAATTAATGATACATTTGCGGAAGAATTCAGAGTTATGTTCAGATTTATGTAAGTGGTGTTCCAGTTAATTGTCCCTCCTCCCAAGTATTTATCTCCCATGCTCACATTACTGCTGAAATCGGCATCCATATAAACATATACTTCGGATATTTCCGAAGTGTTAAGGGTTCCGGATACCATAATGACCATGCTGGAAACATTCAGATTTTCCGATGAATCCGTCTGGAGGATGAGGTGGAGGATTGTAGCATTTTCTCCGGGATGCACATTTCTCGGCGAAATATCCTCGGAGGAAACAAAAACGCCATAAACATTTCTTGAACCGGGAGTAGAATAGCGATAGGGAGTTATATACCAGTCCGAGGCACGATCGCAATCATACCCATCGGGTATAAGAGACACACTCTCCCCGTTACCGGGCGCGGGTATGTGCCCTCCGAATCCCCTGCCGTTTAGTATGAAAGTTACATTGGGCGGAGGGCCGTCAATTTCGTTCATAGCGGAGGATGCGTAGGATACATAATCCAGCGTCTTGTTTCTGTAGATTATCCCTATGTCATCACCGGAATCGCAGAGGTAATCGTCACTTAGATTCAAAACATAGTAATCTCCCGCATTCAGTTTGATTGATGGGAGTATTGCATGCAAAGAATCAAAATCCGTTATCTCTATCCCTCCGAGGTCCAGAGTATGATTTCCCGAGTTCTTTATTTCTATCCACTCATCACTTCCGAAAGATGAAAATTCGTTTATTGTCAGCGATATTTTGTACCTGTATCTTATACTTATCTCGTGTAAAATCGGCACATGGGCGCCGTCGGAAGTGAGAGTTACCTTGAGTTGCATAAATCTTTCTATCACAGATGGAGAGGAGTTGTTGCTTATAATTTCCCAGGGAGTCCAACTTATGCCATCCGGAGATGTTCTGGCATAAACAACCATTCCTGCCCCGGGAGGTATGGAGGCAAACCATCCAACGCTTATGTTTTCAGGAACCGTCTTGAACTCTATTATCTGCGATGTCCAGTTTCCCTCAGAGTAATATCTCTCGGATTCAACCTCCGCCTGCATGGTTATGAAGGCTGGGTTAAAATCCCAATTCATCGTAACTGGAGTACTTCCCACCTCCCCTGTATAGTACCAGTAACCGGTATCGGTATTTGCGGATAAGGCGGATAACTGCCCAGAAACCGTATATATTCCCAAACGGTCGCCCGTGCTCACATTGAGATTCACATTAAAGTAATTCAGCTGATTTGGGCTGGGATATAGCACGGGAGAAGTGGCTACAGCATACCACAGTCCTGTGTTGGTACGGCGCAGCACCTTCACCTTAAAACTTCCAGCATAGGTACCGACATTTATCGCAATTCTCTTAACAGTTCCGGGGGAAGAAAAAATGAATGCAGAATCTCCAGGAACTACAGTGTATCCTGAAGAATAAGAACTTGAGGGGGCATCCAGTTTTCCGACGGTATAGTTGGAAGTATACTTTTTAAGAGTGATATTACCCGGGTATGTATCAAGGTCCACAGTGGAATCCCAAGTGCCGTTTTTGAAATCCTGCTGAGTAGTTATATTTAAATACTCAAAAAATTCAACTGGATTAAAAAATATGTTTGAGGATTTTTTGTCTGACCCCCCCGCCAAAGGTAACGATAACGCGAGCATAACAACGAGTATGTAAGACCAAACCTTGCGTCTCATGCTGCACAACAAAATCATTAATCCGATAAATAGTTTTCCCCAGAATTCTATGTCTCATTCCATACCCTTCTAATAAGTCCCTCAGGAGTTATCTGTATAACCTTAACTCCTGCCCTCAAAACCCACTCATTTGCATGATCAATGCGATCATTTACTAGGAATATAATAACCTTCCCCTTAATCTGTTTAAGCACATTCATGCAGCCATCGATCTCTCCCGTATAGGCATCTGTAAACACATATATAGTAGGTCTCCCCTCTATGCCTTTTGCGTAATGAAGTGCATTGTAGAGATTTGTCCCCGAGGTTGGTAGAAGTCTTGCGAGCATGTTAAGAATGGAATAAATATCACGGGTTGGTTTGATAACCAAGTTTTCTGGAACATCTGAGCCAAAAGGTATTAATCCCACTTTTCTACCTGCTTCGTATGTTTTTCTTGCTATAACATATGCGGATTCTCTCGCTCTTTCAAACTTCATCCCCTGCATGGAACCGCTACAGTCCAATACGATTAGGGCATCATCAGGATTCTCTCCTCCGGATTCAAAGCCTAAGTAACTCTCAACATTCTTTAAGGAATATATTCCCGGAATTACTATACCAAAAGAAGATATCGTTGAAATTACATCCAACGATTCAATCTCATCACCCAGCTCCCAGTCGGAAGGCACCGTTTCCATTTTTTCATTGTATCCATAAGCATTTTTCATTTCCATATATTTGGCTACAATCATCATTTTTATGTACTCTATAACAACAGGGTTATCAACAATTTTTATATCTCCCCACGAACTCCAGGACCTCGTAAATGTATCTTCATCAAACACATCATCTATTGGGATTCCCTTCTTTATAAGTATTCTTGCTACATCTGCAGGGTTCACACGCATCCCATCCATACACTTATGTATTATGAGATGCACATATACTGGTTCTTCCAGTGTTGAATGCATTTTCAGAAGCCGTCCAATTTCAATGATCTTTTTATAGAGGGAGGATTCCGCATCATTCATAATGTAATATATTGTATTACCTATATTATTGTAAGGTAATGTAGTTTTTAATCCCAACTCTTCCGCAACTTTTCTGTAATATCCTCCCATTATGGACAGTACGGATTCAGTTTCTGATCGGACATTACTTAAACTTTCTTCAAGAAATCTTAAATATTTTTCACCAAATATTTTAATGTTTGTTGAATCAACGATCATATCCGCTATGATATTGGCGAAAATCCAGGGCTTTGAGAATCCCAGGAACTTTCCTATGTATTCCACAACAATTCCAACCTCCGGATCTTGAGGAAATATGGCTTTATGCCCATGCTCGTGTCTGAGAACATTTCTTACAAAATTTTCGCTTTTTTTTGCGAATTTTCTGGGAAAACCTACAACATCCCAATTGAAGTACGCTGTACCTTGGCTATCATCAATAACCAGAGGAATTTTTCTCCGAAATTCGGCGCATACTTCATCATATATCCTCTTCACATCCTTTATCTCCATACATATCACCTCTGAAAGAAGCCAAGAACCCTTTCAAATTCATCGCTTATCTCCACCTCGCCATTAAGTGCAACTCTCCACTTTTCCATTTCCCAAGGTATCTTCTCAACCAGTTTCTTAACCCATACTTCTGCCGAGCCTTCAACAGCTAGTATTTTCTCTTTTAAGTTTACTCTGTGAGGCAAAACATACCTCAGAGCGAAAAGTACATCATTCACCGTTACTTCATTTCTTCCTTCAAAATACGCCTTGGCTCTGGCAACCTTGATTAAATCACTCTGCCATCTTGCACCAAGCGGTTCCTTGAGATGAGAACATGGCTCATCCCTATATCTGCACTCTTCACAGAAACTCATAGCCTTATCAAGACTCACTATCTCTTTATCCTCCCTTACGCATCTTGTTAAATAGTTGTGAATCAAAACACTCACCAAGAAAAGTATGCCCTTGGGAACATGGACATTTTCAACCTCTTCCCATATTTTAATCATATCTTCATAGCGAAGTATATTTTTCACTCTATCCGCAGGTCTTAAATCTTCATATATAACGATTTTGGAAAGTCTTTCATTTTCTGGAGGAGTGGTGACTGTGAATGATACCGAAATTCTATCAAGCAGAGCCCTAGGGATCTCTGTGGAAGCAGAATCGTGAGGATTTGCATCCATCACGCAAACAAAATCTGGTGTTGTGAAAACTCTATCCCTGTAAATTACCTTCTTTTCCGAAAATAAGCTTAACATAAAATTGTATAACTTCCCATTGCCTCTCTGCACTTCATTAATGAACTTAAAGGGTTTGGATATTATCTCTCGTGGGGAAACTTTTTCCTCTCCTTTCAAAAGGGAAGCCACATCTATAATTACAAATGTATCCTCCAGTTTTAGTTCCTGATTCATTGTGAACATTGCAAAGTTATCCTCGCCGAAAAATATTTTTGCTAGACACTCAACATACGCTGTCTTCCCAAAACCATACGCCCCTTTAATAAGTATGACGCTGTTCTTTAGAAGGGGGATTATTCTCATTATTGTTTTGTGCTCCTCAGGATACGCTATGACTTTGTCCAATTCCTCAACCGCCTTAATATATATATCTCTATGCTTGAACCCCATGAGGACCACCATGATGGATAATGAATTAACATATATAAACCTTTTACCGTGCTTTATCAAATATTTTATAACACTAAAATTTAAAGTTAGTAAACTATTGAAAACAATAAAATTTAAATATAATGTTTCATTACCTAAAATGTATGGCAGAGTTTGATGATATACTGAATGCTGCCCTTGAGGGCTATAGAACAGGGCTAAGTGGGGAATCTCACCCCCTATTCACGATAGGCATAGATGCAAGCAAGTTTAAATATGAGAGAGTAGAAGATGTATTTCATAGCAATCCCGATAAATATACCGTAAATCTTACCGATCATATAAGAAAAATTACCCAATATCTAGGATACTATCTCTATAGAAAAAAGGAAGGAAAGGATATAAAACTGGATATTGCCGTAGTAGGTCCCACAGGTTCGGGCAAAACGCAGTTTATTGAAACATTTCTCAAAGCGGTAGATAAACTGAAAGAGAAAGATCTTAAAGGGGAGCTATCCAAACTCGAAACAAAAAAGGTGAATATGAAAGTGATATTACATCAAAAAGACGATGAGGAACTTGAGGAAACCTTCTATGAGTTGGCTTCAAGCGAAATAGTGATAATTGATGATATGTGGTATCATCAAAACCCGAAAGGGTATTTGAAGAATCTATTTGAAAGTATGGATAGCGGTATGGTGATAACCACTTGGAGACCAGTTCATTATATGGAATTCTTAGATGAGTGGAAGAATATAGTTTTTACTGAGCTAGAGAAGGCTCATGTAGAAAGGCAAGAAGAAATATATATCTCTTCGCTTGAAGAAAGATTTGAAAATGAACTTTTTGATAAGCTCTGGGATTTCGTAAATGCTAAAAGTGATGCTGAAAAATTCAAAGAATCACTTCGCGAACTTTTTAGCCTATCTTTCAAAAGCTTTGAAGGAATACCTGGATTGGTAATTAAAAACTATATAACTTATATTAGAGACAATATCGAAAAAGTAAGGAGGTACTTGAAGGAGGAGAATATACTGAAAAATAAAGAAAAAATATTGAATGATTTCAAGGAAATCGGTTTTCTTACAATGGATGATATTATTAGCATAATGGAAGGCACATCCAAAATAGGCTACAAGATAATAAAGGAGATAATCTTAAGTAGAGATGATAGAGGAATTGCTCCAACCGATATAATACCCCATATATTTGAGAATATACCAGAGGATAACATTAATCTTAGGAGGAAAAAGGCACCAACGGTTGCACATCATATCTCAAAACTTAAAAGTATGGGCCTTCTCCATGATACAAGGGAAGGAAAGAATATATTTTATAAGTTTAAGCCTGAAGTTGAACCTCTCCTTGAACTCTATTTCCAGAATATTGGATGGGAGGTGTTCAGATGAAAAAGAGCTTTATGCTTTACAGGGTAACCGGCGGGAGTAAACTTACCGTACAAGATCTCAAGAACAGGAATTTCTTTGACGATAAAGAAAAAATAAGGAAAGGTGTGGATATAGAAAGTATAGCTAGTAAAGGTGATATGCTTTACTTTGACATATGCTGTGAGGAAGAGATAGGTCCTTTTGAAATAGCAAAAGATAATAAATTTGAAAATACAACTATAAAAATTGTTGGAAGATACGAAGTGATATACCTTGGAGAGTATCTTCTAATCCAAATTAGAGGTGATAACGAGGAGATTCTCAGAGATATCAAAAATTACTTGCGAGATTGGTTCAAATTATACACTGAGGGACCACTTTCATTATATTCTGTTGTTAATAATCCAAAATTTTACGATAAAAAGAAGACGAAGGGGCACCTTTCTGGATTAGAAGTTAATCCAACACAAGGGAAGAGAAGAGCCGAAAAGGTAAAAGTTACGGGTACAGACCTCGGAAAAACAAGGGATATAGAATATTTCGAAAAAGATAAGAAAGTAAGGATACGTTACAGAAATAAAAATATGACAGTTGAACTTCATGACAGGGGTAGGACAAATGGTGGAACAATAACTATCTATTATGGAAAGGTCTCTAGAGAGGACCTTATGAAGGAACTAAAAAAAGTGATTGAAAAAGATATAGAACCACATCTAGATAAAGGGCTTTTAAAATATTTTAAATCATTTTCCGACCGATACTCTTGAAATCTCGCCTTTCTTTTCAACCCTGTATATAGTATCTGCCACATCCTCTATTTCTCTGTGATGCGTTATTATTATCATTTGCGGTAAGGTTTTAGATTCTCTGAAAAACTCCTGAAGTATGTTTACGAACTCTCTTCTTCTATCCTCATCAAGATATATCGTTGGCTCATCCATGATTACCGTGGATAAGTTCCCTGCCAGAACTCTTGCTATGGCGAGCCTTATCGCTATGGCTAAGGCAATTAATTCCCCTCCACTTAAGGATTCCAAGGGAATATTTTGTCCTTCACGAAGAACTTCTATCACCATTTCTTCTTTATTATTCTTCTTAATATCCTTAATAGTTACTTCAGAAATATCCATGTTGAAGTACTGTATATAGTTAGTTGCATATTTAGATATATATGTGTATGCTTTCTCTCTAAGTACTTTTTGGATTCCGTCCTTGGAGAACCCCTTCTTTATCTCATCTAGGAAGGTCAAAAATGCCGCATAGTTATTTACAGCGTTCTCCTTTTTCTTTTTCTCCTTCTCAATTTCTTCAATTTCCGATGAAATCCTCTGAACATCTCTTTCATATCCATTTATATTTTCTTCAACATTCCTCTTCTCTTCTTCTTTTCTTGTCTTCTCTTCGCTTTTTTTGTTGAACTCCTCTTCAGCCTTGCGGTGCTTTTCCTCATCGTATCCAAGATTATCCAGATTCCCTTTAATCTCTTCCCTTCTCTTTTTCATATCTTCAAACCTTTCTTTTTTCTCCTCAAGCTCTTTTTTAAGGTCATTAACCTTTTCTGCTATTTCCTTGAGTTTTTTCATTTCACCCTTCTTTTCCTGCAGTTGCCTTATTTTTTCTTCTGCGTCTTTCTCGTCTTTTATTTTGTATTCCAGTTTCTCTGCTAACTCCCTGAGTTTTTCTTTCACATCTTTAATTTTTTCTTCCAAGTTCTCTAAATTTCCAACATTGTCTTTCCTGATTTTCTCCAGGACCTCCAATATCTTATTTATTTCGTAAAAAGTTTTTGTGAGTTCGCTTCTTTTCTCTTCAATCTCATTTTTTAATGCTTCGTACTGCTCGGTTGGAAGTTGCTGTATCGTATCAATGCGTTCTCTGGTACTTAATATTTTCTCTTCTATTCTTTTTATCTCCAAATCTAATTTTGCAATGAGTACATTCAGTATTTGATTTTCTTCATCTATTTTATTCCTGAGATTAATTCTCATTTCATCAGTGATTGGACTTTCGCACACAGGACAGTTGCTTTTTTCTATGGCTTTTTTTCTACTTTCATTAAATTTAATATGTTCTCCGGCTTTTGCTATTTCTTTCATCAATTCATCTCTTTTATTCTTCAAACCTTTTAGTTCTTCATTAAGCCTATTTAATTCAGATTTCTTGTTTTCTGTTGTGGGTGGATCTATATGTTTTTTTATTTCCATCTCAAGTTCGTTGCACTTTTTTTCTTTCTTCTTCAGGTCCTTAATGGTGTTTTCTATGCTCGAAATCTTTCTCTCTGCATTCACGAATATATCCTTTAGTTCTTGTGGGGGCTTATAATCCAGCTCCTGTTTTAACTCCACAACATAATCTGCAACATTTTTCTGGTGCTTCTCTACTTTTTTCAGGTATTCCTCAATTTCATCCAGTGTTTTCTGTATCTCCTCCTTCTCGTTACAATAATCTCTCATTTTTTGCAGATTCTTTTTGTATTCCTCAATAATAGGGAGTTTTTCAATTTCCTTCGTTAATTTTTCCATTTCCTCTTTTGCCTTCTCTGCTTTTTTCAATTCATCCGAAATTCTATCAATTTCCTCCTTAATATACTTTATCTCCCTTTCAATCTCTGTTATATTTCTCTGAAGTTCTTCGTATTCTCTTTTCTTGTTATCCCACTCCTCCTTTTCCTTTCTCGCCTTTTCCACTTTTTTCTCCAAGTCCTCCAGTTGTTTTTTAATCTCTTCCAGCTTTTTCTTCTCTTCTTCAAGTTTTGCTTCCACATCCTTCTTCTGTTTCTTTTTCTCCTCATATCTCCCTTTAATGCGTTCTAGTTCCTTCTCTATTTCTTCCTTTTTATCATCAAAATGTTTTATTATATCATTCATCTTTTTATAGCATTTTTCCAGTTTGTGGAGGTTAAGTAGTTTACCCATTATTTCTTTTCTTTTTGCGGGTTTTTCGTTTAAAAGTCGGGAAATCTCTCCCTGTTTTATAAGTATTGAGTTTATTGCGCTATCTTTGTCCACACCCAGAATGTTCTGAATTTCGTTGGGTACTCCGGTAGCTCCGCGCACTATAAGTTTACCATCTTTTCTCAAATACATTTCTGTATTCCTACCCTTTTTTCTTCTCCACACAACTTGATATTCTGAACCTTCATGCCCAAACACAACCTCCACTTCCGCGGAATTTTCTCCGAATCTTATCAGGTTGTCGATCCCGCCCCTGCTTGAATCTCCAAATAGAGCCACGAGCAATGCATCTATGATTGAGGTTTTCCCGGATCCATTTTTCCCCACTATGGCGTTGATGCCTCTGGGTATTTCTATTTCGGTATTTTTATGCGATACAAAATTTCTCATCGCTATTTTTTTAATTATCATTCCTCATCACCTCCATAATTTTCCTTGTAGAAATTCTCAAGAAGCTTTGTTGCCCCTTCAATATCATCCGAGATAATGTGATCGTAGATTTCATAGGCCAGCCCTCCGATTTTTTCATCCTTGAAGTACTCTTTCATTATTTTCTCCATATTTATTCCTTCAGAAATATCTATTTTTATTTCCTCGGTTTCTATATCCCTTTCTCTGAATATGGGCCTAATGTGCAGGATTTTATTCTTCACAAGTTCCTGGAGTTTTTCGTATGCTGCTTGGCGGTCAAAATTCTTCCCAGTCACAGTGACATGCAGTACCGGTTTCTTTGGTTTTTTACCGTATTTGCTCTCGTACTCCGATATTTTTCCATCAAGTTCGTTGCTCATGTTTTCCAAATTCTCAACTTCAAGTTCAAAGACAAACTGTGGTCTTATAATTAGGTCAACTTTCTGAACATTTACACCATCATCTAAATCCACGATGTAAACACCTTTTCCATCACGCTCCCATGAAGAAATCTCATCTTTGTTCATAATTTCCGTTGAGCCAGCGATTCCGAGGTAGCCATTTCCAAACTCTCTGAGTTTTCTGGAATGTATGTGCCCACAGGCAATGTAACTCATATTTCGGGGCAGATCACTTTCGTGAATTTCGTAGGCTCCCTCAAATGGGATATACTCTTTAATTCCCTGATGCAGCAAAAGCACACAATGTTTGTAATTCTTAGCAATATTTCCACATTTTTTCAATATCTCCGGAAGGATTTTTGCATGTAATCCCTTTATGGCCGGTATGCCTAAGAATGCGACATCGTCAATAACATACTTTTCGGGTAAGGACTCTGAACGGGATGAGCCCAAAAGTATAATGTCGTCAAAAAGTTCGTGTGGAGGTCTATCCTTCCTTTTTGGAAAGTCGTGGTCTCCAAGTATGGCTATAAACTTTATTCCGTTGAGATTTCTCACACATTCTTTGAATTTAAGAAGCGTGGTGTTTGAGGGTCTCGCCATGTGAAATAAATCCCCCGTATGCACTATAATATCGGCCCTTTCTTCCCTTGCTATATCAAGCACCTGCTGGAAAGCTTCATAAAGATCCGTTTCTCTCTCATCCAAGTTATACTGTCTATACCCGAGATGGGTATCGGAAACATGAACTATTCTCAATCAATCACCTCCTAGCATTTCCCTGATTTCTTTAATTGACTCCTCCATGCTCTTTTCCTCTCTATCCGCCTCTTCTCTGGCCTTCTTCAAAGAGGCAACTATATCTATATCTCCGCCCCCCTCTTTTGTTTTTCTCTCCCTTATTTTTACCATCACAGGCACCTTTGTTATTTCTCCGAGGATTACTGCCTCACCCGTATTCAGGCCTGCGAGGTCTCCGAGCAAATCCTCGCTCAGATTCTCCGCGCTTATTTTGACGGCCTTCTGATCCTCAGGATTCTTTATTCTGAGTATAATCTGGCTGTTGCACTGGCTTAGAGCATCCTGATGTATCTTATACGGTCTCTGCGTTATGAGAATAAGGAATATTCCAAACTTTCTACCTTCAGCTGCAATCTTTCTTATGATGTCCTTGGCATATGTTGAGGAATCCTTGGGAATGAAGCGGTGCGCCTCCTCTATTACCACAAAAACGGGATATTTCAGCTCCCCCTTATTTGCTCGTTCATAGAGTTCTGTTAGTATTTTGTAGGCAATGTAGTTGGAAATGGCATCGTTGAGGCCTGAAAGATCAAGAATGCTCACATACTTCGGTTTAAGGAAGTAATCGAGTGGGGTTGAGGTATCTCCCCACACCCTCAGCTTCTTTAGTTTCTTAATGTATTTAACTGCCTTTTCACCTACATGCTTATCTTTATCTATTTTTATGGTCTTCAGATGCTCTATGAATTCGTCTATAGTATAATCTTTATTTTCGTTTTTCAGTTTTTCTATGGTCTTGGATATGGCTTCTCTTATATTTGAGTATTTTTC
>Ga0190312_1000425_pt1 | contig 13337 bp, 3 predicted proteins | sample 487007910_MG_FD_165046 | JGI IMG/M metagenome (GOLD analysis project Ga0190312, IMG submission 165046) | Hydrothermal vent sediment bacterial communities from Southern Trench, Guaymas Basin, Mexico - 4870-07-9-10_MG | ecosystem: Environmental > Aquatic > Marine > Hydrothermal vents > Sediment ... | reverse complement strand
ATCGACTATTGGGCGGATTGGAGTATAGATGCGCAGAATATATATTTCTATAATGGGACACACAACCTGACCGAGCCCATAAAGAACTATATTGAGAACACTGGAATAAGGTTCAACAACACTGCGATGGGAGGGCCTGCCGATGGGAAATATTCTATGTTCCTGCCAAACTCCACGCATGAAGCATACTCAGTCCTTGACTTTGGTATACAGGAAGAAGCTGTTGGTGATGGAACAGATGCCTATGACATGTACGTAAAACTTATGATAATCAGTGGCTTCAACTATACACCAGCGCCAGAAGCGATAAGATTCTACGTTTCGGAGGACGGAAATAAGTATGTTGAGCTGGCAGATTATCATACAGCGACATACTCCTCGGAAGGCTATGTGCTCGTCTGGTTCGACATAGACCCCATTCTGAAAAATAATGAGTGGAATAGAATCAGATATCTGAAAATCGTTGTTCTCCCTGGCCATAAATACGCTGTGGATGCCATAAGAACAATGAACATAGATAAGCAACTCTCAGATGTCACATCCACATACTTCGTCTCCTTGGACCTCAGTGGCGAAGGAGAAAAAGATTACTTAGTGTTCGGCACGATTACGGGGAGGATTGTTCTATTCGCATACAACGAAACGACTTCTCTGTACGACATGGTTTTCGACTCTCAGTATGAAGAGAGATTCTCCCTAGGGGAAAACATCTGGGATATCGCCAAGGTTATGCCATACACAAGACTCCCATATTGGCTCCTAAGTGAGGTTCATGACTTATACCTTAAGCACCACGTGTTGAACTACAACTACTTGGATATCGATGGGGATGGCTACGAGGATCTTATCTTCGGTACAGACGAAGGAGTGATACTCTACTACAGGTACAACGGGACCACATATATTAGAGATACTGGTGGTGAATACGTGTTGTTTAATGGATCGGACGGGATAAACCTACTCTCAAAGAAGACGCTAACCGTGGAAATGAATGATATTCTATTGTCATCTCCCGGCAGAGAGCTCCTAGTCAGCTACACAACCACAGGTACGACCTTCAAGATGTATATCCTTAAGCTAAGAAGCTCCCTAAGCTATCCCTATAGCCTAGAGTATGCTGAGGATCTGGCTGGCTGCGAGGTTACCGGGAAGCTATACGCAATACTAAACTATGGTGGCATAGCAACACCAATAACAATGGACTCCGTAGATATTGATGGTGATGGAGACATAGACATAATCCTAGCTATTGAGGATAGCTTATACGTGCTCTGGAATCTCCAGGACTCAGCGGATAATCCAGAATTCGCGTTGGACGAAAACTACTTTGAGGATGTTAAAGATGCCCTGGGAATAAAGAAGCCCTATATGCCACAGCTAGTGGATTTCAATGGGGATGGTGTGTGGGATCTTGTGGTGAGCTACGCCGAGAAGAATGGCACAACGTACTTTGAGAATGTCGGAACAAATGACAAACCGATATGGGTGGAGAAGAAACAGCTCTTCGCGAACTCTCTCGGATCAACAAACCCAATTACAAACTTTGCATTTAATGGATTCACCAAGACACTGGTTCATAGTGAGGGTTCCTCAAACATGATCATAGCTAATAAGAGAAACACAAACAAGTACTACATATTCACTGGGGAGAGATCGGGGATACAGACTCTCGCTCTGGCAACATATCCATTCCTCTCAGTCGTGAATTTCGCTCCGAATACCACAAATAACTATGGGTACCACATAATGGAGGTATGGTCTAACCGTAGAGATCTGATAGGTTGGACGCAGTCAATATCCTTCGGAGATATGGATGGAGACGGCAAAAATGAGGTTATTATTGGTGACTACGACAACAATGTCTTTGTGTTCGAACACATAACAAATAACACCTACAAGATCTCCTACAAGACAAGCGACTTGTACTACGAAATAGAGACAAATCAGACTCCCTACTATGCAGGCGAGCTAGAGGGACTGCAAGACACATTTAAGAGGAGAATCTGGGAGCATGCAAGGTTCGTTATTGGAGACGTCGACATGGATGATGATTCAAAAAGGGAGTTCATAGTAGCTACGGGATATCAAATCCTAGTATTCGAGCACCAAGCATATGAGAACTACATCCTGGAGTACAGATATTCGTTCCTTGACCACCCACTAGGGGACATCATTCTGAGTGAGACAGACGGCATATCTGCCTTTGCGTATGCCGGTGATATGGACTTTGATTCCTATGGGGAACTCGTGGTTGGAATAGGACCATACCTATTTATAGTTGAGATGACAGAAGAAGGGCTCATCGAAACCTATAGCTTTCTTGCTGGACTCTTCTCAGAGAAGATGACTGACTACATTAATAATAAACTATACTATAAGTTTGATGTGGTCTACCTTCTGCCCGGGACTCCTGCCACAAAGTACTATGATGAACTCACGATGGGGATTGAGGATTACTCAACACTACAGATAAGGGCGCTTCTAGTTGACGACATAGATGAGAACGGCGAAAAAGAGATTTTTGTTGGGGGACTAAACACATCGCCTAAGTGTAGTAGCCTAAGAAATGGTTTTCTCTACGCATTAGAACATAACCTTGGAACATACTATCTCAAATGGATAGCACCCAATAACATAACATATAGAAACTCGATCGAAGTTCTAAGGAGTGCTGACATGGACTTCGACGGCCTAAAAGAGATAATTATCGGGGGCACGAGAGGCATAGACATATTCGAATACTCATCCTCACAATACCTTAAGTATCTGAGCTCAATATCATCCTCACCAGATCACCCATACATACATGGAATACCGCTGTTTAACCAGAGCTCCTCATTATATGATGACTATAAGTTCTGGGATCAAGATGTCGTTGTCCTCCCAGATGGTAGAATATATGTGTTCTTTGTTTCCCAATATAATACAAGCTCACAGGAGGCTCAAATCTACTATACGTTCTCGAAAGACCAAGGAGCTTCTTGGTACCCCATAAAGCCCCTCACGGGATTGGGTGATTATGGGTCGCTGGTAAATGTATGGGAAGATATGCCCAGGGTTCTATATGACGATGGGCTAATAGTTGTCGCTTGGTATGCTAAGTTAGATCTTGGTGGTGGTGTCTACAACTATAGTGTTTGTACGAGAGCTATTAATGCGACGGACGGCAGTTTGCTCCCAGTAAACATGATAGCGAACTTCACCAGCGACTTCGTTCGGGATATAAGCATCTGGGACTACTCGTATACCTGGTTCTCTGGCTGGTTCTTCTATACATATATCAGAGGGATAAGCTATATTGGCGCTGATGGTGTGATATACCTGAAAACCTACAGGACGCTTCTTGGTATTTCGAGTGGTGTCTGGGTTGATCATCCTTTCACAAGCAATATTAGCTACGTGTGGAACGAATCTGTGTGGCATGGTTTTCTTAAGCATGACATCGCCAAGATAGGACAGGGTGACTATGCCCTAGCCTTCACATCTCTATATGGTGACCCGCTCGGAATCTCTAGGATCTATGTATCCCTAAGCGACTACAAATTTGCTAATTGGTCAAAGCCAACGATAGTTTATGATGGGTACTACCCGCAGAGCTACCCCGACATAGAGTACAGCGATGATTATGGTATAGTGGTCTCTGGTATGGAGGAATCACACTTCATGGGACTAAAACCTTTCTTCGCATCCTCGCAGAACGGTTTATCGTGGTCTAAAGCAAGGTTTGTCCACAATCTACATCCCAATGTCGTAGAGAAGTGCAAGGGAAGCTATGTTGGCTACTACGTCGATGTTGGGGGCGGGGAGTACATCCTAGGAAAACATGAGGCTTACTCCTTTAGATTCAGTATAGGTGATAACGGCGAAGTGCTATATGCGTTTTTAGTGGATCTCATCTACGACCCATTTGTCCAGAGCATACCACTCTATGACATCGTAGTAAACTATAGGCAGTATGGCGACTGGCTAAGATATGATCTCGGAGAGATAAACGCGCTGGCAATTGGTGATTCTGATGGTGATTCTAGATTGGAGATCATAGCAAACTACTTTGATGATGGAATAGCAGTTTTCGAGATAACCAGTAACACTGAGGATTCCAGAGAATTCGCACAGAAAACCATATTGATGGTCAACAGTAGTGTTAACGACATTGTAGTCTTCGACTCTAATGGTAATGGATGGTTCGAAATACTCGTTGCTTGCTCCCATGGAAATGTCTTTGGATTTGAATTTGTCTACAGCGATTGGGTCACTCATAGCCTTATGTATCCCAACGTGGAATTCATAAAGAAGAAACTTTCTACAGCCAGCATAACATTTTACGGCGCTGCTAACGTTGACTCTGATTCGACCATAGAGTACTATTTTGATACGAATCAGAACTTCTTCTATGTGTACGACTATGTGGCAGACACAGTAATATGGGTAGGACCCTTCACAGATGGAATCATAGAGCATGTGGATACCATAGCTGATACTGGTGGGGCATATGACTTCGTGCTCGGACTTTCGAACGGAACAATAATCATTGTTGATGGTGAGACCCTAAGCATAACCGCTAGGAACAATATCTATCCTGGACAGATCACTCAGATAGATGTGGTTAATAACACGATATTTGCGATCAACTCTTCTGGATACATGTATGCCCTCGATGGTGCTCTAAATATTATCTGGAGCTACGGGGCGGACATGGGTAGTATACATAGTTTCTGCGTGTTATCCGACTCTTCGGGAATAGCTGCTGTGTCGATAAACAATGTGTCTGGTCATATCAAAACAGTTGATTATGCCACTAAAAACATAATTTGGTCCGCCAATGCTTCTTCAGCAACTCTCTACTCTGTGGATGTGAATTTTGATGGTTTTGACGATGTAATTGTATCTGAGGATAGCTCAGAATACGACTTGGTAGCTTTTAATGGGCGCGACGGAGTGATCATCAGGAAGCTTGGATATGGGTTCTCCTCTAAGTTCGTAGAGTTCCATATGGGGAGCATAGATGGTGATAAGTATCCAGATGTCATCGGCATTACCGAGAACAACATTATTGCTGCTATTTCCATTAAGGACTTCAGAGTGATATGGCACTCCTCCCTGATACCGAATAGCTATGTCTTCCTAAGTGATTGGAACGACGATAACTGTTCGGAGATAACGTTTTCCTTTGATGGTGGCTCCATACTCGCGAATTCCTATGGCTCACCTATACTCTACTATGGCTACGGAACAAAAACCTTCATGCTAAGTGGGGATGTTGATAGTGATGGTGACCTAGAGGTCTTCGGCTTTGTGGAGGATGGGAGATTCATTGTTGTTGAGCCAAGCAAACTTATGGTGAGATCAGAAGGCTATGCGTACTATACGGCGGAAAGAATGTATCGAATAAAGGTATTCAGTGATGTTGCTGAGGGAGAAATAATGGGTGTTGACGTTGATGGTTCTGGGGTTGACGATATCGTAGCGTCGAACGGCACCCACATAGCGATCGTATATGATGGAAAATCAGAATACATAGTTAACAGGCTGCCTCTTAAGCCCAGAGAGCTCCTAGCTGGAGATTTGGAAAAAGTGGGCTATGAGAGCTACATTATAACATATAACGACACGCATCTATGCGTTCTTAATGAGAAGGCCTTAGTAGTCTATCTCACAGATTTCGAGGGATACAAGATAATAAGGGTTCTTGTAGGCAGATTCGTCGATGTCTATGACTCCCTCATTGTTGTGACGGAAGGAAAAACATATCTTGTGGCCGATCTAAAACTACCAATAGTAGTGAATTCATATGGCGTCAATACCTACCCAGTATCTGGAGATTTTGATGGCGATGGGTACGACGAGCTCGCATACAAATTCTTAGGCATGTCCACTGCTGATATTAATGTCGTCGAAATCGATGGAACCCTACTATGGTCAGCTACCCTTAGTTCTAGCTCCACACATAGGTTTACCCAAGACATATTTGTCTTAGACTACAATGATGATGGTGTTGACGATATAGCTTTTGCCTCCGATACTGGTAAAATCAATATCTATGATGGCAAGAATGGGGCCATAATAGCTTCTATTCCCACGGGAATAGAATCATTCGCCCTAGACATACAGCTCGATAGAATATATGGTGGGGGTGCCCTAGCAGTGAAATATGCTGGGTATGGATTCTACATATTCAACAAGACTGGAGATATAGCCTTCGAGTTCAAGGACGCATCAACTGCGATATATACTCCCATAGATACGGGTAGCTTGGGAGTACTATACTTCACCGCATTCCCAGGGAGCCTCGTTGGTGTTGGCGACGAAGACAATCTATTCTATGTGCCGTTACCAAAAGAGGCCTACACATCCGCCTACCTGGATTTGGGATACCCAGCAGCAACAATAATACTATCTGATGGGAGCATCCTAACAGTTTTGCTAAAGTATTCGAGTATATCCCCCATAAGACTAGCTCTAAGGGAGACGCACAGCTCGCATACCATAAGGATTGTCTACGTGTTATTCGGCATGATCACCCTAGTTTCGACAATTATAACACTACCAAGGCTAAATGAGTCCACGAGGGTTTCCAAACGCAACACTAAGAAGGCCTATCGCTAGACGAGTTTTCCTTCAATTTTTATTTTTGATTATGATTAATATAATATAGTTTCTATAGAGGATATCCTCTATAGAGGGAATCCTCTATAATAGATAGCATTGTTGAGATACCTGCTACAGGAGAAGAGTTCTTTGATAGGAAACGCGAATTAGAGTTGGTGCTAAACAGCATAGAGAGGGACGAGCATATGGTGATTGTTGGTCATCGTAAGGTGGGGAAAACATCGATTCTCTTTAAGGTTGGGGAGTTGCTCACCAAGAAGAATTATTTTTTTGTCTATACCTACATACTGGAGTCGTCTAGTGTCGAACTAATAGCCCAAGAGTTTCTCATTAACATTCTTAAAAGCCTCGCTGGTATCCCTGTCATTGCTAATGTAGATGATGCCGTGCAGGAAATAGCCAAAAGATATCCAGAGGTGCTATCTGTAGTACTAGATTTGATAAAAATTCCATGTAATGAGATTATATTCAGGGATGCCTTAATACTCCTTGATGAGATTCTTAAGAAGCTAAACCGCAGAGCGGTATTGATTCTAGATGAATTCCAGAACATAGCCAACGCATCATTAGCGATCTTGGACTATATAAGGCAGGCGATATGGGAAATAGAGAGAACGACCATAGTATTGTGTGGCTCTATGATAAGAATGATAGAGAAAATTCTATCTAGAGCATCAATGCCGCAGGGCTTAAGAAAGATAAAGATCGAACCGTTTGATTTTCCTACGGCTAGGGAATTCATAATTAAATTATCGAGAAAGACCATTCCAGAATACATAATTGCGTTCATATATGCTATTACGGGAGGGATACCCTTTCATATCAAAGTACTTTTGAGGGAGCTAAACAATCTACAGGTTGAAAAGATCTCTTGGTGGGCCATTAGGAAGATTTTGCTAGAGGAACTTATGAATGATTCGGGAGTCCTATACAACTACTACTCAGCAATAGAGGCGAGGTTAGAATCCCTCAGTGCTATATATCTGGAGATACTACACGCAATAGCAACTGGCAACAGAAAACTAAGTGAGATTGCAAGGCTCTTGAATAAGAAACCACAGGACTTGAATTACTATATCAAAAGACTTAGGGAAATGGAAATAATCGACGAGGATAACATAATAATTGATGAGATGTTCGAGCTATGGCTAGAAACTGCTTGGCCCGTCCTAAGGAAGGCACCAATACCAGAAATAGATAAGCGCAGGAAGATATTCCTGCAAGCAATTGGGGAAATTATAGAAAAATATAAGAGTTTGTTAGGGCAGACAGCGGAATTCATAGTCTATGAGCTAGTAAAGAAAATGCGTGGAGAGAAAATCTCTGGCGAAAAAATGCCAAACCCAAAGCAAGTTCTAAGGAACGTAACTGTAGATGACAAAGAAATAGACATTTTGGCAACAAGGAATAACGAAGCATGGATAATTGAAGTAAGAACATCTCCAATTACCAAAGACGATATAAGGGAGCTAGAAGAGAAAAGCGAGTATCTTCGAGGCTACAAAATAAAGCACAAAATCTTAGTAGCTCTATCAACGATAAGCCACGACGCATTACAATATGCACTACAACTTGGGATAGCAATTTGGACTAGACATAAAATAAGAAAATTACTCCGCTATTACAGAACCCCGATCCCCCCAGCATTCTTTTAATTTAAGTAATTTCATTGAACTTACTACAAGAATATTTGCCGTGGAGTGGAATATCTTGTTTTTCACAGTATTCTCCACCATTGATTTTAAGGGATTTTTCTTCGCTATCTTTATAATGCCAATTTTTTCCTATATTGTAGCGTTCGGGGCTTTTTGTCACTAATATACATTAAATTAATTAAGATCGTATGGAGGAGTCAGCAATGCCAGCTTCTCTTGAAGAGTTAATAACAGAGAAACTTATGAATTTTATGATGTTTCTAACAAGCATTATTGGTGATAAGGTTTCCCAAGAGAAACTGCAGCTCATCGCTGGAAAACTTGAGGCCCTCGGCACTGATATTAAGACTAGTATTAAGGAGGCAGACTCGAAGCTTCGATATCTTGAGGAAGACAATAAGTATTTGAGGCAACAAGTTTCGGAATTAACAAGAGAGAATGAGCAGTTAAAGCAAAGAATAGATTGGCTTTCACGGGAGCTCCGGAAATTTATGAGTAAGTATATCAAGATCAAAAGGACGCTTCGGAGAGTCGAGGAAGAGAAAGCGGAGCTTGAGGGAAAAATAAGGAAATTGGAGGAACAAATTGAGGGACTTGAGGATGAGAATGCTAGACTTAGTATGGAAATAGCGGATCTCACCGAGAAGAAAAATACGCTGGAAGCTGAGAATAAGGAGCTCAAGGACCGGATAGCGTATCTGGAGCATCGCCGCGAGGAATGCGAGAGGAGACTTGAAGAATTTGAGTCAAGTCTGATAAAAGCAGCCAATATGGTTAAGAGAGAGATCACAGATGAGGCCTTTCGGTTCAGAGATATGATTAGGCATGCAGTTACGGAATTGAGAACATATGTTGTGCCTCAGGGAAGAGCGAAACTCCAGAGAATATCATCACTGGTAAACACCCTATGTATGAGAGTAAGCTCCAAGGACCTCGGAGGGGCGATACTTCGATACATGAGGGAAGAATAACCACTATAAGTAGCATCAATTATAAGATCACGGAACATCCATAAGAAAAGAATACTTGGTAATGATGCTCCAATAGGATTCTTCAAAGTTTTTTCGTTCACTTAATATTCTCTTTAAGTAGGCTTAGTTGAATGCTTAGGGACGACGGACGGAAGGACCTAATTAGTTTTATTTTCCTAACATCAACATGAATGTGGCTTCTGCCAGATTATATATCTAGCTGAGAAAGCAGGCATATAAATAGTATTCCACCCGCAATATAAAGTTTATATGATGAATTTGCGGTATATTATTGGTGGCCAAGGCGATAAGGGTGCGAGGCTACGTAGCCCTCGCTCTCCTGATAGTTTTGGTGTTCCTTCCTGTGGTTGGTGGTTCCTACGGAAGCCCGTATGTTGGGTCGAACAAGGAGGGTCCCTATAATCGGAATCTAAGTGTTCTTTCCTCCAAAAATTGCTTCAAAAGTGTGGTAATGGAGAATCATGATATTCGACTTGAATCTCTGGGCTCGATACAAAACCTAGAGTCTGAAGGCTGGATTTTTAAGAATGTGACCGAGATTCTCAATATGACCACTCAGAAATATAGGGGGGACTTTCAGAGACGGTACGATTATCCCTACTCCTACGCGATCCTGATCATAGATATCACATCGGATACCAACGCCACTATGCACCTCTACATATGGGAAAACACTACAATTATCAGAGGAACACACCGAGCTGAGCCCAATGTAACCTACGCAGGCAACTACACAGTATCCTTCCAAAACAAGAATATAGGTGAGATTTTGGGGCGCATCGTCTGGGTTAAAAACACCATCAAGATATACTATGTGGTTCAGATTCAAAATAATGTTAGCCTATGCGAAGTCTTCTATTCTCTTGATAATGGCTCGTTTTACGGTGAGAGAGAGCTAGCAACTATTCCTAGTAGCAACACGGTTTATCTTGAAGATTTTTCATTGGAGAAAATAAATGAGACAGAAGTTCTGATTCTAGCGAGATCATGGGTAGACATCGACTATCACCTCAACGCAACAATAATAATCATTGAGAACAATACTGTGAAGTCCCTAAGAGATTACGAGATAAACTCCCAGAGTATCAGTGATGACTATGATTGCGATGCCGATCTGAGCAACATAATTCTATTCTGGAGGAATAAAACATACCACATCTTCATTGCAGTAGCAAACTTCTTCTTAAATATAAGATATGGCTGGTGGTGGACGACATATGAGTACAATGATTGGATTTTTCTGCTTTACTTTAGAAATGAGAGCATGGATATTGATTCTCCGTTCGAGCTAGCATATCAGACATCGTCGAGTCGCCTTACCTACTACTCAGTTTCCACTACCCTCCTAAATATGACGAACGAGTCTCTGAGTGTTTTTGTTTACCATATGAGGAATGATCGCGGTGTCTATGATTTGCTTTATGAGGTTACTAAGTTCGCTTATAACAGTATGACTGGGGCCTACCAATTAACCAATACCACCATGGGTGTCGATGAGGCTTACGACGACTTGCTCTATGGGTTCCTCCTAGATTACGACTATAGAGATTCTGCTTCAGAATTCTTTGGGACAAGATACATAGATGGTATCTACACACATATATTCACAGAAATAAATGTAACATTCTCAAACGACTCTGTAATGATCAACCGAACTCTAGAGATGCAGTTTCATAAGTCGGCGTTTAAGAGTTGGTGTACTGCGAATTTCTCCGATAATGCAACGATAGGTATTCTTATAGTCTCATACGATTCTGAGAGGAACACACTCTACTCATATGTTACGCTGGGGATGATGGATCAGGACAATGACTATCTCTCAGACTACGAGGAAACGAAGATATACTCCACGAATCCCTTAAAGAATGACACTGACGAGGACCTTATCTGGGACGGCTCCGAGGTTTTTATATATGGCACAAAACCAAATAACAGTGATACCGATAACGATTATTTGGAGGACGGCAAGGAAATTATCGGTATAAACATACCAAATATAGGTATACGGTGTACTGATCCATTAGATAATGATAGTGATAACGACGGCATACCAGACGGTAATGAGAGTCTAGGAAAATTAGTTGCTACTCCAAGAATGTCAAAGACGATATATTCCGATCCACTAGCTAATGATAGCGATGGTGATGGATTAGGCGACTACTTTGAGTTCTGCGTGGGTTGGGAGGTCAAAGGAGTTACGTATGGAGGCGAAGTGTTTGATTATTGGGTCTACTCAGATCCGACGAGTGAGGATTTTGATGATGACGACATACCAGATTCTAAGGAGGTCGGCAAGTCCGACCCCTGGGTCAATGATACTGATATGGATGGACTCACAGATTATGTGGAGCTGAAAGTATACCTTACTAATGTTACGGATGGGGATACGGATGATGATGGTGCTAGCGACTACCACGAGATATTCGGTGTCTATCTGGAATCTCTGGGCAAAATAGTTAAGAGTGATCCCAAGATAAATGATAGTGATGGCGACGGTCTCCTAGATGGAGAAGAGATATTCATTTATGGTACACACCCCATGGATTCGGATACCGACCATGACTATCTCACCGACTTCGAGGAGGTCTCCGGAGTCACCATTGCTGGAATCACAAATTATACTGATCCCACAAACCCTGATAGTGATGGCGATGGTTTGGAAGATGGAGAAGAACTATACTACAAGTCTTTTCCATGGTGTAAGGATAGTGATAGAGATGAGCTACCTGACCTAAATGAGACCCGCCTAGGAACTCAGCCTTTGAATCCTGATAGCGACTCCGATACGATATCCGATTACGAGGAAATAAAGTTGGGTATCAACCCGTTAGATATGGATACTGATGATGATGGGTTAAACGACTCATATGAATTGAAGATAGGTAGTAATCCAGCACTGTTTGATAGTGATGGGGATGGCTTGAGTGACGGGGAAGAGGTACTACTATACGGAACAAACCCTAAGCTTTCTGATTCAGATAACGATAGCCTGGATGATTATAGCGAGGTCAAAGTCTTCGGGACAAACCCCTTGGACAATGATACTGATGGGGATGGTATAACTGATTCGAAAGAAATAAGTGTAGGCACTAACCCCCTCAAGGATGATACTGATGGGGATGGTATAACCGATTCAAAAGAAATGGATATTGGCACAGATCCTAGGGCCTCCGATAGTGATATGGATGGTCTCAGTGATGGAGATGAAGTAAACAAGTATGGCACCGACCCTTTGGATAGTGATACTGATGATGATGGCATAGAGGATGGAAACGAGGTAGCTAGAGCTCTAGATCCATTATCTCCCGATACGGATAAGGATCTCCTCCCAGATAACCTGGACCCTCTACCACTGATTAATAATTTCCTTTTCATATTACCTGCGATACTGGCAATAGCTTTCTATGGAGCCTATAGCTATGGTGCCTTCAGGGATTGGAAGAATGACATTCTAGGTGTCGGTCTTGCTGACAGTGGTGGAACTCATATGTTCACCATACCACCAGAATTCGAAGAAAGCGCCAATGCCTCTCTGATAAGCTCGGGTCTCGTAGGGATCTCAGCGTTAACTGGGGAAATAACTGGTAAGGAGGTTGACTATATGGTTCTTAGCGGGCCTGCACCAGTATTTATTAGCTCAGGAGAAAAAACGATGATGTGGTGTTTCCTCAGGAGATCATATCCCAGGATAGTGAGGAAGCTGAGAAGCATCCACAGGAAAATGGAGGAGAGATATGGTGATGTTCTTGAGACATGGGGAGGATTGGAAGACAGAGTCGAGGAGGTTAGAGTTTGGTTAGCCACAAAACTAAAAATAAAATTGCCGACAATCAAAGAGGAGCTTGTGCCCACAGACATCGTAAGAGAGTTCGAAGAAGCCTTCAAAGAGTAATTTAAAAGTTTTTCATAGAGAAAGCCAAAAATCATTTATGAGAAACATTTTAGACCATCATATAGCACTCTGGACTGCTCCAGCATTTTTTTAAGCACAGGATTACTCAACTCGCTAGGATTAACCACTATGATATCCATTGGTACAGATAACGGTTTTAATTTTAGAATCCGCAGACGATCTTTGTCT
>Ga0190312_1000424_pt1 | contig 13364 bp, 13 predicted proteins | sample 487007910_MG_FD_165046 | JGI IMG/M metagenome (GOLD analysis project Ga0190312, IMG submission 165046) | Hydrothermal vent sediment bacterial communities from Southern Trench, Guaymas Basin, Mexico - 4870-07-9-10_MG | ecosystem: Environmental > Aquatic > Marine > Hydrothermal vents > Sediment ... | reverse complement strand
CCACTATACCCAGTACTTACTACACTAGTAGGTTATAGAGAGAAGGTTGCTGGTAAAGGAGTATTTATTGGATTATCAAAAGCTATACTAGAATACAATATACCAGTAAATATGTATAGAGAGATCAATCAAGAACCATTAATTGGGTCGAGTAAGGGTAAGACATGGTATTGGAGGAAACATGTAGAACCAGTGACAATAGACCCGTATAGCAACCCTAATCCACATATATCAATATTTGGAGCTAGTGGTACAGGTAAGTCTTCTCTAGCTAAAACAATAATATACCAGTTATATAGAAACCATGGAGTAAACTTCCTCATAATAGACCATCATAACGAATACCTTGATCTAGTTGAGTATCTTGGAGGAGAAGTAAACATACTTGATGCAGAGAAAGCAGCTATAAACCCCCTCGACCTAGAGGGGCGTTCTCCAAGACAACGTGCTATAGAGCTTGCTGATATCATACAGTCTATTTTCAGTCTAGGCTATATACAGAGGAATACAGTTGAAGAGATTATTATAGAGACTTATAGGAGGAAAGGTATTCTAGAAGATAATGAGAGTACATGGAGTATCCCCGCTCCAACATTCTATGATGTATTAAGGACTCTTGACGACCTAATAGAGACTAGCCCCAGTGATCAGTATAGAGCTTTGTTAAAGAGGATTAGACCTTATATTAGAATGCTTCTTTCAAACGTGTTCTTAGAAACAAGGATTAGTTTGACAGAACTACTTAGTAAGCCAACAATCATACTACTAGCTACACTACCATCTGATCAAGCTAGAGCACTTTATCTAGACACACTATTATACAAGATCATTAATGCTATGTACCAAATGGGTTATCGTAGAACAGCTATTGTTGTTGATGAAGCACACCACTTGTTCCGTAGAACACGTAGTAAAGCACTCATATCCCGTCTTCTAATGGAGAGCCGTAAGTATGGTCTATGCCTTATAGTTATTGTACAACAACCACTAGATGTTAATGAGTCAGTAATACTTAATACATACATTAGGACAGTATTCAACATACGTGAACATAGAAACCTAGACTATATAGCACGTAGTATAACTGGATATACCTTACAGAGTACTATAAACGCTATAAAATTAGCTGTAGCAAACTTGCCAAAACACTATAGTATACTAAATATTGGAGATAAACTATTAATAGTTGATACAAAACCAGCTCTAATAAGCTATGAAAGAGACTAATCCTTGAAAAATATATAAACTTCCTACAACGTTGAAACACTTGTATCCTAGGAATGGTTATGCGGGGTTAATTAGTGTGGATTTAGAAGAGAATGAAAAATCTGTAGAAGAGGTTGTTATAGAAGAGGTTGTTGAAGAGTATCATCCTAAGGAGTTGTCAATTATAGATTTTAGCGAGTTTCTAAGACGTACAGAGACATGGTATAAAGTGTTGGCTGGTGAATTAGCTTTAAGTGATGCTTTAAAAACACTAGCTCCTATGAAGAGAGTTAGAATTATTAGGAAAACTAAAGAGGAGAAAAAGAAGAAGGCTAAAAAGAAAGCTAAGAAGAAAACTAAGGAGGCTAAGAAAGCTAAGAAAAAGTCTAAGAAGAAAGCTAAGAGTAAAGGTAAGAAGACAAAGAAGTCTAAGAAGACAAAGTCTAGAAGTAAAAGCAAGAGTAAGTCAAAATAGTTCTCTCTCAATACTTATATGACTATATCCTAGTTTGTATAGTATGTTTTTAACAGTATCTACGTCTACCCTACGATCAATTACAAGGACGGTCCTCCTAACATGATCTTTTACATAGAGTTTTAGTCTATGTATAAAGACTTTTCCAGAAACCAGTTCTCTAGATGATTTAGGAGGTGTTATAAAGTCTTTAAACTTCCTCTGCATATAGCTATAGAATTCATCAAAGTTTCTAAGATATCTTAGAGTCTCCTCCAGATCTAATGTAGCTCCATGAACTTTTATAGCTTCATTAACAAATTTTAGAGCACTATCTAAGTCTAGATCAATATACTTGTACTTACCTAGATCAATTCGTATAACTACTTCATCCACACTATAACACCTATGTAGTAGATTAAGAGTATCATTATTAATAAGTTATAGTCTTCTAGTGATAAGGGAGAGGGTTTAAGAAACACTATATAGACTAGATAGTAGTTAGATAGGTTAGAGGTTGATAGAGCGTGTTTAGAGCAGTCTATCCATCAGCTTCAAAGTTTAAGTATATTGCTCAGACACTTGCTAAGATTGTTGATGAAATACCGTTCTATGGAGAACCAGATCAATTGGAAGTACGTGTATTGAGTCCTGACAAGACTACTATGACTATACTTAAGATGCCCTCTATAGCTTTTGATGAGTACCTATGTGATCAGGAGGAGTTTTTTGTAGTTAGTGCTGATGAGTTTAACCGTATAGCTCGTCGTGGTACACGTAATGATGCTGTAGTACTAGAGCTTGACCGTGGTGCTGGAGTGTTAAAGCTTACTTTTAAGGATCAGAAGACTGGTGTGGAGAGGACATTCCATATATCGCTTAAGGAGCGTGTTGTAGAGAAGCTTCCAGAGCTCTCCATAGACCTTAGTGTTTCTGTTAGAATGCTTTCTGATGACTATAGGAATATTGTTAGAGATTTAAAGATTATTGGTGAAGAAGCGGTCTTTACATATGAGGATAGTAAGTTGTTTATAAAGGCTATGACGCAACAGAAGGAGTATATTGGTGTATTTGAGCAAGACAACCCCTTAACCTATATAAACTCTACAGTAGATAAGGCTGTAGCAAGGTATAGTGTTGGATTACTAGAAGCTACACTTAGAGCTGCTACTGCTTCTAAGAGTGTTTTAATAGAGTTTGATAGTGATAAGCCTTTGAAGGTAGAGTTTGAACTACCAACTGGTGGTACACTAACATACTGGATAGCTCCTAGAACCTAAGACTTCTCCTCCTCACCAAGCATACCGAGTAGTTCCATAAAGACTTTTTCAGCCTCCCTACGCTTACCTGGTATAGCTTCACGTTTAGCAAAGAGCTTTATTTCTGGAAACCATACTGGTTTAGAACACTCCCTCCTCTTAACACATGATAAGCAACAATGTGGACAGACGATCACGTCCTGGTATATAGTACACTGTTTAACAAGGTTATAGTTTCCACATATACTGCATCTCTCCCAGTATATAGTCATAGTTGATACACCATATGCATTTATAGTGTTTTAGTTATACTAGACTCTTTAAAATCCTAGACTATATGGCTTTTAAACCACTTTGTATAGCAGTGTTCTTAAACCTTAGTCCATCGTCAAACATGTAGACATTATTGAACAGAACATATACGTTGCTAAAACCTATCTCTTTAATAACTTTAACTAGCTTCAATAGATCCTCATCACTATACTTGTACCTATAATTAGTCTCTTTAGGACCTATACCATGTAGTCTAAAGTATAGAACCTTATGTATATGAGTAGGTATTCTCTTAAAAGGATCAACTATATGGGTTATATTGTTATCTCTAAGAATCTCTTCTAAAACACTTCTAGATTCAACACTAGCCCATACACCACGTGGTTCCCATCCAACAACGATCTCTCTAGGAGTTACCGATACAATGTTTTTAAAGAACTCTCTAACCCATTTAATAGACTCACTACTATAGGGTAGTGATGCTGGTGTCTGTAACACTATCACATGAGCTTTCAACACTTTGGCTATCTCTAGAGTCTTCTCCCAAGCACTATAGTTTTCTCTAGATGGTTTAAGGAAACCATAATTACCTATTTCACCAAATGGTTTCTCCTTAAGTTTTCTCCATGTAGGGCTAGTGGATGGATGGGTAATAACTTGCCAAGCCTTCATTGTAAACATGAAGCCTTCTCCAACTTCAGACCTGAGCTTATCAGCCCATTCGATACCGGGTAGGTTATAGAATGTATTCTGTAATTCTACCAGTTTGTAGTTTTGATAATACTTCTTACGAGAACATGGAAACCCGCAGCAACCAACTAAAACCCTTATCTCTCTAGCCTGCATGACATCACCTACTATTAAATTATATCTATGGCCTAGTCCTTAAGTTTTAGAGTATGGTATAGACTTTACTATCTATACTAACAACCTACTATGATACAGCCCTTTATTAGAGTATACTATGTTAAACTATCTAAATCTTTGAAAACTTCTAACACGAACCATTCTAATAGGCTCTAAATACTTAATAATACCTTCAAGCTCTCTATCACTACTAATACTAGATCTTGAAACATCTACTACAATAAGGCACTCAGCATTCTCGCCACGACGTATAGTAGTACAGCGAGTTATAACCATGTCAATACCTAGTTCAGCAAGTTTTGTAGCAACTTCTGCTAAAGCACCGGGTCGATCCTCTATCTCAAACTCTATCTCCATAAGCCTTGCTTCATTAGATATTGGTGTTACAACAAACTCTTTCTTATCAGGATCGGCTACTAATAGTACACTCATACCCTCACGTATGTCTAGAGCATTCCTTATAACTAATGGGATCGTTATCCTACCCTTACTATCAACTCTAACTACTTCTCTAATCTTCATCGTAGACTACCTAAGAACCTCTCTGCAACTCTAATATTATCTACGATCATACCTTAATAAAAATGATTCTAGGACTTATCTAAAAGAATGCTTTCTCCAGATAGCTAAGATACATTATATTCCTAGATACACGTTTACGCCATTCACTACCTATAGCTACAACAGTAATAATGTCGGCTACATAGGCATGTGCTTTACCAACAATATTTAGTAGTGCTTTAAGTGTCTTACCAGTAATTACTACATCAGTAAGTATAACAACATGATCCCTTCTAGATATAAGGTCTTTATCAACATATATAGACTCTACATCCCTCATAGAACGTACAACAACTTCCTCGTAATAGCTTACACTAGGATACTTCATTCCACGCTTAGCTAACACAATATCTGTTCCAAGCTCTAGAGAAATAGCTGTTGCTAAAGGAAGCACTCCAGGACTCCCAACAAGTATCTTGTCAACACGTTTACCAACAAGTCTTGCTAGTAGTGAAAACGATAGTATTCTTATAAGATAAGGGTCTCGTAACAGTCTAGAGAGATCGAGTACTGTAGACTGTTCTCTTTCAAGAAACCTCCTTATAACACCATCAATGTTTATAGATAATGCTAGTGTAGCTAGTATGTTTATAGCTTGTGAAAAACTAGGTACTATAGATCCACGTACATAACGGCATAACACTGACTGCGATATACCCGTGATCTCAGACAACTTACTATAAGATACACGCCTCTTAAGTAAGCGGAGAAACTCTATAGCTAGTAGACGTGCTCTTAAAGCAGTATACTTGTCAGATGAAAACCATGTCTCTAACCCTTTCTTCAACTTATCAATAGACACTTGTTGAGGCTTCATTAACAGTGTTGGAAAGCAGTTGTCTACTCTATCCAAACCCTCCACCCCCTAATCACTTACTAACCTACTCTATCAACATAATTTTTAATAAACTATATAAAGGTATATGGATTACCATTATAAGGGGATGAACGGGGTCTTAAATACTGATCTAGGTGAAGAAAAACCCACGCTGTGACCAAGGCTCTTTAACCAAGCTCTAGGGATATGTTATGGCTTATACTGGTTTAGATAGACTATGTAGTGATGTCTATAGCTTTTTTAAAAGTATCTGTGTTAGTGTTGACGAGTCTAGACTATACGATGTATTCTATGAAGCGGTAACGAGATCATGGTATGATGGGATAAACTATATTGAATACTGTGTATTGGTTGAAGGAGATGAAGAGATCTGTATAACATATCATGTAATAATATACTCTCTAGCAAAAGGAGATCTGTACTATAGACCTGCTTACCTAAGACTTATAGTTAGTAGAGATAAGCCTTTAGATGAGGTAATGGTGTTCTCCCCCTATATTGTAGAGATTGAGAGTCTAGAAGATGGTAGAGTAGGAGTTGTTCTAGAGTATACCAGTTTAAAATACGTGTATAGAGTATATGGTAAGAGGGAGTGTAGAGACTATAGGTATAGACTACATAGTATACCACACGGGGATCTCTGGGTTGAGTAAGAGAGAGCTAGTGTTTAAGTTAAGGAAATGGGTTGATGAAAAGACTTTCCAAGAGATCTTGAGAGTAGCTGACTATATAGGTTACTTTAGAGGAGAGGGGTCTTATTTTAAGATTAATTTAAGAAAGGCTCTTCTAAACTCATATAGTTTAGAAGACATACTAAACCTACTTGATGAAGTAGGTGTTGAAGTAGATAATGTATTTATAGAGAGTCTTAGGAGTGTGTATGAAGAGTCTACTAGCTTATCTATTGATTGGGATTCAGGTAGTGGTGAGACAATAGTCCATGTTCCATGGAGTAGTTTAAAGTATGTTAAGGAGGGGTTGAGAGAGCTTGGTGTAAGGTATCGTGGTAGAGATGATAGAGGTGTATTCTATAGTATTAAGCCTTATAGAATTGTAGAGCTTAAAAAGCTGGCTATGGAGCATGGTGTTTCTATAAGAGATCCTAGTGGTTTGCTTAGAGAGAAAAATATTAGTGTTGATATAGGGTTTAAGGGTGTTCTTAGGGATTACCAGAAAGAAGCTCTTGATAAATGGGTTGAGAACGGCTATAGAGGTGTAGTAGCACTACCTACTGGAGCTGGTAAGACAGTTGTTGCTATAGCTTCTCTACCATTACTTAGAAGACGTACACTTATAGTGACATTTACTAAAGAGCAGATGTTCCAGTGGAGGGATATGATATATAAGTTTACAAATATACCACTTAACTATGTAGGCTTGTTCTATAGTGATGAGAAGAGGCTTTCACCAATAACTATAACAACCTATCAGTCTGCTCATAGAAACATAGGGTTACTCGGTAAATACTATGACTTACTAATAATTGATGAATGCCATCACCTGCCAGCTAATAAGTTTAAGCTTATAGCACAACACACTGTAGCTCCATATAGAATGGGCTTATCAGCAACAGTAGTTAGAGAGGATGGTAGACATGTAGAGTTGTTTCCATTAATGGGCGGTATAGTATACCATAAGACAGCGTATGAGCTTATACAGCAGGGATATCTAGCTAGTTATAGACTATATACTGTAAAGGTTGGTTTAACAAGAGATGAAGAAAGGGAGTATAATGAACTCTATAGAGTATATAAGTCTCTAGCACAAGGGAGGAAGTTTCAGGAAGTTTTAGAAGATGCTAAGAGAGGTGATGAAACAGCTATTAAGGCTCTTAGAATACATAGTAGACTTAGAATGTTAATGGCTAAGTCTGAGAGTAAGATTAGGAAAGCATTAGAGATTGCACGTAAAGAGCTTGGGAGAAACTCTAAGATAATAATATTTACACAGTTTATTGAACAAGCTAAAAGGATTAGTGAAGAACTAGGGGCATACTTGTTAATAGGTGAGATGAGCTCTACTGAGAGAAAGAGAGTGCTTGAAAAGTTTAGGAAGTGTGGGAGTGGAGTGCTTGTCGTGACAACAGTTGGTGATGAAGGGCTTGACATACCAGATGCTGATGTAGGGATCATAGTTTCTGGAACAGGTTCACGTAGACAGTTTATACAGAGACTAGGCCGTCTACTTAGACCTAAAGAGGGTAAGGAGGCTAGGTTGTATGAAGTTGTTCTTAAAGGTACTGCTGATGAGGTATTGGCTAGGAAGAGGAAGAAGGTTTTAAAGGAGAGTCTAGATTTTGACACAATGACTCCATAATACTGTCTTTAGTAGTATCTTCTTTACAGTATCCTCTAGTAGGTTCTTACTATATTTAGGGATGTTTATATAGGCTTTTCTCTCATAGTCATTGATGCATATTAGTTCTTTAAGAGAGCCTTCTTCTAATACATAGTATGCTATTGTATCACATACACCAGTACTGGATAGGTATTTTGTTAAAGCTTCTCTATATAGCTCATTATTATAGCTAAGCCTTCTACCTATTCCATAGCATATTGGATGATATGGTTTCATATATATTATCTCTATAGCTTTTTCACAATATACTCTAATACTGATCTTGTCAATATTTATAAAACACTCTCTATCCCTACACCCTTGTATACCCTCATAAATTTCTTTAACAATATCTATGGGGTTTCTAGGTAGTTCTAGTCTACATGTTTTAACCCAAAATTGCTTATAGACTATAGAGTGTGGTATACTATTCGGTAGCTTTAGTCCATGAGGATCAACTATTATTATTGATGAAGGACCTATAGCTATGTCTAATGGTTCTCTAGCATTCTCTAGTATAACTAAGGTATGCGCAGTCTCTTCTGTAAATAATAGTTGTTTATTAATTATTTTACTAAATAGTGCTCTCAACAAGTCTATTGATAAGCTATAGATGCTAGACTCTACAACTAGAGAACCCTTCTTTATAGCAGACACTATAGACTACCTATAATAATCTCTTTATACAACACCAATATATAGCCCGTGTCTCTATAGAGTAGATGGAAGGTGTATATAATTGGAAGAAGAGATTGAGGCTACTAAGAGAATAGCGTTGTTTGAGGGTAAAGCACGTATTGGAGAAGTTATAAAGGAGCTTGCTCAAGTAAGGCTTACACCAGAGGATTTCTCAAGCCCTATATCATTACAAATGGCTATATCGAGAATATATAGTGCACTACTCAAGACTATGGAGCAGGGTCCACGTAAACACTATGTTGCAGAGATAAGGTTTAAAGATAGTCTTGGAAACACTGTTGTATTTGCCGTTGATCTGGGAGATACCCCTCCTCCATTTACTTCTAGAGAGGTTAAAGCTAGAATCATAGTCGAGATCTATGAATAATCTCAATGATTATAAGAGTTGATAACATAATGGAGAGTGGGCAAGTCTTTATTAAAAGGCTTAGTAGATGGTTGAAGAAGAGAGAGTTTCTATCATACTATCTCTTATTAAAAAACTTTGATAGAAGAGCATTTAACGTAGGTGATGCTATAGATCTATTGATTAAAGAATTTTGTATGAATAGAAAGACTGCTGTTAATATAATTAAGAGATTGTATAGATGCGGGTTTATAGTAAGTGTCAGTAGTGTAGAGTATAGGTGTATGGATGTCTATAAAATACTTGATATGTATTTAAATACGTATAAGGAAAGACGGTTGAAACGTTGTAGAGGTAGGTAGCTGTTTTAGAAAAACCTTATTGTTGTTATAACTGTATTCCCTCTATATCTCTACTTACTCTGATTGTCGTAATACAATCTCTATAGTACTGACACGTGTCTGCCTACCATTAGGGTTGGTTACTGTTTGGCTGCCTATCCTTATGTCGCCAATCTCGATCTTGCCGGGTAGGAACCTGTTTCTAACAATCTCTACGGTGTCTACAGCCTTACTTATTGCACGTCCTCTAGCCTTGACAACGATCTCTTTAACTCCCTGGTTTATTAGAGTTAGTACTGCTAGTACATAGTTCATAACGTTCTTTTTACCAACTAGTACGGTGTTGCTTGGTTGGGGTGCGGCTTCAGCCATGTCCTTTTCCCTCCACATACTCTGGTATTACTTGTTTCTTGGTTAATCTAGTGTGGTGTATATAAGGTTTTCTCATATAGCTCTATGCCCCTATGCCCTGGTATTATCAAGCCTTTGCTTTTTAATCTCTATGATACAAGGTATCCATTACCTAGGGGTTATGTATTGTCAGTCAACCCTATATATGATCGGCTTTGCCCGTCTTGTGGTAGAGAAGCTGATGTAGAGTCTATTTTAGAACATGGTGTCTGTAAGAGATGTCTTGTATCTAGTAGTGATAATGTATTTAATTTGTTGAAGTATAACGAGTCTATAGAGAATGAGATCAATTGTTTTGAAGAATTCTTCTCTCAAGTAACTAAAGGGTATAGGTTATGGGGTAGCCAACGCATATGGCTTAAGAGATTGTTTAGAGGAGAGAATACTGCTATTATAGCACCAACAGGTATTGGTAAAACAACTCTCTTAACAGCTTATGCACTATACATGAGCTATAAGTATGGGAGGAAGATACTATTCCTAAGCCCCACAACTAGTCTAGCTAAACAAATACATAATAGACTAACTACTATGAGAGACAGTATTGGGGCTAGTGTAAAGATAGTGTTCTATGACTCAAGCGTTAGTAGGAAGAAGAAAGAAGCTATATTAGAGAGAATAGTTAATGGAGACTACGACATACTAATTCTTACAAACACTTTTGTATCGAGAAGACCGGATGTTGTAGACAGTAAATCATTTAACATAGTTATTGCGGATGATGTAGACTCTCTACTCAATAGATCTAGGAACACGCTTAGACTACTAAAAATGCTTGGTTATAGTGATGAAGAAATAAAGATTGCTAAAGAACTAAGCACGATACGTAACAAGTTATTGATTCTAAGAGTTAATGGATTAGATGAACAGTACATGGAGTTATTCAAGACATACATAGAGTATGAAGATAGGTTAAGAGAGCTTAGGAGTAGGAAGAGCTATGGACAAATAATAATATCGAGTGCTACTGGTAGGGCGAGAGGACCATACATATCCATTCTTAGAGAGTTATTAGAACTAGATATTACAGGGATTACAGTATATGCTCGTGATATTACAGATTCATACAAACTTGTAGACAGTGTTGAAGAAGCTTTAGAGACACTATATAGAGTAGTTAAAGAACTTGGTAGTGGAGGAATCATCCTTATAAGCTCATATCACCCGATTAAGAGGTTTATAACAATAAATGATCTTGTTGATAAACTGGGTGAAGCTACTGGTTTAAGTATTGTAAAAGCTACAGTATCGAATGTTAAGAAGCTTGTTGAAGGTAAGGTAGATGTTGTAGTAGGCTCTGCTTCATATTATGGAGTTAGTGTTAGAGGTATAGATTCCCCAGAGAATATAAGGTATGTAGTATTTCTTGGAACACCATGCTTTGTTGTAGAGTTATTAAATCTATTGTCAAGCATTAAACTCTTATATAGAGTACTTATTTACTTAAGAGAGAATGAATATGATGTAGTGGATTATCTAAAGTCTATTGCATATATACTTAGATATGCTACTCATAAGGAACTAAGAATACTTAAGGATCTTTTAAGAGATAAGATTACAGTTGACGACATTACTAGTAAGAAAGTTATTGAATGGTATAATACCGTTAAGGAGGTTGTTAGCAAGGTATATGTTTTAATAAAGAAGATTATTGATAAAAACAAGGTCATTAGTATAGGTACTATAACACTCTATAGAGATAGAGACAGATATGTAGGTCTAATACCAGATCTTATGACTTATATACAGGCTAGTGGTAGGACTTCAAGACTATATAATGGATCAATGACTCATGGACTATCCATTATCATAGAGTCTAGAGAGCTCTCTCCATTAATAAGCTCTTTAGAGATTAGATTTAAGTTCTTAAATAAAGATATATCGTTTAAGTCTTTGGAAAACATAGATCTTGTAGAAGAGAGGGAGATCATATATAATACACGTAGGGAGCGTAGAGGTTCTTGGAGAATAGGATTTAAGAATGTACTACTTGTTGTTGAATCACCTACTAAAGCTAGAACTATAGCAAGCTTCTTTGGTAAACCAGCTAGGAGGAAGATTGGTTCAATAAATGTTTATGAAGTCCCTATTGTTAGAGATAATGAGGTTGTATATTTGAATATAGTTGCTACTCGTGGACACATATTTGATTTAACAACAGATCCTTCTAAAGGACTCTATGGTGTAATAATCGGTAATAATGTATACCAGCCATACTATACTACTATAAAGAGATGCCGCATATGTGGCTACCAGTTTACCTATGGTAGTTCATGTATTAGATGCGGTAGTACTAGTATAACAGACTCTATAGAAGTTGTTAATGTTCTTAGAAAACTTGCTAGTGAAGTAGACGAGATCCTTATTGGTACAGACCCTGATAACGAGGGTGAGAAAATAGCTTTTGACATATACCTGGTTGTCCACCCGATTAACAAGAATGTGTATAGAGTTGAGTTCCATGAAGTGACTCCTAGAGAACTATATAGTGTATTGGATAAGAGGAGAAGTATTAATGTAGGTCTAGTGTATTCACAGATATTTAGACGTGTAATGGATAGACTTGTAGGCTTCAGCCTTAGCCATAGACTATGGAGTGTTTTTGGAAAACACTGGCTTGGAGCTGGACGTGTACAAACACCAGTACTTGGATGGATTATAGAAGGCTATCGTAGATGGAGGGAGAGTAGATGCTATGTTGTAGAAGCTATTACTGGGTTTGAGAAACCTTTTATTAAAGCACGTCTATACATAAGTGATCGTGATGAAGCTACTAGGTTATATAACGAACTATATAGTAAAGGGTTTGTAGAGATAGTTGTTAAAGGAGAACGTGTTGAAACAGTTAATCCTAAACCACCATATACTACAGATACACTATTACAGGATATGGCTAGATATGGTATACCAGCAGTAAAGACTATGAAGATAGCACAGGAGCTTTTTGAATCAGGTTTAATAACATATCATAGAACAGACTCTACCCATGTATCAAGTACGGGTATTGAAGTAGCTAATAGGTATCTCGGGAAACGGTCTATGGAAGAATACTTTACACCAAGACATTGGGGTAGTAGAGGAACACATGAAGCTATTAGACCAACTAATCCATGGGATAGAAGCGATCTTGAGAAAGCTGTTAGTGAAGGACTAATAAATATACCAGTATACCTGACCCCACTACATCTCCTAGTCTACGACAAGATCTTTAGACGGTTTATTTCAAGCCAGATGAAACCTTATAGAGTACTAGTTAGAAGCGTAAAAGTATACTTCAATAAAGAATACTACGTAGACTTAGAGATCCCTGTAAAGGTAATTGATAATGGATTTAACATAGTTGATGAACCAGTCATTTATGGATGGCTTGGGACCTTGTCTATAGGAGAGTTAAAGATTCCTATAAGAGATTTAAGGAAGAGAAGGTCTTCTAGACACCCATTGCCTAGTCAAGGAGATATTGTAAAGCGTATGAAGAAAGAGGGTATTGGTAGACCAAGTACTTATGCTACTGTATTGAATACTATTAGAAGACATGGATACATTATTGAGTCTAAGAAGAAGAGACTACTCATACCTACAAAGACTGGTGTTGAAGTATATGGCTATCTCATAGAAAACTATAGCGACCTTGTATCTGTCTCTACAACAAGGTTTATGGAAGAACTCATTGACAAGATCTCTAGTAATGCTATGGAACTTAGTAGAGCGCTAGATATACTAGTTAATATGTTATGTCTACATAATCTAGTAACTATTCATAAGTTAGAAC
>Ga0190312_1000423_pt1 | contig 13405 bp, 16 predicted proteins | sample 487007910_MG_FD_165046 | JGI IMG/M metagenome (GOLD analysis project Ga0190312, IMG submission 165046) | Hydrothermal vent sediment bacterial communities from Southern Trench, Guaymas Basin, Mexico - 4870-07-9-10_MG | ecosystem: Environmental > Aquatic > Marine > Hydrothermal vents > Sediment ... | reverse complement strand
GATGTTGTCTATGATCTTAAGCGTTATCTAGAGTTCTTTATTAAAAACTATAGGATTGATCTAGGGAGAGCTGTTCTAGTTATTGATAAGCATCCAGACTATAATACAAGGCTAATAGCTATGGATTATAGGGATAGGTATGGTTTAGAAGTTGTTGAAGTACAGCACCATGTAGCTCATATACTTGGAGTTGTTGTTGACAGGGGTTTGGAGGGACGTTTAGTAGGTGTAGCTATTGATGGAACAGGCTATGGTGATGATGGAGCTATATGGGGTGGTGAAGTGGTTGAGATTGATACGTATACTGGTTTTTATAAGAGGATTGGACATTTAGAGTATCAACCACTTATTGGTGAGAAGTCTATATATTATCCACTTAGGTTCTTTATCAGTGTTCTTTCAAAAATCTATAGTGTTGATGAAATATATGACCTTATTGTAAGGGAGAAGCTTTATGAAAGACTACCTAATGGTGTTAATGAGCTATCCTATGTAGTGGATTGTGTTAGGAAGGGCTATTATACACCTACATCAAGTACTGGCAGGTTTCTTGATGGAGTATCTGCTTATCTAGGTGTTTGCTGGTATAGGAGTTATGAGGGAGAGCCTGCTATAAGGCTTGAAGCAACTGGTTCTAGAGGTAGGCTTCTCGATGACTTCTATATGAGTGTTAGAGTAGGTAGTGGAGGCTTAGTTATTGATACTACAAGTGTTTATAAGAGACTTGTAGAGAGTGGAGGGGAGTATAGCGTACATGATATAGCCCGTACTATACAGTATAGACTTGGAGAAGCTTTAGGCAATCTTGTTGCTAGGTATTTGAGAGGTAGGAGAGGCTACTGTAGTAGAGTGGTTGTTAGTGGTGGTGCTGCTGTAAACGACTTCATTATCAAGGGTTTGGGGAATGTTTTAGAGAGTGAGGGATACAGCATTGTCTTACCGAAGAATATACCAGTTAATGATGGAGGATTAGCTGTAGGCCAAATAGTCTATGCTAGTAGAGTTGTAGAGAAGTAGGAGTCTGATATGGTTTAACCATATATGCTGCTTCCCTAACATTATTATAGGTGTAGTATAGTGTATGAATATATGCTAACTGTTTTAGAGACCATGTCTAGTGGGGGTGGAGTATGTGGTTGATAACGGTTTTGTAGTACTTGGCTCAATAGCTCCACTACTAGCTACAGCAGCTTTTGCACTACCATTACTTAGCCTAGTTATTAAGAAGAAGTTCTTCTACGATATCTATACAACACTGTTTTCACTAGTAGCACTAGTGTTTAGTATAGAGATTCTAAAGAAAACTTATCATAGCGGTGTTCCTATTGTTTATGCTTTTGGAGGATGGCCTCCGCCAATAGGCATAGTATATGAAGTAGACATGTTTAACGGTATACTAGGTGTTTTTACAGCATTTACAATGCTTACTATAGTACTCTATAGTGTATGGTATACAAGGCATATGAAGGAGCCTGTATGGTATTATACGTTACTGCTTGGTTTAGAGACAGGTCTTCTAGGTTGTCTATATACTGGTGATGTATTCAACCTATTCGTTATGATAGAGGTATTGTCTATATCAGCTTATGCCTTGGTAGCCTATTATAGGAATAAACCACAGGCAGTAGAGGCTGCTATGAAATATGCTTTTATAGGTGCTGTAGCCACTACCCTATACTTCCTATCACTAGTATTCATATACGCTTCCTATGGAACACTAAACATGGCAGATCTTTCTCTCAGATCTGTTGGCAGACCGGAGACTATGATAGTTAGTGGTTATTACGGGAACATAGCTGTAGCTAGTTCTGTAGCACTAGCTCTAGCACTATGGGCTTTTACATTCAAGTCAGCACTATTCCCAAACCACTTCTGGCTACCAGACGCTCACCCTGAAGCCCCTACACCTGTTTCAGCTGCTCTCTCCGGCCTTGTTGTTAATATTGGTGTTTACGCTGTTGCTCGTTTCCTGTACACCATATTTGGTTTTGAGAGTGTTGTAGCATATACTGGTTATAGAGATGCTGTTTTGTATGTACTTCTTGTACTTGGTATACTATCTGGTGTTGTTGGAGCATTACTGATGATTGTTCAGAGAGATATTAAGAGGTTTTTAGCCTATAGTACTATAAGCCATATAGGCTTGATCTATATAGGCTTGTCAATAGGCTTGACTAGTGTATCTAAAGAGATAGTCACTCTAGGTTTAATGGCTACTCTCTACCATATCATAAACCATGGTGTCGGTAAAGCGTTGTTGTTTATGGCTTCTGGAGTATATATTGAATCAGCTGGTACAAGAGATATAGAGTCTATGGCTGGTGTCGGCCGTTTACACCCAGTTACATCTCTAGCGTTTATACTTGGTATACTGCATTTAATGGGGTTCATACCCTTTGGAGGATTCTTTAGTAAACTACTTATCTATCAAGCTCATCTAGGTGCTGGTCTTGTGTTTTCAGCTATCTCAGTTATTGTTGTTTCAGCTATAAGTTTGATAGGCTATGTTAAACTATTGTATATACTCATATTTAGACAGCCTATTAGAGAATATAGGGTTGAAGTTAGCAAAGCTATTGAGGTACTACTATTATTTATGGGTTTATGCTGCCTACTTCTTGGATTAACTAGTTTTAGGTTACTTGGAATATTTAGTGACGCTGTATATAAGCCGCTTGTACAGGGATATAGCTTCTATACTACGCCACTAGGTTAGGCTAACCTACATTAACATTTTTATTTTAACACCATTGTGATATAATACTGAATGATGAAGTGTTGATATAGACGGTGCTGATGAAGTGGGTAGAGAGAAGCTTATTAGCTATTCACCATGGCTAGCACATTTTAATACTGGTGCGTGTAATGGATGTGATATAGAGGTTCTTGCAGCACTAACACCACTATATGATCCAGAGAGGTTTGGTGTAAAACTAGCTCCATCAATAAGGTATGCTGATATACTAGTGGTTACTGGTGCTGTCACTAAGAAAGCTGGTGAAAGGCTTAAGAGGATCTATGAGCAAATGCCTAATCCAAAATACGTTATAGCTGTTGGTGCATGTGCTTGTGATGGAGGAGTTTTCCGTGGCTCATATAGTGTCTTTGAAGGAGTTGATAAGGTTATACCAGTTGATATATATGTACCTGGCTGTCCACCTAGACCAGAAGCTATTCTTGATGCTATAGTATCTCTTGTACTAAAGCTGCGTAAGGGTGGATGACATGGAGGTTCCAGAGAAGCTAGAGTTTCTAAGTAAGTTTATTAAGAAAGCCTATAGTCTTAAGCCTAACCGTGTTGTACTCGAATTTGATAGAGAGAATGTTAGAGAGTTGTTTAAGCTCTTACTTGAAAATCTTGGTGAAACAGGCTTCTATCTAGCTGTTATTGAGGGTACTGATTTCCCTGATAAAAACATGTTTAGACTAGACTACTACGTGATCACACATCCTGATAGAGAGGTCTATGTATTTCGTACATGGCTTCCACGTGATAACCCACATATAGATACTGTAGTAGACTTTATACCAGCTGCTTATTCTGGTGAATGTGAAACATATGATCTACTTGGCATAGTGTTTGATGGAAACAAGTATTTGAAGAGAGGTTTCTTTGTACCAAAGGATGTCTATGAGAAAGGAGTCTACCCACTTAGAAAAGAGTTTAAGCTTAGAAAAGGAGTCTAAGGTGTAGTCTATGGGTGTTACAAAGGTTGTTGAAATACCTATAACACTAGAGATCCCTGTTGGACCGCAACACCCTGCTCTCCATGAGCCATTGATGCTTAAGGTCTATGCTGATGGAGAGGATGTTATACGTGTCGATATAAATACTGGTTATAACCATCGTGGTGTTGAAAAGCTTTGTGAGAAAAACAATTTCTACCAAAACATATTCTTATGTGGACGTGTATGTGGTATATGTAATACTGTTCATGCCAACTGCTATACACGTGCTGTTGAATACGTACTTGACATAGATCCTCCTAGGAGAGCTAAGTATCTTCGTGTACTTGCTATGGAGCTTGAAAGGATCCATAGCCACATGATCATTAATGCTATTATGGCTGAAATACTTGGTTTCGACACATTATTCATGTACATTATGAGGGATCGTGAGAAGATTATGAAGGCTAAGGAGATACTTACTGGTAACCGTGTTCTAGCAGACTATATGATGATAGGTGGTGTTAGAAGAGATGTTGATGAGGTTAAGAAGGATAGGATTAAGAAGCTTCTAGACAGTATTGAACCTGATGTAAGGTATTATAAGAAGGTTTTTGAAGAAGATGATACTATTCTTAAGAGACTTGTAGATGTTGGTGTTATAAAGCCAAGAGATATAACGTTGCATGGACTCCTAGGCCCTACAGCTCGTGGTTCTGGCATAGAGATTGATGTTAGAGCTGGTGATAGATATGATGCATATGATGAAGTACCGTTTAATGTTGTTGTTAGGAAGGAGATGGATTCATGGGCTCGTATGATGGTTCGTTGGGAGGAGACGCTAGAGTCTATAAACATGTGTCGTTATGTACTGGAACACTTGCCTAGTGATGGACCAGCTGTACCTGATGAGAGGAGGCTTCCAAGGAGATTCCCTGAAGGAGAGTCTTTTGCCCGTGTAGAAGCTCCACGCGGTGAACTCACTTACTATGTATATAGTGTTGGTAAGCAGATTCCATATAGAGTTAAGATACGTACACCTTCATTTAACAATATTATTAACTCTGGATTTACATATATAGGCTATAGTATTGCTGATGTACCAGTTATACTTACAAGTTATGATCCATGTATAGCATGTATGGAGAGAGCGGTTGTTATTGATCTAGAGAGTGGTGTTAGAAAACTTGTTTCATTAAGAACTATTGTTAAAGGTGGTGTTTAGTGGGTAAGCCAGCACTACTCAAACAAGTTGTTAAATGGTTTTTCAAGAAGCCAGTCACTATACAGTATCCTTTTGAGAAAACAGTTGTTGAGAAAGATATTCGTGGAAGACACTATGTTGATTTAAACAAGTGTATTGGCTGTTCACTATGTGCTATAGAGTGTCCTGCAGATGCTATTGTTATGGAGAAGCTTCCAGAGGATATAAAGCCTCCAAAGAATAGGAGGGGTGTATACCCAGTTGTATACTATGGTCCATGCATTTTCTGTTACCGTTGTGTAACAGTCTGTCCTGTCAACGCATTTATTACAACAGATGATTATCATTTAGCAGATTTTGTTAAAAGAGACTCTAGAGAGTATAGTCTTAAAACGTATAAGGGGGAGAGTACGTAATGGTTGAGGAGCAGATAACACTGTTTATCATGTATATTATACCTATATACATGCTCTCCTTTACACTCTATATAATTAGAGCTCTAAAGGGTCCATCAATATCTGATACAGTACTTGCTATAGATGCTATGACATACGACTTGGCTGCTTTCCTTGTACTACTCTCAATATTCTTTAAATCACCTATACTTATACCTACAGCTATAGTTCTTGCACTCTGGATCTATGCTTTAGACATATATGTAGCTAAGTATCTAGAAGCTAGGGAAATGGGTGAATAACCGTGTTTGGCCTAGAAATAGACCTAGTGCTCATATACCTTGGTGAAATACTTGTAGTTATAGGTGTACTATGTGACCTTATAGGTTCTATAGGACTACTTAGATTCCCCAACTTCTACCTAAGACTGCATGCCGCAACAGTAGGTACTATTGGTGGGGCGTTTGTACCACTTATTGGTGCAGCACTTATAGCAGCTGGTAGTGAGTATCTTGGAGTATACCGCTGGTTTATGGCTGGCGGTGCTGTTGTAACAGCGATTCTTATACTAATACTTGCTCCAGCAGGTTCTCATGCACTGGCTAGAGCCACTCATAGAGCACGTGTAACCCCAGTCTATCCTAAAGTAGTTGATCACCTTGAAGAAGACATGGGTGGTGGAGAGGAGTGATTAATCCAGAAGTTCTAGTATTTGGTCTACTAGGTTTCCTTGGACTAGTGTCTGTTGTAGCTACTTATCTAGCTATTACTGAGAAGAATCTTGTTAGAGCTATACTTTTCTCAGCTATTCAGAGTACCGTGTATGCTTTCATATACTACCTCCTTATGGCTCCAGATATTGTTCTTGTATACGTACCTGTAGCTGTAGGCCTCTACCCTGCTGTCATACTATTCCTTATACACAAGACTGAGAAGGAGGAGCGTGATTAAGTGTGAATGGTAGGGTTATAGGATTGGTTGTTATAACATTGTTTGTAGTAGTGTTTTCTCTAGTCCTTGCTCTCGGCGGTCTAGGATGGATGCTTCCAATGGAGAATGTTAGAATGATTGCTAGAGAGTATTTAAGAATAGCATATAACCCGTTTGACATGAACTATACTGTTATGTCTCCAGAAGCTGTAACATCTATTGTATGGGACTTCCGCGGTCTAGACACACTATTTGAGACAGTAGTATTCTATCTAGCAATCATAGGCTCTGTAGCACTAGCTCGTGGTATAAAGTCTAGTCCTCCTGAAAAGAAGGTTGAAGCCTATGGTTTATCACTTATTGTTAAGACTGTTACAAGGATAACTATTGGTATGATAATAGCTATTGCTGCTTCAATAGCACTCCATGGACACTTAACACCGGGAGGAGGCTTCCAGGGCGGTGCAACAGCAGCTATTGCTCCACTACTAGTTCTTGTCATATTCTCAAAATATTATCTAGAAAACCTTGGTGTCCGTAAGAACGTTATGTTGTCTATTAGAAGTATAGGTTTGCTAGGTATTGGTTTAACAGCATTTTCCGTACTAATAATAGGCTTACTATCTGGCGTTAATGCTTATGTGTTCCAGAACCAGCCTAAAAGCACTGCTCCAATAGGTCTTCCATATCAGATTGGGGGACAACTAATTAGTGGTACACTATGGTTCTTCAACATCTTCGAGATGTTTGCTGTAGCAGCTGGTTTTACAATAATATTCCTGCTTCTCTCAATACCTGAACGTGATGTACTTAAGTGTATTAAGGAGGAGGGTGGTGAGTATTGATAGAGGTAGACCCTATTACATACTCCTATACAGTACTTCTACTATCAATGGCTGTCAACTTAGGCATATCACTATATGGTGTATTCTATAGACCGAGCTTGATTAAGAAGATCATTGCTTTAACAATATTTAGTGATACAGCTAACACATTCGCTATAATAATAGGCTATATTAGGTGGAGATCTCCTGAAGAACCTGTTCAACCACCCGTACTCACTAAGCTTAATGCTAGTGCTGAAGATATAGCTAGGTTTGCATCGAATAGCGTTGACCCACTGCCTCAGGCTCTAGTGTTAACAGCTATTGTTATTGGTTTAGCTGTTACACTGTTTCTTGTATTCCTTACACTACAGATCTATAGGTTGTATAAGACAACTGATGTACGTGAAATAGCTAGGTTGAGGGGTTAGATGTGAAGCGTCTTGCTAGAGCATTTGGTCCAATAATCCTTGTGTTTATAACGTATATAGTGTTCAGTGGATCTGTTAGACCATACGATCTAGTGACTGGTGCTATAGTAGCTGTTGTTGTAGGATTGCTTGTAGCAAACATTGTTGTTGCTAAACCATCCAAACTAGTAGAGGTTTGGAGACTTGGCTGGCTAATAGCATATGCTATATACTATTTCTTTGTAGCAGAGGTTAGGGCTCATCTAGACGTTATCTATAGGATACTCCATCCACGCATGCCTGTAAACCCTGGTATTGTACGTGTAGCTTATGGTGTAGAGACAGACTATGCTATAACAACTATAGCTAACTCTATAACAAACACTCCTGGTACAGTAGTAGTAGACCTCGATCCTGATAGGAAGGTGTTCTATGTACACTGGATTAATATAAGGGTTAAGAAAGAGGAGCTTGAGCCTAAAGTTGCTAGGAAGCATATATCTCAAACTTTTGAGAAGTTTGCTAGAAAGATATTTGACTAGAGTGGGTGATGAGTTATGGAGTTTTATGGAGAGACCTTGATTGGCGTTATAACACCTTTCCTAGCTACAGCTGCTTTCATAATCCCGTTGCTAAGCCTTGTTATTAAGAATAAGACATTCTATAACGTATATGCTTCTATAGTATCATTCCTAGCTATGGCTATGTCTACTCTAGTATTTCTTGATGTATACTATAGTGGTGTTCCTATTGTTTATGCTTTTGGAGGATGGCCTCCACCAATAGGCATAGTATATGAAGTAGACATGTTTAATGGATTGCTTGGTGCATATGCCTCCTTTGCACTATTTATTGTAGTTCTCTATAGTGTATGGTATTCTAGATTCTTAGATGATAATGTATGGTATTACACGTTACTACTTGGACTAGAAGCTGGTGTTCTAGGATGCTTGTATACTGGTGATGTATTCAACTTATTCGTTATGCTTGAAGTACTCTCTATATCAGCTTATGCCTTGGTAGCTTATTTTAAGAATAGACCTACTGCTGTTGAAGCAGCTATTAAGTACGCTATTATAGGTGCTGTTGTAACAACTTGTTACTTCATATCATTAGTGTTCATATACTCAGCTTATGGTACGCTAAACATGGGTGATCTAGCTTATAAGTCTACAATAGCTTTCCAACTAGGATATGTAAGTGCTAGCAACGGCTACTACGGGAATATAGCTACTGCAAGCCTTATAGCACTAGCTCTAGCACTATGGGCTTTCACATTTAAGTCAGCACTATTCCCAAACCACTTCTGGGTTCCAGATGCTTATAGTGGTGCTCCAATGCCTGTTCCAGCAGCTTTCTCTAGTGCTGTAGAGATTGTTGGTGTTTACATGGTTGTCCGTTTCATGTATACGTTGTTTGGGTCTAAGAGTATAGTGGATTATTATGGTTATAGAGATATTGTATTATCTGTACTGCTTGTACTAGGTATAGCCTCTGGTGTTGTTGGAGCGTTATTGATGATTACACAAGATAATGTTAATAGACTGTTAGGCTATAGTACTATAAGCCATATAGGTTTACTGTATATGGCTCTAGCTCTAGGTTTTACATACATGGATCGAGAGGCTGTCTTGCTTGGTTTAACAGCTCTAGTGTTCCATATAATAAACCATGGTATCGGCAAGTTATTGATGTTTATGGGTGTAGGTGTTGCTGTAACTACTGCTGGTTCACGTGATATGAATAAACTATATGGTATTGGTAGGCTATACCCTATAGCATCCATAGCTATTGTTGTATCAGCATTCCATCTTATGGGACTGATACCTCTTGGAGGCTTCTTTAGTAAACTACTACTTTATCAAGCATACATGGGTGCTGGATGGCTTATACCAGCTATAATGGTTATTGTAGTATCTGCTATTAGTGTTCTTGGTTATGCTAAAGTGTTCTATTCCCTAGTCTTTGCTCCACTTGAGAGAGAGTATAGGCGTTTAAAGACTACTGGACTAGATATATTGATGGTAATCCTTGTTATAGCATGTATTGTTCTTGGTCTATTGTCTCCATGGATTATTAGTAGGATTGGCTATGTTGTAAGAAACTCTCTAACACCAGCTGGTGTTGGCAAGTATATTGAGTCTTTTATTAGAGCATACAACATGTATAGACCGAGGTGATGGGGTGTGGTTAAGACTATAGTTGTTAATCCAGTGTATTTGGCTATAGTGTTGTCTATTATAATGGGTTTGTCTACACTAGTACTCTATATACTGTTTAGAGCTGTTATAGCTAAGTATAGTGTACGTAGTGGTGATGCTGTAGAGCCTTATATTGGTGGTGAACACCCTAGTATATTGTCTAGACCCTTTGTCGCACAATCAAATCTTTACTGGGGTTTTGTTAAGAGGAACTTTGTTAAAGCCTATGGTTTTCTTAAGGGCGAGATGCATACTGGTAGGCTTAGTGACTGGATTAAGTATATGAGTTCATGGCTTGGACTATTGCTTCTAATAGCATTAGTAGTTATAATAGCTTTGATCATAGGTGGTTGGTGATGATTAGCCTATACACTATACTACTGGCATTATTTACAACAATAGTGTTTCCAGGAATACTGTTCATTATAGCACTAGCGTTGTTTACAGAATGGTATATTAGGAAAGCTGTTGCCCATATGCAGAGCCGTATGGGTCCAAAGTATGTTGGACCTATTGGTTTACTACAGCCACTAGCTGATTTGCTTAAACTAGCTAGTGTTAAGGAGGAGATTAGGCAGAAGTACTCTAGTATAGGTGTTGCTAAACTATTTGGCTTACTAGGTATTAGTGCTATGATTGCTTCTCTCCTACTACTACCACTGTCTCCACTAAGGATTGCTAGTGACTACGACTTCCTTATATACATATACTTGTTTGGTGTATGGGTTCCACTGTCAATAATTGTTATGGCTCTCTCTACTCCAAACCCGTTTACGAATATCGGGGTATCACGTCTACTGTCTTTTATAATAGTTATTGAGCCAGCATACTTTTCTGCATTCCTAGTACCAGTTACACTAACTACGTATAGTGGTGTAGAGCCCGTTTACTCAGTATATGCTACATCAACTCATGTCTACAGGCTATGGACTAACCCAGTCTATGCAGTACTATTGGTTGTTGCACTAGTAGCTGTCATAGCTTCTATACAGGCTAAGACTATGCTCAACCCCTTCAACATACCAGAGGCTGAACAAGAGATTATAGCTGGTTTTGCTACAGAGTTTAGCGGTCCATTACTAGCTATATATAATCTATTACATGATATTGAGGTTGCTGTAGCATCTATATTTGTAGCCTATGTATTCCTTGGAGGACCTGCTCCATTCAACCACTTATCAATACTTGGGATACTGGTTCTTATAGCTAAGTATATTCTAGTGGTAACGATTATCTCTATAATAAGGTCTTCATACGGTAGATTCAGGATCGATCAGGGTTTAAGGGTTCTTACAAAATACTCTCTAATACTAGGTGTTTTATCAGCTATAGTGGCTAACATTATTGTTTTAATATAGTTCTATACTAGTGCTTCAACCATCCTTTTTGAGTCAAAACCACAGAATGGACAATATCTTGCTCCAATAAACCATTCTCTACCACAGTTTGGACAGTATTTTAGAGTTAAGCTCTTGTCTCTCTTCACTCCTATAGATTCTCTCTCTAATGCTTTCTCATACTCTCTCCTAATATCATCTATTGTTAGGTGTGTATAGACTTGTGTAGTCTTTATGTCATTGTGTCCTAGTAGTCGTTGTAGTGCAAATAGGTTCATACCCTTTCTTAGTGCTTGTGTAGCAAATGTGTGTCTTAGAATGTGTGGACGTAGTTTTTCTGGTTTAACACCTGCTCTATAGGCTAGTTTCTTAACTCTCTTATAGAGACCACTATATGTTAGTGGTATTATTCTGTCTTCTCCTTTTAACTCTCTAACCCTTATCCATGTCTTTATGACTTCTATAGTCTCTTGTGTAACAAGTACTCTACGTTCACGCCCGTATTTTGTCTCTCTAACAAGGATCTCCCTATTATCTAAGTCTATATCATTTACACGTATACCTAGTAGTTCACGGCTACGGAGACCAGTGTCTAGTAGTATTCTTAAGATAACCTTGTCTAGTAGGTCTCTACATGAGTTTAGTAGTTTCCTTACTTCCTCTTCTGTTAAAGCCTCTATTCTACGTACTGGCTTCTTTGTAACAGGTACCTCTATGTCTAGCCCTAGCCATTTAAGAAACCTTCTTATAAATAATGTGTAGTAGTGTAGTGTTGTCATCCATGCCCTGCGATCCCTTGTCCTCGATCTAGGGAATCCCTTTCTAATTCTTTCAAGCTTCCATTTATTGATATCAGTTATCTTTATGTCTCTCAGTCTCTTCTCTCCAATATATTCTAGGAAATCCTTTATAGCTGAGTAGTATGCTTTTATAGTCTCACTGCTTGCACCTGTTGATGCTAGTGTTTCTAGGAATTCCTCTAGTATACTCTGGTTGTCTAGTTCAAGTATCTCTGGCGGTGCCCGCCCTATATTGAGTCCTCTAGGCATAGCTCATCTACTAATGGTTATAGAATAGGTAGATGGTTTATAAAGAGGGATTAGCCTTAATACCTCTACACTCTATTCATAACTATATACTCTAGTGTTTATTGTTGAAGTAGGAGAGTCTCTATCTATATCCTTACCTAGTGCACTTCAGTAGAGTTTCTCCTTAATACCCTTATTCTTTATCCAACTATACTGGGTTATATAGAGCATCTAGCTATCTATACTGGAGAAATTGTTTAACAGTGTCTATGTTAGAACAGTTGTACTGATGAGGGCTAGAGTATGGGTGGATGAATACAATCTAGCTAGTAATACGTAGAGATATGGTAAGAGTATTAGCTAAGCCAACTAGACAAGTAGTCTTGAAAAACAATAAGATAACCTAGTAGAAACAAGAGATTGTATGAAAGAGACTCTAGAAATACAGAGCCACAACACTATAAAAACAACAATCACGCCACACTCTAGGAAACCAGCCTATCATACACAAAGAGACTACAGAGTATACACCAGGCCCAAAACCCCTACTCCACAGGCTACACCACAAGGGGTGCAGCCCATCCCCCCGGGCGAAGCCCCTGCGGCCTCGGGCATTGGGAGCGGCGGGCTAAACCCCTTGGGGGACAAAGCCCCCTCGGAGCTTACACCCCCGCTCCATCAACCCCGTCTTCTACGGGAGCCCTCGTCCCACCAGGGCAACCCCCAGTGGGAACGGCCGCCTCTTTTCGGGGAGGGGTTCCCGCTTAGATGCTTTCAGCGGTTACCCCCTACGGCGTGGCTGCCCGGCTCTGCCCAGCCGGACAACCGGTACACTAGAGGCCGCGGCGCCCCGTTCCTCTCGTACTGAGGGCACCTTAGGGGTCTGGAGGCCACTGTAGTTCTCCATGATGATCTGGAGGCGATGGTTTAGAAGTATCTAGAGTAGGTGTAAATAGTATAACTTATACAGTGGCCTTCCAGACTTTCCCCTCAGGCGGCCCGCACCCCCCGTGGGTAGAGTCCGACCTTTTGAGGCAGGGGTGGAGCGTAGCGGCTCCAACCCCCCTGCTGTCTCACGACGGTCTACTCCACCGGGTGGGGGGTGCAGTATTGTTTTCTGCAACCCTCCCAGTCCGGTGTCTAAACCCAGCTCACGTTCCCCTTTAATGGGCGGGCTTGGGGTGGCGGTAGCAGGGCTCCCTGCTAGCCGCCATAGCCCCACCCTTGGGGGCCTACAGGGTGATGGCACGGCCCCCATAGCTGTGTTGCCCGGGAGGGTTAGGCCGTGCCTACCCTCCTTGCTGCACCCCCAGGATGGGAAGAGCCGACATCGATGTAGCAAACCGCGGGGTCGATGGGAGCTCTCGCCCGCGACGACTCTGTTTGGGAGCGTGTGTCGTGGACTAGATT
>Ga0190312_1000418_pt1 | contig 13484 bp, 13 predicted proteins | sample 487007910_MG_FD_165046 | JGI IMG/M metagenome (GOLD analysis project Ga0190312, IMG submission 165046) | Hydrothermal vent sediment bacterial communities from Southern Trench, Guaymas Basin, Mexico - 4870-07-9-10_MG | ecosystem: Environmental > Aquatic > Marine > Hydrothermal vents > Sediment ... | reverse complement strand
AGTTATTACTAGATCTTCTATATTGGTATTACGTTTATTGTTGATCTATAATTGCTATTATTAAGGGAGTAATTGTTTATAAATCACTAGGAAATAATATTGTAGATAAGAGATCAAGGGTTAAAGGGTATGAGGAGAGTATCGTTTGAAGAGTATCTTAATTTCATCAAAGATCATGGGGAAATAGTTATTGAGGATCAAGTTATAAGGCTTAAACCTATAGATATCTCTAGACTTTATCCATCTCCTCAAGAACTTACTGATGTATCTACTACTGTATGGAGCTTCCCTAAACGTGGTTCATGGGCTACTCATCGTGGAGATTATCGTGGTAACTGGCCCCCGCAAATGGCTCGTGCACTAATACTTAAATATACTAAACCTGGAGACACTGTTCTAGATCCTATGGTAGGTAGTGGTACTACTTGTATTGAAGCTAAGCTTTTAGGTAGAAACTGTATTGGTGTTGATATAAACTATAACGCTGTTATACTCACTCTCCATCGTCTCTACTGGCTTGAGAAAGCTTTAGAGTCTTTTAGGAAACAAGATGTTCTCCAGTATCTTGGCGGCGGGGATTTGGCTGGTGATATAGGTTTTGACGATATTGTTAGAGCTAGAGTAGAGATCTATCATGGTGATGCAAGGAGTTTAGACAAGATCTCTGATAACAGTATAGATCTTGTTGCTACACATCCACCATATTATAACATTATAAGGTATAGTAGGAGTAGACGTGTTGAAGGAGACCTTTCTAGTGTTTCAAAACTAGAGGATTATATTAGAATGATTAGAGATGTTGTAAAGGAGGCTTATAGAGTATTAAAACCGGGTAAGTATATGGGAATGCTTGTTGGAGACACACGCATACATAAACACTATGTACCAATAACACATTACGTACTCTTAACACTACTTGATATAGGATTTATACTTAAAGAAGAAGTTGTTAAGATACAGCATAAGATGAAGACAACTAGAGAGGTATGGTCTAAGTTGTCTAAAAGAGACTTCCTCCTCATATATCATGAAAAACTGTTTATAGCTAGGAAGCCCCAAGATGTTAGTGAGTATAAACGCTATAAGTATAGTTCAAAACTAGAACTAGTAAACATAAACTATGATCTAGTGTACAGTTAGATAAGACGCTATGATAAAATGAAGGATGATGTTAAAAGCATTATTCATACCTAATCCTTGTCTCTCTACCCATGATCTTGGCTAGTACTTCTTCATAATAGTGTTTTCTAGAACCTATAACCCTCTGATCTCTACGTAGTACTCTAATAACCATTTGTTCAGTACCATTAGGCAGCCATAGAGTATTTACTCCAAGAAGTGTTGCTGGATATATTACTTGTTCTACAAGTCTTCTCTGATCACCTGTTTTCTCTACAATCTTAACTCTAGCATTAAGTCTATTAGATAACTCCTTACCAGCTCTATCAAGAACCTTAAGATCACCTACTCCCTCTACAACAACAACCACAAGATCACCGCTTCTATAAGCCTTCCTATAAACACCCCTACGCAACCCCTTAAACCCCTTCTCCTCAAGATCGATGAGCTCCCTTATAATATCGATCTCATGCTCCTCAACAACACCTTGTTCTACAAGTCTTTGACACCTTGGACACAGTATACCACTCTTAACACATATGCGGTCTAGTGGGTACTTCAATACTGTACACCACCAGTCCTATAGCAACCCTATACAATACTTACTTTAATGCTATAGATGTACTAACTAATTAATATAATCTTTAACATGTAGAATAAAGGTGGGATGGCTGATTAAAAAATCATTAAAAACATTATATGGAGTAACAAGAGCTATTTACTAAACTCTTCAAGAGCTCTTTCAACTAGCTGCATATAGGCTAGTTGTGGGCCACCACCCATAAGTACAGCAACCCATGCAGCCTCTCTAATTTCTTCTGGTCTAGCACCAGCATCTAGTGCTGATTTTACATGGAATGCTATACACCATTGACACTGTACTACAACCGATATGGCTACTGCTATCAACTCTTTTGTCTTAGTATTAAGTACACCTGGTTTCTCAATAACATGTAGTAGTTCTAGAAACTTCTCAATCTGTTCTGGACTAGCTTTCTTCCAGAACTTTATATAGTTGTAGAAGTCTTGTATAAGCTGTTTCATAGACAAAGCCCTATCCCTCCTACATAGAAGTAATAGTGTTTTGTTGAATAAATACTGTTAGATAAATAGTTTATCAATAAGCCTATTCCTAGGCTATGACCCTATGCATAGCCTCTTTAAATAGCTCTATAAGATCTTCTTTAGAAACCCCTACTAGTACAATAGGTTCTCTCTCAATAACTTTAATAGCATCCTCTATACTTAAACCTCTAAGCATTCCTTCAAGCTCTTCAATAGACTCACTGGGATACGCAAAGAAGTCTCCACTAATCACAATATCTCTTATAGTAAGTGTCTCATCTATAACTAGGTCAACACAAACCATCTTACCTCCAACTCTCTTCTTAGAAACAGAAACTCTCTTATACATATATAGATCACCTTTTATAAATCCATGAACTACCAATATACTTCCTATACAACATGTTAGCTAATGAGAGCTCTTCAGTAGAATGGTTGGATACAGTAAATTCTACACCTAATGCTTTACTAAATCCATTAACAAGTCTTTCTAAAACATCTTTTAAATAAATTCTATGCCCAAGTTCTATAGATAGTGTTGTAACACGCTCTCTTATAGAGCCTACTCTATGTGCTAAAAGCTTCTCTCTAGGAGCTTTCAACACTTTAGCTAGAGTGTCTAGATCTGTATTATACATTAGTGTTCCATGTTGTAATAGGGTATTCTTCTTCCTTGTCTGTGCACTACCAGAAACCTTCTTACCGTTAACAACAACGTCGTTAATTGGCTTGAACTCAGCATTTAAGCCTAGATCCTTTATAGCATATACTAAACCCATACATATGATCCTATAGCTCTCCATTATATCATTAGATATATCATCTATGTTAGCTACTATAGAATACGTAGCCTCTCCACTAGAGTCGTGGTAAACAGATCCTCCTCCAGTAATTCTTCTAGTAAATGGTATGTTCTTCTCCAACAGGTAATCCATATTTACAGCATCATATACTTTCTGGAAATAACCTATAGTTACAGCACTAGGTTCTATAACATATAGTCTAAGAGTATTTGGTATAACATTTCTCTCTCTAAGCAACAACATAGCTTCATCCATAGCCATATTCCAGTATACATCACCTCTACTATAAACAAGTCTCCAAACCAATATCCCATCCACAAACTAGTTTTATACCACATTCTAGATACTATAATCTCCTAATATAGAATATAGAGTTATTAGTTTAGGAGTAAGGGTTTATAACCTCAGAAGCTTATGAGTTTATCCGGTAACCTCGGGGTTCCGAGAACCGTAGGGCTATGAGTCCCTAGGTAACTAGGGGTGAACCACTACAGTGAGGGGCCCCGAGAGGAAGCGTGATGAACCGCTCACCATGATTAAAAGCATTCAGAAACAATTAAAAGCCATGGTAAGCGGGGAACGCTATGAGTGTTAAAGAGAAACTTATAAGAGTATCAATAGGTACACTAGCATTACTTAAAGATAGTAATTTAAAAATTAATGTAAAACCTAGAACAGCATATCTACTACAATATTCAAGAAATGGATGTAGAGCTAAATGCATATTCTGTAGACAAAGCATGTCCTATAATGGTTCTAGAGAATACTTATCAAGAATACCATGGCCTACTATCAGTATCCAGGAATTTATAGAACGTTATAGAAGCACTTTGTTTAAGAGAATATGTATTCAAACAATTTTAAAGAAGGACTTTATAGATGAAGTTATTGAGATTATAGAGTTTCTAAGAGAATATGGTGTAGAAACACCCATTAGTATATGTACAACACCTACATGTGTTGAAAAAGCTAGTTATCTAAAGAAGTTTGGAGTAGACTATATTGGTATTGGATTAGATGCTTCATCTCCAAGAATATTTAAACTAGTTAGAAAACCCTTTACATGGAATACCTATATAGATTTTATAAAGTCTATGGTAGGGGTTTATGGATATAGAAGGGTTATAGTGCATCTGATAGTTGGTATTGGAGAAACTAATAAAGAGCTATACAATACTATGAAGTATCTAATAGACCTTGGCTGTAATATAGCCTTATTTGCATATACTCCTCCATATAATGAACCATCCAATAGACCTAGTATCTATAGGTATCGTAGAGCACAGTTAGTTAGATGTCTACTACTAGAAGGTTATAGTTTAGAAAGCATCATCTACTACACTAAAGATAAAGCAGTTTTAAAGAAACATCTAGTTAGACGAGTCTTAGATAATATTGATAGATACCTAGATTGTCTTCTAACAAGTGGTTGTCCAGAATGTAATAGACCATACTATAATGAGAGCCCTAGAGGTCCATTATACAATATACCTTCTAGAGAGATATTGACTAAGTATAGAAGTGTTTTTCTAAAAGAGATCTATTGTAGTTTAAGGGTTTTCTAGAATGTCTAAGCCTCTAGCATTTATACCTAAAGAGCTCTTTAGAAGTATAAGTATTACTGGAAGCAAGTGTTTCTTAAACTGTCTATATTGTATGGGTAAATACCTTAGTATAATGGATCATGTATATGCACCTACAGAGTTCTATAAATGGGTGAGCTATCTTGTTAAACATAAGGGTATTAGAGGGATTCTTGTAAGTGGTGGTTTTAATAGAGATGGTAGACTACCTATAGAGCCTTATTTAAAAGTAATTAATGATATTAAGAGGGATTATGGAGTAGTTATAAGTGTTCATATAGGATTAGTTGATAAAGAACTTGCTAAAAAGATTGGTTCAACAGGTATTGATATAGTTGATTATGAGTTTATAGTAGATCCCTATGTCATAAGGAGTATAAGGAATCTAGATAAGAAACCAGGTGACTATGTTAAGGGGTTAGAGTTTCTTGAAAAATATGGTCCACCATATATTGCTCCACACATACCAGTAGGTTTTAGGTTTGGAGAAATAGTTAGTGAGTATGAAGCAGTGGATACTGTATCAATGTTTGATACATATATAACAACATTTATAGTATTCATACCAACCAGAGGCACTCCTATGGAGAACTATAAACCTCCAAAAACTAGTGATATTATAGAGTTGTTAAGATATGCTAAAAGGAAGTTGAAAACAGAAATAGCTCTTGGATGTATGAGGCCTAGAATTGTGAAGGAGGACGTTGATAAGTATGTTATAAGAGAGTCTCTTATAGACCGAGTAGTTAATCCTTCTAAAAAGCTTATTAAAGAATATGGCCTAGATATTGTTAAAGCTTGTTGTTCAATACCTAAAGACTATATACAGTATTTTAGGTAAAAACTATAGATTTATAGAAAGATGCTGTATATAAAGCTATTGTAGTTCCTGAAGTTTCAACTCTAACTGACTGATCTTCTTATCAATTAGTTCACGTATCTTCTTTAACAACTCTACATGCTTTACTATATCCTCTTTCTTCAAAATCTTTCTTCCAGGACGTGCTTTCCTTAATCTCTTATTAAGAGTCTCCAGTCTCTCAATAACTTGGTACATTATCTTTAAAGTCATATCTGTAGATACACTTAGTATCTCTAACCCCCTCTCTGTAACTCTATACCTAACTCTCTTCATCCTACCACGATACTCTTCTCTACGTTCAAGAAGACCGTCTTTAACAAGATTGTCTAAAACCATGTATAGTGTTGAAGTACCTGGCTTCCATAAATTCATAGTTATCTCACTAATTCTCTTCATAATCTCATAACCATGCATCTCTCCATGGAGAGCAATAAGTTCTAGAATAAGTGCTCGTAACGGTACACTAAAAAGTGTTTTAACGAGATCTTCTGCTTGTTTAACACTAGTCTTCATCAACGCCCTCCAACCTCCTTCTAAGTTTAAACGGCCACCATGTATGGTGTCTAAACATTGATATTATTGCTGGTGATACAATGTAGACTGCTGATAACGCTATAATCATTATACCTAGTGTTAGTACAAAGCCTATTTCACGCATAGCCCACATACTTGTCAATACTAGTGAGGTATATGCTGATGAGAGTATTAGTGCTAAACCTATGATTAGTCTACCAGATGCTCTAGCCGCTATACTAAGTGCTTTCTTTGGCTCAACCTCCTCCATTTCATCACGTACACGTACTAGATAGAAGCTGTTATAGTCAACACCAACACCTAGTAGTACAACTAGTAGTACTAGTGGTAGAAACCATAGTAGTGGTTTACCAAATAATCCCTGGAACATTATTGTTGAAACCCATATACTCCATGTAGTACCAACACCAATTATACAGAGTGTCACTAAAGCAGCTATAACACCTTTAAGCGTTAGTGTTAAAGCTATAAACATCAAGACTACAGCTACAGGTATTATCTTATGCCAGAAGCTCTCATTCAACATCTCATCAAGATCAACCATAGAAGCTGATAAACCGCCAACATAAGCTCCTACAATAAACTTGTCTTTATCAACATATTCTTTTAGAATACTCCTTATCTCTCTAACAGTATCACGTGCTTCATCACTCTCACCAGGTACTGTAAGTACTACTCTAAACATGACTGTATTGTTATCACTTGATATATACACTGTACCATTATATGTCCTAACATACTCTAGTGATAGATACTCTAAAGTCTCACCATAAGGTCTTGTAGGTGCATAGACTACTCTAACATAATCTAGACTAGCTATATCATTAGCTACCTTCTCTAGATCCCCTAGCATAGCGTCATTAATCTCTCCACTAAGCTCTATAACAACATAGAGTGGTGAAGTAGTAGCAGCACCGATCTTGTCTTCTAGAACAGCATATGCTCTCTCAGTCTCAGTACCCTCTGGTAGATAGAGCTTTATATCATGGCTACCCTGGAATGTAATGAATGTATAAACAGCTGGTATAGACAATACTATAAACAATAATAGTACAATAAACCTACCACGAATAATAGCATTAACAACTCTACTACCCCTACTAACAACTTCATTCAACTTCTTAGAAGGCTTACGAGGCCACCAGAACCATTTAGACTTACCAATAACAGCTGTTAAAGCAGGTATTAGTGTTAGACTAGCAAGGAATACAGAGAATATAGCTATTGGTACAGTAACACCTATTACACGTAGGAATGGGAAATCCCATGCAATCATAAGTACTGCAAAGCCAATGATATCTGTTGAAGCACTAGCAAGTATACCGTCACGTGCTCTACGTATAGCTTCAGCAACAGCTTCTTCAAAACCCATTCCTTTACCAAGCATTTCTCTTAAACGGTGTAGATAGAATGTTGTATAGTCAATACCTAGTCCTAGAGCAGTTGTTGTCATAAGTACACGGGCCCAACTACTAATATCCATTACATAAGTTGCTACAAGGTATACAACACCAGATGCAAGCATTATAGCTGCTCCAATACTTATAAATGGAACAACTACAGCAAATAATGCTTCAACAACAATGAATAAAACGATCAGTGTTAATAGATAACTACACTGTTGTACACGACGTACATCTCTTAAACCAACTTCCTTAAGCTCCTGACTAGCAACAACACCTCCAGTAACATAGGCTTCTAAACCACTATAGCTTCTACCATAGATCTCTAGAGCCTTCTCCTTAACCTCTAGAGCATTCTCATACTTCTCTTCATCACTAGAGCCTAGTGGTGTAAATGTTATAAGTAGAGTTGTGTTATCACTACTCTTCATGGTCTCTAAATACAAGCTCATATAGTCTAGAAACATATCCATAAACACTGGCTTAACATCTAAAGCTAGGTTCTCTAAAGCCTTTTCATCCTCTAAACTAATATCGTAAGCTCTATCTATAATATTGTACAGATCCATTCTCTCTAGTAAGTCTTTAAACAACATGTTTTCTCCTAAAAACTCTACAGTACTACTATAGACTTTATTAACAACATAATCTCTAACATCACTACTAGATAATGGATAGTTATCAATAATCCATCCAACAACACCCCCGATCTCTTCTCTAAACTCTTCTGGAACACCTTCTCCCATAAACGAGCCAGCCATTTCTTCAACCATATCCTTAAACAATGGGTTGACAACATGAACTCTAATACCTTCTATAGAAGCATTCTCCTCTAAGAAATAGAGTTCATGGAATACTCTATCAATTACATCAACATATCCACTACCAGTCATATTAATAAGTTCTTTAACAATACTATAGACTGCACCATATACACTAGATTCACTAGTATAGTCTACTCTAATAGAAGTATTTACTACTAATCCAATAAATTCTCTAACCATATCTAAAGGCATATCTATAGGAAGCATGCTTGTATAGTTACTAGCCATAGTCAACAACATCTCATAGACTATGTCTTTTGTAACACTCTCCAATAACTGTCGATCAGGTGTAGGACCTAGGTCATATAGTGCCCCAATGTATTTACTAATACTGGTTAGCGGTACTGGCTGGCTAGGAATGATCTCTTGTGAAACCTCTATAGTTGCTTTTCTCAACAACGTCTCATTCTCTAATAAAATACCAGTAGCATTAACATCTACTTCTAAAACCTTATCTAAACATAGTTCTAGAAAAGCTCTCTCTGTAGGAGGTATCTCCTGGTTTTGTAGAGATTCTATAAAGAGTTCTTGGAGGAGGCTTGTTGTAACACCTTCATCATATAGTCTATTTAGTAGAGACGATATATCAGTTGCTGGAATAGGTATACTGAGACTGTAGATAAGCTGTGTTGTTGTATTAACTACAACTCCTTTAATACTGTTAAGCGTTGGCTGAGGACCTAGGTCAACAATGTTTGTAGCCATATATAATGCTGTATCATACGGTATCTCTAATCCATAATTACTGGACTCTTCTGAAATAATATATGCTAACACTGGCTTCATCGAGTCAGGTATATTGGATGCTATAGATAGTATAGTGTAGTATACCTGGTCTTGGCTGGAACCAGCTTGATCAGGTGCTGTACTATACATGTTTAGTAAGAGTTTATAGTCTTCTGTCTCATTAGCTAGTAGGTTTTCAGTAAAGTAGTTGTTATAATTATTTATTAGTTGTTCTAGTACTGGCTCCATCTCTGGAGGTACTTGATAGTATGTTGTAATTGCTTCAATAAGCATGTCTCTAGTTATATTAGCTATTATAAGATCGTTCATTAAATCAGTATTACTGCCGACAATAGGATAGGTTGTTTCAAATACTGCTCCTACAAGGTAGAAGTCTACAGAACCTAGATTACTCATACCAGTATAGTATACTACTGTTCCAATATCTTCTTCATCTAGCGTTCCTGTCTGATAAGCATCTGTTAATTGTGTTAGATAGTAGTATGTTCTACTTATATCAAAGTATAGTTTTTTATACTGATAATCTATTGTATAGAAAGCGTTATTTAGTTCAACAGTAGTTTCATTAATGTTTACTAGTAAGTCATGAAGCATTGTAATGTTCTCTCTAAGCCATAGATATCCCTGGTCTAGTTGAGTAAGCCCATTCCTAACTCCATATATCATTTGATGTAGTTGTGTAATGTTGTTAAGGAGTGTGTTATAGTATATGCTAGTATTTACAACCATTTCTTTCATAGACTTTATATGATCTATTGTCTCATTATAGTTTTCTATAAGAGTTAGTGTAAGGTTTTTCATCATATTTGTAGCATTAACTATTTGTAGAACTAGCGTGTAGGATAGGTTGTAGGAGCTATCGTTGATATCACTATATACGTCATAGTATCCTGTAATATTTGTAGCATATTTCCCTTCAATAGACTTCTTTAACTCATTATAAGCTCTCCAACTATCTTCTTCACTAGCATTTATACCTGTCACTAATAGTACTGATACACCCGTATACATAGTCATTGATGTATTAAACTTCTCTTTAAGAATCTCATCAGCTATAACGCTCTCAGTATTCTCTGGTAGGAAAGAGGTTTCCTCATAAGATAGTACTTCATCAAGTTTTAGGGCAAGTGGTGTTAAAGCTATTAAAGCAATAATCCATAAAGCTATAACTAGATAAGCGTGTTTAACAATTTTATCGGCTAAACCCATCACTATCACCACTCTAGATATATCTAGCCTAGATATATCTAGGCTATAAAGTTTTCTATAGATCAAAGTAGTTATAGAATGAAATGTGTAAAAATAATTTAGTAAATAACTATATCCTATAGCTTTCTATATATAGTAGCTATCACTATAAATAACATAGCAGTCATTAGTGTTAGTATATGAAGTACTATTGGATCTGATACTGGTTCTGGGGTATCATTTATAGTAGCTATGTCAATATATGGTTCTTCAACGTAGTTGTCTAGATCGCCATTATGGAATACAATGTAGGCTCTAAGTTCTTGTCCTACAAGGCCTTGGTCAAATGGTAGTGTATAGGTATAGACATATCCAGTACGGAAGTCAACTATAGCGTAAGTCCCGGGCTTTTCCTCAACTTTATTAATGGGTTAATATGAGTTAGTGTGTTAATTACATTGACTAGTTTCTTCTTTAAATAGTCTGCTTCATCCATTGATTTTGCTGTAGCTATTTTAAACATTACTACTATGCTAATAGAGCTTTTATTAGACTTCTCTATTTCTTCAATAAGTGTGTCTTCAATAAAGTCTCTATCAGCTCTAGCTACAGCTTTTTCAATATAGTCAATAATACCTATCCTCTCTATAACATTCTCTGGGATAAAGAGCCTTGTGTACTCCTTGTCTTTAAGACTGGATAGTGGGTTCTCCCATATCTGTATATGCCACTATATTAACTGGAATTAAAGCTATGCACATATAATAGCTAATGCTAGAAACACTCTAATAGTGAAGCTTAAGTACATTATAAGCTCACTTTCGAACAAGTTTAATGTATGCTATACAGAATTAGCTTTTCTAAAATAAGTTTTCTATAAATAGTTTAGTAATAGATCTCTATATTATTTTAAATAGACTATAAATTGAAAATATGTTAGCTAATATTCTGCTGTCTAACTTAACTAGTATTTTTAGCATAAAGTATTCTACCCGGCACTGTAAACACTCTACCACTAATATGTAGTAGTATATCAGCTTTCTTAAGATCCCATCCATACCTTATATGTAGTTCTCTTAAAACATTTATTCCAAGAACTTCTGCTAACACTAGATCACACTCACCAGTCTCAACGATCTCTTTTACACAACACTCATATATAGCGTATGATCCATCAATACCTGGTGCACTTATGTACTTAGACTTATACTCCCTTAAACCAAGTAGTGTCCATTTATCAACTCTACGTCCAGACACTGAACCAGCTTTAAACACTATATCCAAGTGTTTAGAGCCAACTACGTTCAATGTAAACTCCTTATTCTTTCTAATCAACTCTATAGTATATGATTCTCTACTAATAGCAACAACCAGTAATGGAGGCTCTACACTAACTGGTGTAAACCATGAAGCAGTCATTACATTATATCCATTATCCCTCCTTGTAACAATGAGATATACTGGTCTTGGATGTAGGTACTAGTAACTAGTCTCATCAACTTCTACATAACCTTGCTTAGACAAGTTATCACCAAATATAGAGCTATGCTTGAGAACTCTATGAAGATAGTCCTTGCCTACTTAATACACTCTACTTACGTTAACCGTGCATTTACCAGTAAATCTAGGTATTTCATTATACTCTAATAGGTTGTTTACTAATTGTCCAAGACATCTTAGTGAGTATAGACCACTTGGGTAGAGACAGATACTTGGTTCAACAATATATGCTTTCTTATGCTTAGCTATCTTTAATGCTTTATAGTATACAGCTCTATAATTACTGGTTCTAGTAAAGAAACCATACACTTCTTCAACATCCTTATTAACTATATAATTAGCTAATATCTTGTCTAAACCAAGTCCTAGCCATACTCTAAGAACTCTACGATTAAGCTGTACATTGTAATCTCTAATCTTTTCAAAACCATGAACTATACCATAACCACCACTTATTATCAAGAAGTCTATTTCTTTAGACAAGTATTTCTCATAAACAAGTCTTTTATTGAGAACACGGTATTCCAAGCCATTGTATAGAGATAGTGCTGTAACATCTTTAACACCAGTAACATATTTATTAAACACTCTACGCCCTACTAGTAGAGCTTCTCTATACCCTACATCCAAGTAGTCTAGAATAGATACATTAACGTCTCTAAACAATTCATACCTATCCTGTTTAGACTTAGAACACTGGGTGACAACTAGGTATACCGTACCACTACACCATATATAATATACTATAGTTGATCATATTAAGTATTGCTAAAAACTCTAGATACACTAACAAAGCCTCTCCATAGAATACCTAATCCACCCACTTCCTAAAAGACATAGGTACCTAATAACTCTTATCACAAGGTCCTAGCTATAACATACACTCATAAAACATTAAGTAAGTAAATGCTAGGAATTAGTAGTTATAAAAGACATGTTATACCTATATAAAACAACTACTTACTGAGTTCTAGCACTCTACTAAGAAACTTCTTAACCTCATCAACCTCCTCTCTAGGAACCTTACCCTCCTCATAGCAGAACCACCAGTCAAAACACCTGTACTTCTCAAGCCTCTCCTTAGCCTCCTGTATAGTAGCTGCTGGCGGTACTATAACACTATCACCTATGATCTCATTGTTAGGCCAATTAGCTGGAAATGCTCTACCATACCTATCTACAAGCTGTAGTCCTTTAACAATCCTCAATATCTCATCGATCTGTCTTCCAAAGTCTAGTGGATAGTATAGTATTGTCCTTATAACACCTCTATCATCAACAATGAAGACTGCTCTAACAGTATGTGTAGCTGACTCTGCATGAAGCATACCTAGCTTACGTGCTACAACGCCCTGTGGATCACCTATTACTGGAAACGGGATCTCTACACTAAACTTCTCCTTAATCCACTCAATCCACTTAATATGGCTAAACGTACTATCAACACTAAGCCCTATAAGCTCTGTATTAAGCTTCTTAAAGTCTTCATACCTTTTAGCAAATGCTATAAACTCTGTAGTACACACTGGTGTAAAGTCTGCTGGATGACTGAATAGTACAAACCACTTACCCCTGTAATCATCTGGCAGATTCTTAACACCATGTGTAGTTAATACCTTTAATTCAGGAAACCTTTCTCCTATAAGAGGTATCTCTCCAGGCATTTCAACCAACCTCCTAGGTTCAGTAGTCTAATATATTATTAGAATATTTAAACCTTTCTATCAATAAATACGAGCTATTTCTATAATTTTTCTAATATAAATGGTTAACTTTTCTAAGTATAAGTACTAACTTATAACTATGAGGATAGGTATTGTTCTAAGGAGTATTATTTAAAGAAAGCAGTCTTTAAT
>Ga0190312_1000416_pt1 | contig 13597 bp, 16 predicted proteins | sample 487007910_MG_FD_165046 | JGI IMG/M metagenome (GOLD analysis project Ga0190312, IMG submission 165046) | Hydrothermal vent sediment bacterial communities from Southern Trench, Guaymas Basin, Mexico - 4870-07-9-10_MG | ecosystem: Environmental > Aquatic > Marine > Hydrothermal vents > Sediment ... | reverse complement strand
ATCATCTATAATAAGTTCTGTTAATTATAATAATTTAGTATACTCTAAGGAATCAAGTTTAAACACATATAACCATGCTTATACATCTCATTTAGAATTCCTTGTTGGAAAAGAATTCACAGTATATATTATAGAGTCTCAGGATTTAGGCAAATTAGTTGAGTCTATTAATGATTTTGTGTGGAACGGTGATGGAGAGGTTATAGTTGAAGAATCGTTGTTCCATAGTAATGAAGGTTTTGATATTGCTATATATAATGGAGATGATGTGAGGGCTTATGTTATAAGCGTTGGATATGTAAAGTATATTGTGAAGGATGGTAGGTCTCTTCCATATTTATCTTATCATTACTATGATATGAATGCTAGTTTATTAAGAGATCTCATTAGGGATATCATGGAAATAGATCACTTTGACCTAGTATATGCTGGTTCGGAAGGAGACATTAAGGTTGTAGAGATTAGGGAATGGATTTATCCAAATGACACTACGAAAACTGGAAGAAAAACAGTTCATTATACTAATCCTTATGATAAGTATTATATAGTACTAGATGGTGTACGTATAGGTTATCCGATTAAGATTAGAGGAGTTGATAAGATTGATGTTATTGGTCGACTACCTATTATTCAATATCTAGAGATGGTTCTTCCGAAAATAAAGTCTTCATATAAAATTAAACTCGATTATAGCATGGTCGAAGAGATCGCTTTAATTTATAATAGGGCGTTTAATGATGCTGCGGGGCCGGGGGGATTTAATTATAGCTGATATTTATTACTTGTTCTCTAAGGATGGTTCTAGGCTTTTACCAACGATAAAATTATATAAGGAAGGTACTGGTAACGTTGTATGGATTCAGCTTTATGAGGATAGAGTTGAGCTATTGTCAGCAGCAACATATGCAGCGAGTAACATAGGAGAAGATGATCACTCTATAAATATTGAGAAGCTATTATCTACACCAGATATTAGTTCAAATAATCCATTTACCTATAATGATATACTGATTTATGTAATCATGTCAATTCCGTTACTCCTAGGTATTGGACTAGTAGCATATAGGCTGAATCACAGACGATAATACATTGATTAAATATAATTATTTTTTATGCACATAATATAATATGTTTGGAGGGGATCATGTTTGGAAAAAACTACTACTGTTATACTTGTTGTTTTCCTAGTTGCCATAGCACTCGTATTATTATGGTTTTATCCGCCTAGACCCAATATTATTACGCCTCCTGAGAAACCCTTGATATCAGTTTTATCCTATGGATATGTATATGATGATAAGGTTTGGCTAGAGATCCATATTAGTAATGGAGACAAGGAAGGTGATAGAATAGTAAAGATCGAGGTTAAATATAATGGTACAACATATGTTTGTTCAGGTATCGGCGTTTTACCCGAAGGTGTAAATCCAGTGCATAAACAACTTTATCCTAATGATTCGTATGTCTATAAAGGAACAGAAATACCAGGCCTGAGTAAAGGCTGGCTCCATGTTTCCGGATGTTTTCCTCCGGGGTTCATGCCAAAGCCGGGTACAGGTGTAGAAGTTATATTATATTTTGAGAAAAGTGGGCCATGTAGACATACTACGATGTTTAGACAGCCAGAATATTCTAAGTAAAATACTTAATCCATAGTTAAACTTCATATTTTTATTGTGAAATCTATTTTGATTCGCTTATCTTATTTTTGTCTATATTTAGGCGGAGAAAAGATTAGCATAAAGCATAATGCGATCTATAATTTTGTTATAAATTCTTGATGAAATAATTTTATTAGTTTTTTATCAAGAAATCTATACTTGGGTATGGTCCTTGAGCTATGGATATGATATAAAGCCTATATCTATTGATAGACGAAAATACGGTTTTAGCGATGTTTTTGCTATATGGTTTGGTGCTGGTATTAGTATTGCAGAGTTCTGGGCTGGAGCTATTCTAGTGGCTAGTCCATTATCGCTTGATCTAAAGACGGCTTTACTGGCTATAATAATTGGGCATATCATAGGTAATTTATTACTATCATTGATTGGAGTAATTGGTGTTGAAACAGGATTACCTACAATGGCAATATCTAGGAAACCTCTTGGACTCAAGGGGTCTTGTCTTGTATCGATCCTTAATTATCTCCAATTAATTGGCTGGACAGCCGTCATGCTTATCGTAGGAGCACTTGCCATGGACAATGTTTTCAGTACACTATTAAACGTTCAGCTATATCATGTCTGGATTATAATACTGGGGTTTATTGTTACATTATGGAGTTTTATTGGACCGGAGAAGTGGAAGTTTATTGAGAAATTCTCAGCCATACTATTACTTGGACTGTCATTATTTCTATTATATGCTATAGCTCAACAATTCAATATAATGGAGTTTTTTAAGGGAGCATTCTACATGGACTATAGATTCTGGCTTGCACTGGACCTTGTTATTGCAATGCCCGTTTCATGGGCTCCATTAATAGCTGACTATACTAGGTTCTCCCATAGTATTAGAGATGGTTTCTGGGGTAGTTATATAGGATATTTCATATCAAGTTCACTCTTCTATTTCCTAGGAGCATTCAGTAATATAGCATTAAATCAACTTGACCCAATTAGTGTAATAGCATTTTATGGACTCGGCATTCCGGCAATGCTGATAATAGTATTCTCTACAGCTACTACAACCTTCCTAGACGTCTATAGTGCTGCTATAACCCTGAAGAATGTAAGGGAAAATATTGATGTTAGGAGACATATATTATATGCAGGCTTAATAGGCACCGTATTAGCATTAGTATTTCCTGTACATGAGTATGAATGGTTCTTAATATTAATAGGAGGAGCCTTTGTAAGTCTTACATCAATAATGATTGTGGACTTCATATTCGATAGGAAAAACTATGATCCCCATAAGATATTGAACACCAATAAAAGAATTGATCCATTATCAATAATCATATGGTTCATAGGATTTCTTGTCTACATATTATTGGCTGCTCCAAGCCTGATCCATGGATTATATATACCTATATTTACTGAAGTAGGCTCCATGCTTGGAAGCTCTATACCTACCTTAATTATCGTATCTCTATTGTATGCGATCTATGTGTTATATAGGAGGTGAGATCCATGTCTATGAAAAAATACAGTATTGGTAAAGTGAATAGGGAAATATTTGAAAATGTTATTCTACCAAATCTCGGTAAGAAGGATCCAAGTATAATAGTTGGTCCAAGATTCGGGGTTGATTTTAGTGTAATAGATCTTGGAGAGAAAGTGCTCATTGTTGAAGTTGATCCAGTCTTTGTAGTGCCAGAATATGGTTGGGAGAGAAGTGCATGGTTTGCAGTACATATACTTGCTAGTGATGTAGCTGTATCTGGTGTGCCCCCTAGATACTTGTTTATTGATCTTAATCTTCCATTGAAGATGACTGATGAGGAGTTCAAAATCCTGTGGACTAGAATACATGCTGAGTGTGAGAAACTAGGTATAGCTATTGCTGCTGGACACACTGGTAGATATGGTGGTGTTGATTATCCAATGATCGGTGGTGCTACAATGATTGGTGTAACAACAAGGGATCAATATGTAACTCCTGAAATGGCGGAGCCAGGGGATCTAGTTATAATGACTAAAGGCCCTGCTATAGAGACTGCAGGAATATTATCAACAATGTTTCCGAAGGTAATTGTAGAAGCCTATGGAGAAGGATTTGTTGAGAAGGCCCAGAATATATTTTGGCTACAAACTGTTGTACCCGATGCACTAACTCTGGCAAAGATTGGATTAAGAACAGGTGTTACAGCTATGCATGATGCTACTGAGTATGGTGTTTGGGGTGCATTATACGATATTGCCAAAGCAAGTGGCGTAGGTATCAGAGTATATGAGGATAAATTGTTTATCCGAGATGATGTTTTAAAGGTTATTAATGTATTTAGTAAATTCACGGGTATTGAAGTTGACCCTTATGCAGCTATTAGTGAGGGCACGCTTATAGCTACAGTTAAGCCTGATAAGGCAGATCTTGCCATTAAACTATTGGGGAATAAGGGCATTGACGCCTCTGTAATAGGTGAAGTTATCGAGGACGACAATATTGTATTAGTTAGGAAGAATGAGGAAGAAGTTGAAGTACCTCTTCCAAGCCAAGACCCGTTCTGGTTACTGTTCTTTAAGACATTAGATATTCTTAGAAGTAGAGGTGGAAATGAATGAAGAAGGTTATACCTATTGCACTCACTATAGCTGGTAGTGATAGTGGAGGTGGAGCTGGTATACAGGCTGATCTAAAGACTTTTGCCGCCATGGGCGTCCATGGTACATCGTCCATTACTAGTATAACGGCACAGAATACATATGAAGTTAGAGCTATACATGATGTTCCTCCCGAGATAGTTGTTGCTCAGATCGAGGCTGTTGCAGATGATCTTGGTGTTGATGCTGCTAAAACTGGTATGCTCAGTAATAAGTACATTATTGAGGCTGTTGCTAAAACAGTTGATCGCTATGGTTTTCCGTTAGTCGTTGATCCTGTTATGATTGCTAAATCTGGTGCTAAATTATTACGGGATGATGCCATTGAAGCATTAATTAAAGAGCTAATACCTAGAGCATGGGTTGTAACACCAAATAGACCCGAGGCTGAAAGAATCACTGGCATGGAGATCAGATCCTTAAATGATGCAGGGGAAGCTGCTAGACTAATTGTTGAAGAATATGGGGCCAAGGCAGCTGTTGTAAAAGGCGGACATATAGAAGGAGAATACTCTATCGATATATTATATTATAATGGAAGATTCTATGAATACGGTTCAAAAAGGATCATGAGGAATACAACACATGGTACAGGATGCTCATTCTCAGCAGCTATTGCAGCGGGCCTTGCTAAAGGTAGAAGTATACCAGAGGCCGTTGAAGTTGCAAAGAAGTTTATTACAATGGCTATAGAATATGGTTTAGAGATCGGTAGAGGCCATGGACCAGTAAATCCTATATCATGGATCATGATACCAGCTGAAAGATACCGTGTTCTCATGGATCTAGAAAAAGCTATTGAATATTTGAAGAGGCATGGAGAGATAGTAAATAAGGTTATTCCAGAAGTCTTCATGAATATTGGCATGGCATTACCTAAGCCATATGCTAGAACACCTCTTGATGTAGCTGCAATACCTGGCCGTATAGGCAGATATCATGATACAATAATTGTTAAGGCTAAGCCTGAATTCGGTGTTTCAAAACATATTGCGAAGGCTATACTAACTATTATGGAGTTTGATCCCAATATTAGATCTGCTGCTAATATAATCTATGATAGGAGTGTTGAAGAGGCGGTTATGAAGCTCGGCCTAGTCTATAGTAGTTTTGATAGAAGGGAGGAGCCTCCAGAGATAAAGAGGGTTGAGGGAGGTACAACTCCTTGGGGTATCAAGAAAGCTATAGAGAAAATAGATAGTAGGATACCGGATGTCGTATTTGACTATGGTGAACACGGTAAAGAGCCCTTAACATTTGTATTTGGTAAAGATGCCATTGAAGTTGCTAAGAAGATTATTGATATAGCGAAAATGGTTATAAAATAGTATTTTTTAAAATTTCATATAGAATGATATAGGTTTCTATGGGATATCATAATATTCCTTGATTATAATGATTAAGTATATAATTTGCCTATTATATAACATGGTTGTAGGTGATTAGAGTGTCAGAGGAATTACCAGAGACAATTAAGGCTAAGATGATGAAAAAGCTTATGGAGAGACTTTCCAAGAAGTCTTTAGAGAAAAGTATCCAATATGAAAATCCAGAGGAAATTGTTTGGAATAAGCTAGTTGATGAAAAGGCCAGAGAACTCATGCGTAAAGCTAAGATACTTTATCCAAAAGCATATCCATATGTCATAGACATATTCTATAGGCTCCTTAAACAAGGTGTTGTAAAGGAATTTGATGGCTATACGACATACGTTCTACTACATAGAATTGGGGTTCCAGTTAAGCCTGATCTTAGGATAAAATTTGTTAAGCATGGTAAAGAAGTAGACTTTAAAGAGTATGTTGGAGATTAGCCTTAATATAATTATTAATTCCTTGTATAGTATTTGAAATGTTTAAACTTTTACTCTGAACATGACACTTTATTAATAACATTTAAATTAATTAGGATAAACTATCATTAATATAGTAAATGTTGATAGTGAGGAGATATTAATGGCTACATTAAAGACACTCCTACTTATACGGGTAAAGCCTGGTAAGGAGAAAGAGGTACTAGAGAAGATCATTAATATACCTGAAGTCCTTGAGGCAGGAATCATACTTGGAGACTATGATATATATGCGTTAGTGGAGATCGAGGCACCGATTAAGCAGAGGCAATTACTCTCCATGTTATTCCAGGTAATTGTTAATAATGTTAGATCTATTGATGGTGTTATAAGTACTTTAACCCTTATAACATTTGACTACTTAACTAAGAAGAAATGGGGGCTGACATCTACTGAGCTTGTTAGACCCTCTCCTCCCCCGATTGATTAGCTTTAAATTATTATATCTCAATACACCTATTCTATTATAACGTATATATGTTAAGAATATGGTGCATATTCTATGGATGAAGTATATTATATAGGAATAGCCGCGTCTAGTGAAGAACCAAGTACTAAATTAATTAAGAATGCTAGAGATTTTCTTGATGAACTTAGTAACTATATAAATATATTAAGAATAGTTCTTGGAGGCTACTGGGGCCTTATGAAGTATATAGCAGACTATGCAGATAAACATGGATTCCTGACTATATTTATATTGCCCTCGTATCCAAGAGAAGAAGTGCCTAGAAAGAAGAATTTTATACCAATAAGTACCGGACTTGATTATCCAACGAGAAGTACTATATTAACTAGAACTTCAGATCTACTTGTAGCTCTTGGTGGTAGAGTAGGATCTATTACTGAGATAATGCTTGCATATGACTATGGAAAACCAGTTATTGTAATGCATGATACAGGATATGATACAGATCGGCTCTATCATGCTTTTAAAGATACTATTGATTCAAGATATTTAGCGCCGATATATTATGTCAAAAATGGTAAAGATGCAGCTAAAAAAGTATTAGAACTACTTAAACTAAAGTAGGACCTACAAAGATATATTGTGAAAATAGATCTAGTTTTCCAAGATAATCTTGGTTAAAAGTTTTCTATCAAATTCCCTATACTCAAATGACACTATTAGTCCACGGTATTTATCTAATTCAATTATATTGATTCCTCTACGTATGCTAAACCTATCAGCATCCACACTAGATACAGGCAGGGATAGGTTATATGAATATATTATTAATTCATTATCCATTGATGCATTTATAATTAGTCTTGGATACTTATAGCCGCTTAACGGTATTCCTCCAAAGACATTATTACCTATGAGATAACTTGGTACAATATATGTTATTGGAGGAGATCTTGATAATAACTCGCTTATTGATTCGATAACGAACCCTCTATATCCCATGTCAAATGGCGATACATCATATTGTGCTAGGTTAGCCATAGTATTAGTTGCAAGAACTAGTTTACCACCAACTCTTTCAATACCAGTAATACGGGCGCCATACGCACCAATAATCCTAACTGTAGGAGGAGATATATACAATAATACACTTGGCCCTACAATAGTATTAATGCTACGCACAATATTGGGATCATCATGATAGAATACACTGTTTGTATATGCATTATATGCGATAACTATACCTCCACCTAGTGGTTTAGCAACTGTCCTAAAAGGTCCATATGCATTAATGCCGAAATCCATTAATCTAATAAGTTTTAATGGCTCCAATGATTCATCAATAGGATTGCCTACATATACTCCGCCTCTTACAAATAAGAAGTATCTTCCATAAGCTGATATGGCATCTCCCATTACAGGATAGATTACTTCACCTCCGTCTATAGCCTTTTTATCCTCTTGATTAAACATTCTCGTCTTAATTCTCTCCTCTATAAGATCTACGCATTCAATTCCATAAGTTCCGGTAGGAAAAACATGGACGCCGAAACATGCATGATCAAGATATAATGAACCGCGGAGAACGGGTTTATTGGATATCATAGATATTTTTCCATTTCTTCTATCAAGACTATATATGCCGAGATTTACATGGCCATCTCCACGGGCGAATAATAGCCTATCTCCATAGGGATCATATATTATGTCTGATACCTCTCCAGTCCATTTATCTTCATCATGAATGCTTTCCTTCCATAGAAGCTTAATATCGTCATTTTCTACATCATATTCATGGACATGGCTATATTTATTGCGAAATGAAATAGTAGCAAGCCCCTTACTACTTCTACCCTTATATATGGCTGGAGCATGTACCCAGCCTCCAAAATAGATCTTTTCATCTACAGTATCAACAGCATTATATGTATCGCCGCCGGATACTGGTTGCGAGCCAACTAATTCAAATCTATATATTCTATGCCGCTCACGCCCTATGAAGTGACTCTCAGCCTCAAAAGCCAATGTATAATAGAGAATCCCGCGATAATATTTTAGGCCAAATATGCCGCCGCTACCCCATTCAGGGCCGTATCTTGGCGGATATTCTCCTAATTCATATAGAATATTTTTATTAGACATATGCTAAAACACCTACTATAGTTATTGACTAGTTTTAAAAATAAGAGTGTTTTTCTTTCCCATATTATAGGCTATGTAATACACCTGGTCTGTTAAGAAAAATGATCATGATATAAAAAATTATTATTTCTTTAAACCATTGAAAACTCTTCCCAATCCCCTAGCCATATCAATGCCTAGTTTTACTGCTTTAATATTTTGTTCATAACCCCTTCTAGTCCTCAAAACAGTATCTATAGTATCATCATTTACTCTAAGAACTCCAGAGCCAAGTACAAGTCCTACAGCTACCATATTAAGTGATGTATAGACATCGTTCTCCAATGCTTTTTCAGATAATGGAGCTTCAACCATATTTGGATATCGTGTCTTAACAAGATCCCTATCTACAATGACAACTTTTGATCTTTTAATATGTTCACTCCATCTCTTAAGACCATCTTCATGGATTACTACAGCTATATCGAATGATTCTATAAATGGATTTTCAATAGGCTTTTCATCAACAACTACATAGGCTATAACGGTACCGCCACGAACCTCAGCACCATAACTCTGTAATTGTGATACATAGTATCCCTCATTAAACATTATTTCTGACAATATTGTCCCTGCAAATACAATTCCTTGGCCTCCACGACCTAGGAACGCAATTGATATAGGCATGGAATTCACCTCCCTATAGCTTTTCTTAAGTAATTCCTATATGTTTCAACAAATCCAGGCTTATCCTCAGCCTTGAATACTCCTACAGGAACATACTTCTCTCGCTCAGCTAGTTCTAGTTCCATATATTTCTTATACGGTATACATGTTGTCATTAACTCACGTAGTTTCTGCCCAGGCGACTTCCCTTCCCGTCGTACAACATACGTTATACATGGAGCATAGACCTCTATGAAGCGGAAGCCACGATTAATATTTGATAATACCTCCTTGAATGTATTCTTTAACTGTATATAATTCGATACACACCAGCGAGCTACATAGTTAGCATTTGTATTGACTAGTATGGATACTATATCTAAGGGATATTCTGGATTACCATACGGTGTTGTAGGCGTCTTCATGCCGTGTGGCGTTGTAGGAGCCGCTTGTCCACGTGTCATACCGTACACTTGATTATTGATCATAATGACTATTAGGTCCATATTTCTACGAGCTGCATGAAGCAAGTGATTACCTCCAATACTAGCTATATCGCCGTCGCCACCAATTACGATGACCTCTAAATCAGGATTATATGCTTTGACGCCTGTGGCCACCGCGATAGCCCGGCCGTGGAGCGTGTGAAGGGAATCTGCTTTTATATATGGGCTTGGAATCCACGATGAACATCCTATACCACTGACAAAGGCGAATTTTCTAAGATCCTCTATTCCTAGTTCGCGGAATGCTTCGAATAATGCATTCATGACAATACCGTTATAGCATCCTGGACAAAACGCTGTTGGAAGAACCTCTTCTCTCATATAATTAAGACTTGGGTGCCTAGCCAACCACGTTCACCTCTCTAAAGCATTAATTATCTCAGATGGATAGATCGGTATTCCTCCACCTACTTTATGAACTCCCTTAACTTGTACGCTGACATCTACAGAAGCCATTACATCATATATTATCTGCCCAAGATTTAATTCCGGTACAACAACCCTAGATACATTAGATAAAAGCTTCTTTAGCAAATCATAATTCATGGGCCAGAGGGTATTAAGCCTTATAAGGACAGTATCGTCCTTTACTTTTTTCCATGCCTCCAGCGCAGAGCGATACACTGAACCAAAACACACTATTGCTTTTTCAGCCTTCTCAGGTTCTCCATGTAGTTCATATTTAAATAGCTTATCCATATTACCCCATATCTTCTCCTTAAGCCTAGTAACTAGTTTATAATGCGTCTCAAAACTATGTACATCACGGTATCCCATAGGTTTATGGGTAGAGCCAGTAACCATTACGTAAAAGCCTTCCCCAAATACCGGCATTGGAGGAGCTATCCTAGGATCATCTGATCCAAATGGAGGCTCGTCTCTTGACCTAGGCTTCCTCCTCTCAATAAGCTTGATATTAGTTTTCCTAAAGACTACTTCTCGTCCATGACCAATAAATTCATCAATTAATACAATAACTGGTGTACGTAGTTCTTCAGCAATATTGAAAGCCCATATGGTATAGTCATAGGCTTCTTGCGGAGTAGCTGGAGCTATGATTGGTATATACTGGTCCCCATGTCTGCCCCAACGAGCTGGCATAACATCTCCTTGTGCAGGCTTTGTTGCCTGCCCCGTTGCTGGACCAGCTCTCATAACATCCACTAATACTAGTGGTGTCTCAGTCATTACTGCATAACCCAGGCCTTCCTGCATCAATGATAATCCCGGACCGCTCGTTGCTGTCATTGCCTTCGCACCAGCCCATGAGGCTCCTACTACCATATTTATAGCTGCAAGCTCATCTTCCGCCTGAATAAATACTCCTCCTATACGTGGCAATTCCTTAGCCATTAAATGCATGATCTCGCTTGACGGAGTTATTGGATAACCTGCATAGAAACGACACCCAGCGTCAATAGCGCCATAGACTATTGCTTCATTACCTGTTAAAAGTAAACGTGTAACTTCCAATTTCCAATATACCTCCTACATAAAATCTCCATTCTAAGTGCTAGATACAAATTATGCAATGAAGTCGAATAAATAGTTTTACGATCATATAACGACATATTGAAGCATGAACTAACTTATTGCTTAACTACGGCTATAGCTTGATCGGGGCAGAACCACATACATAGCTTGCAACCTATACATTCACCGATCAACACTGGATTAGGATATCCCGTCTCCTTACATACACCATTCATTTTCAAGACCTTTCTAGGACAAACTTCAACACATATACCACATCCCTTACAAAGCTTACGATTAACTACTATATTATAGTTCGCCATATACTCTCACCCTATAATACACGGTTAAAATTAATTCATGATTTGAAATATAAATTCTATGGAAGCATATAAGATAATGGGGGATATTAATTCCTATATCCTAGCCATTAAATTATATGCGAATTTACTTATTTATTCTTGGGTCATCTCAAAATATCTAATAGAATCATTAATGAATAGAAATATGCCATGATGATAGTACAGATAAGTATTAGTACATTCTTCAATAACCTGGTTCTAACATATTTTTCAATAAGAATTAATAATCCAGCGTAGCCATGTATAAATAACAGTATTAATGCCGATAGTCTTATAATTTTATCTGTATGTATCTTATACGCAAGTCTCCCCGTCATTAATCCACCGGTTAGCATCTTTATCTGACTAGGATAAAGAATTCCATAGCCGCTTAGAATCAATATTGTAATAATAAACAATAGAGGTATAGATGAGGCTTCTAAAACAGGGAATAGATACTTAATATACTTTTTCACACATTTTCACCTATTGCCCTTATAGAAGTTGCTTATTTCTTCAAAACTTATCCTATAGAGTTTAGTAGGCCTGCCGATAGGCATTATATATAGTGGATACTCGTTCTCCGCTGCACCAATGATCTCTGATACTTTTTCATCGTAAAAAGCTCCAACAGCAACTGTTCCAAGATTTAAAGCAGTAGCCATTAGGTATATGTTTTGACCTACATGGCCTACCTCTATATGAACATATCTGATGCCTCGATCACCATATCTAGCTGTAGTTCTTTCATATACTGCGCAAATAACAATATCTACAGCTGCATTCTTAACCCATTCCTGTCTTAGCGCTGCATCACTTAATTGTTCTCTGTAATCACCAGCTTTTATAAGAACTAAACTATGCCTATAGACATCATATTTATAGATCCCAGCGTCTATGAATACATTTTTATCAACTAGAACTTTTCTCTCACCAATTACAACATATAATTCCAAGGGATAAGTTGCTCCAGCACTTGGTGATGCACGGAACCTATATTGTGTATTCGTTATACCTTGTGCCGCCCAAAGAATCATTGAAAGCTCCATTAAAGTTATTGGCTCGCTTGTATAATCACGAATACTTCTACGATAGAGTATTGATTCTTCAATACTCATATTAGTAATTATTCTTGGAAAAGGTAAGAAAACCTCACGGTTTTTAACAATGATCTCATTTCCAGTAGTCTCCCGCATAGATTCTATGGAAATTGATAGGATATACAAGACTATGAGTAAAGTAAGTATAAGTGATACTATCCAAGCAATTTTATAAAACTTCATAACCATATACACCTATGTACATTAAAATATTCTCTAGTAGTTACTATATTAACATGTATAGATAAGTGTAAGTGATAGTTAATCAAGGGTCTATACATTGGATCTGCCTATATTTAAATTTGGGAAGCTATATGGAGGCCCTCCATACCTAGTTAATAAAATAGATCCTGATATTGTTATTTCATTAGCTATGCATCTAATAGTAAGATCTAAAAACACGCGTCAAACATATCATTATCCAATAAGAAATCTTCACGTAGAACCACTATATAACATAGCTAATGCTTTAGATAAAATAGTCTATCACATTAAAAGAAATGATAAAGTCTTTGTACACTGCCTTGGCGGCTGCGGTAGAACAGGAACGGTAATATCAGCGTATCTAATACTATATCATGGTTATAATTATAAAGATGCTGTAAATGAATTTCTTAGACAAAGAGGATGTACTATAGAGTCATATGTTCAAGAGCATTTTCTTTCCACAATAAATTATTTACTAAGTAGCTCTACTCCAGTAAGTAAGATACTTGCAATAATTAGAAAGTCAATAACACTAAATGAGTTTATGAGTAATGCTAAAAATATTAGGTTAACCTAAGTAAAAAATCACTTATATCTTCGTATTAAATACATTATAGCTATAGCGGCAATAGCTACTGCAAAACACTAGTATAAAGT
>Ga0190312_1000415_pt1 | contig 13600 bp, 24 predicted proteins | sample 487007910_MG_FD_165046 | JGI IMG/M metagenome (GOLD analysis project Ga0190312, IMG submission 165046) | Hydrothermal vent sediment bacterial communities from Southern Trench, Guaymas Basin, Mexico - 4870-07-9-10_MG | ecosystem: Environmental > Aquatic > Marine > Hydrothermal vents > Sediment ... | reverse complement strand
TTTATGGGGTATATAGAGTATGCAGTGGATAGTATTAATAGAGGAAAAGAGCGGTAAGGACCTAACGGATTATCAAGTGAGGGTAGAAGTAACCGATCCCGTTTTTTTTGCGGAATGTAGTGATCAGAAATTCGTTGAATTCTATGACGAAGATCAAACTACGTTATTAAACCATTATACTGAATTATTCGATCCAACTAATAATAAAGCTGTATTTTGGGTTAAAGTTCCGTCAATTCCAGCGAATTCAACTAAAATAATTTACTTAAACGTAAATCCCGATAGAACGGAAGATTTAAGTGATCCTGAGACTGTCTTTGACTTTTGGGATGATTTTGAAGCCTATAATGTCGGTGATTTCCCATCTGATAAATGGACACAAGGAAGGGCGGGATGGAAAATAGACCAAGAAGACACAAACAAAATATTCGCAAAAAAAGGCTCTGAAGATACAGCATGGGCAAGAACAAACAACAAAATTCAATTAAATGCATTCGCAGTGGAATGCAAACTGAAACACCTTGATACTTCCTATTTGACTGAAATAATAGCACATCTGCCTGACGGAGCAAGCGATGGAGATGAAGGTTACATGTATGTTATAGGTTATAACGGCGAGTTAAGAATTCATAAGCAAGGTTCTTTAGTAGCATCAAAGTCATTTTCAGCACAAGCAAACATCTGGTATAAAATAAGAGTGATTTTTAATAATGGAAACATAAAATTACAAGTTTTAGAGCCAGTTAGTGATGAATTAACATATTCGGACGCTTCCCCATTGTCGTATGGTTATGTAGGTGTAAGATGTGGAAGCACAAGGACGGGAGCGGTTGATAATTACCTTGTAAGAAAATACACCGACCCAGAGCCAAGTGTTACGGTGGCTAAAGCAATAGCAACACCGACCTTAGACTTAAAGAAAATGATAGCTAACTGCTTAGCTGGAAAGAAGGCTCAAATACTCGACAATTATCCGATAATCAGACTTAAGAGCGGTGATACGGTAATAAAAGACATACAAGCAACTGAGAAACATATAAAACACGATGAAGCTAATAAACGTTACATCGTCATGTTTTTATTCATGGATGAAAGTTCAGACGCTTATACAACCGATAATCAAGAACTGTGGTTTCCGCATCCCGATGGCAATTATTTAGCATTTACACAGACACAGACTTTTGAAAAGACGGCAGATGAACCCTTGCCTTTGAGATGGGAAATATACTTGCCTTATACGTGTGAAGAAAAAGATGGTGAAATATTATAAAAGGTGATGCAAAATGAAGGTGAAAGTTATAAATTTGGAAGGAAGTATTAAATCACCGTGTTTAGGTTTAAGCGATAGTTTGGGAAGAGCGATTCACGATTTTAGTGATGTGGCGGAGATTAATTTAGTAGAGTTTTGGTATGGTGATACTAAAGTAAGAGAACGTAGTGTTCCAAGTGATCAAATAACCGTAGGGGATGACGGAACTGACGCTTACCTCGAATTCTCAATTAAAGATTTTAGTAGCGATGAATATAATTTCGATACAATATACGTAATGCATAAAAACCCATATGGGACATGGTGGCGTAAATACTTTAAATTTACTGGAGACTGGACGAAAGAAGCATTAACGATGTTAGTGATCAACTTTAAACTATGGATACGTGGTTAATTCTTTATTTCTTGAAGAAAAGAGGATTTGCATTTAGAAAGGCAAGACCAACAAAGAGTTTTAGCTTAGAGGATATTTTCATGTTCTTAGCTAACGAATTAAAGGTTTACCAACCGTTTACACTTGAAGATAAGATAACGTTAAGCGGTAATGAAGCTAAAGCGATTGAAGAACTATTATTTGAAGATTCTATAAACTTAAGCGATGATGTGATTAATGCATTATTAAAAATACTGTTAGAGGATGAGACTAAGCTATACGGTAATGTAATAAGCACGTTATCAAAAATAGCGTTAGAGGATTCGTTTAATTTAAGCGATAACTTAGTAAACGTTTACAGTCCGATGAATCTTGAAGATACGTTTAATTTAAGTGGTAATTGTGTTAAAGCTTTCGAAACAAGCTTAGAACAAAGCTTAGAGGATGAATTTACATTATACAGCGGTTGTGTAAAGGCTTTTGAGAATATTCTTGAGATTAATGCTGAAGATTCGTTTAATATAAGCGATGCATTGATTGATATGAGATTACACATTGATCTTGAAGACTCTTTCCAAATAAGCGATTCTCTTACTAAATCAGCTAAAGTTATTGACTTAGAAGACGCATTTAACATAAATGACGCATTAAAATCAACTGTTAAAGCAATAGACTTAGAAGATTCGTTTAATGTCGGTGATAACTTAGCAGTAGGTAGTAAAAAAGAAACTATGGAAGATTCTATGAGCTTAAGCGATAAATTAAGTGTTCCGAAGTTAGAAAACGATATAGATCGCATACGTTCAATGTTTGCGATATACGTAAGGAATACGGGAGTTTGGATTAGAGGAGATGAAGAAGAATGGACGTTATTACAAAAATGCAACGGATATTATTGGTTAGGCTTTGAAAATATGAAAGGTTGTCCTAATCCTGATTACGATTACGAAGACGTTTACATTATCATAAAAGAGGAAGGAAACGATTACGTTTGTGAAATATATCATGGAGAGCATGGTTCTACGAATGACGTTTATTGTGATGGTAAATTTATAGTAACGGCAAATCCCCATGACGTTCCGAGACGTAATCCATGCGAAATACATAATGAAGATTACTTAACTACGGTCAAAATTAATAAATACTTATTATCTCAATATTAATTATGGTTACGTATGATGATGTTAAAAATGCGATAAATAGCTTGAAAAGAGACGTGTTAAAATACCTATATGCTGAAACGATAAATAGACGTTATAATATATTCAATAACGCATTAAACTGCATTCAAAACGCTATGGACCAAATAACACCTAATATAGGTATTGCAATAAACGAATTAGCCTTTGGATTAATGCTTGAGCGTTATCTAACGTCTAAATCTAACGCAGTAGGATTAAAAGGTGTTGAATTTGTTTATGCAGATAATACGATGGAAAGAACTGGTTTAAATGGTGTAACTTACTATGTTCCCAAATTTCCGCAAATTCAACTTACGCCGTCGGAGTTACAGAGCTTGGAGAACGCTATGAAAGAAGTACCGATTAATTTGAGAAAAGGAGTATGTATAATTCGTGTTAAGGCTGAGGATAAATCAGCTATGCCGAGAGATCCTAACGAGGAGGATACTTTATTCGCTTATTACTATGCCGATAGCGTTAATCCGTTAGAGCATCATGCTGTTGATTACGGAGCGGAAATATTCGGACAAGATATAACCATTCCACAATTCTTCTATCAAACGATAGATACGCTATTTATGAACGTAGTATATTTGAAATTAGAAAAAGTAGAAGCTGAATCTTTGGTTTTGGGATGGTTTTGGAACGAATCAGCTTCGAGATACGATGTTTTAATAGGTGTGGACATTAAACCAATGCTAACGCTTAGCGATCCGAGTAATCCCGATAATAAACGTAAAACTACCGCTATGTTTGTATTGAACGTTTATAATGCTTTGAACGTAAACGGTAGTATAATGGTTGATAAATTCGAAGTTCCGCTTAAGGCTAATAAGCATTATTTGGTTATAATCGGTGCAGAATTAACGGGATTGAGAGGAATTGAAATTCCAATCGAATTAAGCTATCCGTGAGGTGATGAGTATGAGTTTGGCGGGTATAATTAGTTCGGGATTGAAAACTCAAAAGTTACCAGTTGTATTTGAGGAAATAGCTGATTTCTTAGGTGCTAAGGATGTAACGGAAGCTATGAGTCGTTATCTACGTCTGCAAATCTTGAAAAACACAGTAGGTGAGAAATGGCTAAGAGATATATTTTCAGTATTCGAGAATCCAGATTTACTCGTAAATATACCAAAACCAGAGGCAATTCCTTATGATCCAAAGCATATAACCGAAATATTTTTCGCTACGCTACAGAAAACGGTAGAGAGTTCAGCATACTTAGGTGAAGAGATCGGAAGTGAATGTATAAGCGAAATGCTATCAGAGGGTTTGAGTAGTGCATTAGAGAGTAACTATAATGCAGCTTTACAAACAATACTTAACGTATGGAGAGGTTCACTTCCGCCAGACTTATCAGTTGCACAAACTTTAGGGATGAGAATAGATAAAGTAGATATTAATTATGCATTGAGTATTTTAGCTCCTACAAGTGCTTTACCTTATACAATACTTGAAGCGTTAGTTCAAGGTGCATATAACCGTCTATCACAATTATATACACCGCTGGATCAAAACGTGATGAATACGCTACAAATCAAGAATACATATCTTACAGCACATTTAACCGCTTTAGGAGAATACGTAACGAATGTAATCAATGATTTAATATTCGATGTGCAATATTTCACCGAAAGATTGGAGAATTACGTTAATACAGCATTAACAATAATTTTAGAGCGTTTAACCGCAAGATTGGATGATTTAGAAGCTGTAGAATCAAGACATAATACAACCGATCCCTCTACGGGCTATCCATTGCTTGATGATGAAACTTATGCAAGTATGCTTGCAGAAATATATGCAGATGTTCAAGGATTGCAGAATACGTTTAATCAGATTAAAACAGAGGTAAGTAATTTAATAAGCGATTATTTCAGCAATCTCGATAACGTATTGAATGATTGTGTAACGTTAGTAATTAATTACTTGAACTTATATGAAGATAACATTAATACATTGATTAATAATGAAGTGTCAGCGATTAACAATTTAACGATACCGTCTGACATTAAGAATAAGATTAAAGAGATTTATGAACGTATCAGGGCTTATAGAGAATGCGGATTTAATTATAGTTAATTATGCCGAGACATAGACGTTCTGAGAGAATAAGGTCGGATAAACGTTTAAGGACTAATTACGTTAAGCTCGTTACTAAACAATTTATGCAAGCATTCCATAACGTAGCAATGGAAAGAATGAGGTATTTATCACGTATTCACCGCAAAATAGAGGAAGCTAAGCGTAAAGCTATTCGAGAGAGAGCGGAGAAATTAGCTGAGGCTATAAAGAAACGTCAAGTTACCGTATATGCAGTATATCAGTATGACGCATTGAGAAACGCAAATATTGAGCAATCCCTAATTAATAGATACGGTGTAGAGCTTGATGATCTTATTTTAACCTTAGCAGAGTATTCTAAAAACGGATTTAGCGGAATACCGCCAACTGAACCGAATCCCGATAAAATCAGAGCGATAGGTAGTTTTTACTACGCACCGTTTAATTCTGAGGATATACACTCAACCGCATGTGCTATTAGGCTAACTCCTAAAACTGCAAGGGTTTTAGAGGGAATGAAAGCTGATTTTTACGTTATAGCTGTAAATACGCCAGAGGGTTTAATGTCTCAAGTTATACCCCGCTCAAATCCGATGTATCATTTAGTTGAGTATTTAGCGAAGATTATGAGGAGAAAAGGGAGAAGAGAAAAGCATACAAGGAAAAGGAAGGGACACTACGGTGTTATTCAACCAGATGAGCCTATTCATATGGTTTACACGAACTGGTTTGAGGAACGGTATCCTATTCCTCTACGGTATGCGATCAATAGCAAATACGATTTGAAATGGTTTAATGCGATTTCTGTCGGATTGCCAGAAAGAGCGTTTAGATTAGGTGATGTTAATATAATCGCAATTATAGGGAGAAAAGGTAAATTAACTAAGGTAATTGGTAAACGTAAAGACTTCGTAGCAGTATATGAACGTTCTAAAATCGTAAGAGGAAAGTTCTAAAGGTGATATTATGGGTGTATTAGGTGAAATATTCCAAATTATAGCTGAATTAAAACAGATATACGGTTATAAGTTTGATCTATTCAAGCTTTACGGTATCGGAGATTTTAGACGTAACGAATTCATATTCTACGGTAAGAAAGCAATCCGTGAATTTATCAGACGTCATGAACCTTATGCTCAACCGTATAGGAAAACGGAATTATCCGCTAAGCTGAATAAAGCAATAATGAAGCTCTGGACATATCCTCAATTGTTTTCAGAGCTTGATAATGAAGTTACAGCATTATACGAAGAGGTAAAAGGTGAACCGTATGAATAAAAAGCGTAGATGGACAAAGAAAGAAGTTGAACTACTTAAAGCATTATACGAATATTATCCGAATTATTTACTGGCTAAAGTTTTTAATCGCTCCGTTTACGCAATACAAGGCAAAGCGAAAAGATTAGGATTGTGTAAAGGTTTTCGCGGTAAATGTCCTAATTATATAAAAGCGTATTATGACAGAATTATGTTAGCATATATATTTAAGCGAGTGCATAGTAAGGAACATGGCAACGATATATGAAGTACATTTGGGAGTATTGACGTTGGGAGAACTGCCTTCAGAGGTTTCAGAGATCGGAGACGATTGGGAAACGACATTTAAGGGAAAGAGATCGAAGATTCTAACGAATCTAAGCAGAGTAGTCCCCGATGAGTCAGCTTACAACGAAATAATCGTGAATAGATCAAATGTAGGCTATGAAGCATTTATAGGCACGGATCATCCAGACTACAACAAAATAATGCTTAAGAGAAAGACGAAGATGCCCGCCAGAGCTTCAGACTACATCACAAATAGGAATAATGCATTTGCAGAGGGAGGAGCTTTCGAAGAGGGTATAACAACCAACAAAGGAGCATTTATGAACAACGTAAAGGTAATACTGAGGGTCGTAGGTGATAAGGACAAAGTATACGGTGCTGTTCCAAAATTGGGAATTGCATTAGACGGTAAGAAGTCAATACTCGAAGCATTGCTTAACGATACCTACGACCACTTGATAACTTCAACCGATTTAAAGAGGTTCTTTGTAAAGAAGAGCTTTAAGACAACCGTAGTTGCATTGGTGAATGAAGCTTTAGCTTACACCGTATATTCAATCGATGCGGGATACGATGACACATGGATTCAAACTAACGTAGCAGACGTATATAATCCACTAATTGCTGCAATGATCAACGCAAATACCGTCAATCCAGATTTAGACGCTACAGCATGTGCCATAACAATCGAGAAGGATTCTACGACTGGCAGATGGGGAGTTAAGCTTGTAGAAGCTACACCGTCGTAATAACACAATTCAGCGATCTCTATGAGCAACGTAATCAGTAAACTTAAAGCTTTATTTACTTTTATTTTTACGGTAGAAGTAAAATTAAAAGGGTTAGAACAAGATATCGCATGGATTAAAAACCGTTTAGATGTTCTTGATAGCAGAATTGACCGTATTTTTGAGATTTTGGTTGAAATAAGTAGGAATTGCAAGAATAATAAAAAATAATATGATATAATAAAGTATATTTACTCTAATGGTATCATTATTATTTTATAATGTTTACTGAATTGAACGTATTCACGAACTTCTTTGGGAATGGTTATAACTGGGTATTTGTATTTTTTACCTCTTACAATCGATCCTCTGTAGGTTACTTTGGCTATAAATTCAATTTTTCCATCCTCAACCTTCATATGCTTAATTATGTGCATGTTGTATATAAATCTTTTGTGGACAAAAATCGAAAGGTTTATATGTGTTGCATACAACTTTCCATTGGTGATGGAAATGCAGGCAACGGAAAAGCAGTTGGGTTATATAAAATGGTTGGTTGAAAAGTTGGAAAATAAAAACTGGAAATTGGATACAGTAGACACAGAGCTTGCAGATAGGCTTGTTTGCTACAAATACTATTGTTGGATAAAGCAAAACTACATGAACTTTGATAAGCAACAAGCAAGTAAGTCAATAAGCTTTTTGGTAAACTTGCTAAAGTACGGATATGCAAATGCTCTTAGCGTAATTCCAGAACTCAAAAAAATCAGCGATGAATTGTATTTACAGTATTGTTCAATGGTAGAACAGAGAAAGAGTGATGAGGAGATTATAAGCCAGTTGGAAGGTGTTGTTAGTAAAATTAGGTTTTAGAGGGGGTGATGGAAATGGAAAAGGTTGTTGAGTTGGTTAGAAAAATAGCTGAGTTGAAAGAGGTTGAGAGGAGGAAAAAGGAAATGGAACAAGTGTTCAAAAAGGAATTCGGAGTAGAACCAGCGATAGTAGCAGTGGACAAGGCAGAAAGAGTCATTGACATAGGGGGAGCACTTGACGAAGCCGTCCAACTGCTCAGAGACTTGGGATACGATCCAAAATGGACAGAGATAAAACTGTACTGCAGCAGATGTTACAGTGAAGAAGAAAAGAACAAAGAAACAGATTGGGAACTTGCAGACTATGGCATTGGTTTGGTCAAGTATTCCAAAGGTTTCTTCTACAAAGTGAAAATTGAATGGGAAGACTACGAGGATTGCTAAATTTTATTTTTTTTGTAGGTGATAAAAATGGAGTTTGAGAGGTTAGATAGGTTGGTTGAAAAAACGGTAAAAGAGTTTGAAGGGATTTACAGAGCATACAACATTGATCTATTGAGCTACGAAGACGTATTAAACTACATAGACGACAATCCGATAATCAAAGATCTCTTCGTTAAATTTATTCTCGAGAAAGTCAAAGATGGGCTTGAGAACTTCGATCTAAGCGATCATGTAAATCTAAAAGGTATCTTTAATCCATTCTACAAAAAAGTAGATGAGTTAATAGATGATTTCATAGATTGGCTAAGGTTTAGAGGTTATCTATAATTTTTTATGTAAAAAAGGTGATAAAAATGAGAATAACGCAAAAACAAATTTCTACATTATGGGAATTATTTAATGCATTCATAAAAGTAAATGATATGACGGACAATGAGCTTATCGATGAAATAGAATACTACTTTGAAAACTGTAACAAAGAATACTTTAACCTAAGAATACTGGAAATAATACTTAATGAACTAAGGAGAAGAGGATATGAATTAAAGGTCAAGGTAGTAAAAAAAGGTGAACAGCATGGCAAGGTATAACAACCGTTCTAAATTTTTTAAAAGGTTGCAAAGGTATTTTAGGTATAGGCATGTAGTTAATGGTAGGGTTACAAAAGTAAAAGGTGATAAGAATGGCTTATAGAAAAGGATACAAATTCGAGAGAGAAATCTTTAACCTATTTCAGTCTGCGGGATACTATTGTATCCGATCAGCTGGCAGTCATGGAGTCTTTGACATAATAGCAGTTAAGAATGGCGTTACATTTGGGATCCAATGTAAATACAATAATCACCTAAATAAGAGGGAAGAATTAGCCATGAAAACCGCATATAAGCAATTCGGCATTATTCCTTTGTATGCATACCGTTTTAAGGGTAAACCATTAGTCATAAAGTGTCTTATTACAAATAAAATTATAGATCTCGAAGATCTCGATAGATTGCCCGTTTTTTATGCTTCGAAGGTCGTTAATAAAATTGTAGAGAAAAATGGAGAGTGATAAGCATGAATGTTGATGAATGGCTTAAGCAATTGGCATGGATACCGCCATACCCAAAAACATTAGTTAGGGTTACAGAATTCACCGATATAAGCAAAGGCAAATTAGTTAAGGTTACAATTGAAGAGAAACCCAATGATCTAACTAAGCTTATAGAATGGTCAGAATACAGAAAGTCAATAGGCAAACCGCTTATAATAGCACGGACTTATTTAATACAGACTAAGCAATATGCAATAATGATTAAACTACATGAAGATGATTACCCTGTTTTTATTACATTAGACAACTATGACGTTTACGTCAAAAGAACAGCATTCAGCAAATCTTACAAAGTTAGAACAACACTAAGGTATGTTTTACACTATTCAGGCTATAAATTAAAGTACAAATATACAAAGACAAAAGCAAACGGTTATTTAGGCTTTAAAACTAAACAATCTAAGCTATGTATTACTTAGTAACCTTAAAAAATACAGGTGATCTGTATGAATATAATAAAGCCTTTATTTATTTCAGAAATAGCTATTACACCATTGAATTTTACAAAGATAACGGACATGCACATTTGCTTATCAGAGTGTCAAAATATTTATCCGTTTTTGATTTTATTAAACGGTTTAGGTGTTATTTGCATTTTAGAAAGGTTAGAAATAAGAAAGAAGATATTGATAGGGTTAGAAAATATATTTTGAAACATAAAAAAGGAGGTGATGTAGATATGAAGGTTGGGAATGTGCAGGTTTGGATTAGAAAGAGAGAAGAGAATAAAAAGATAGTGATGACAATACAATGTCCAGAGTGGTATGATATAAAAAACAATAGAGTAGTTATAACATGGACGGAAGAACAATTTAAGGAGTTTCTGAAGTATATAATACAGGAAACTGGTATTACAAAGATTAGAGTAAGGAAGGTAAAACCTGAACAAAGCACATCAGAGCAGAGTAACAAACAATACAATACCAAACAATACAAACGTAAGGTTAAGGGTAAGGGTAAAGGTGTTAAGGTTAAAAAAGGGTTTGATAAAGCTGTAAAGGAGTGATAGCCATGCCAGAGTTACCGTTTGTTACAATTAAAAAGTATGTAAAGGAGTTAAGCGATGAACAGATTGTTACCTTTGAAGCATGGGATAAAGAAGCACAACAAAGCCTATACAAAAAGCTATTACCAAGTCAAAATGCATTATATCTTGAAAATGCATATAGAAAAGAACAAACGGTATTGTTCAAGCCTGAGAGTATTAGAATAAGCCATAAATACAATTATCTTTATTTTTACATCCAAAGTGGTCAAATCGGTGTCCCATTAACCGATGAATTGCTTGATTACATACTACAACTTAGATCATCCAATATTTATTTTGAAGTTACATTAAATAAGAAAGTAGCAATAAGCAACACTAACGCAATATACATAGGTGATCTTAAAGCCCTTTATGAGGCTGACTATGATTTTGATGTAGCTAAAGAATTACTGCAAGAACATAGACCTATTGACCTTATAATGTATGCATTAGGCTATAAACCAACAAACATAGCAATTGCATCAAAATTAGCATTAATATTACCTCTTTTCAAGTATAACGATAAAACCATTCATACTGCAACCTTTACACCTGCAAGATTCGGAAAGACAAAGACTGCATCAATCCTTAGAGGATTAACTTCAAGCTACTTAACTACAATGCCAACACCTTCAAAGCTTGTTTATGACGGTGCTAAAGGTAAATACGGTTTGACATACTTTTATAGCACATTATACATTGATGAGTTCGATAAAATACAATCATCTAAACGTAAAGATATTTTCAAAGAGAGCTATGAGATACTATTAACTGGCATGTCTGAAGGCTATTGGACAAGGGAAGTAAGTAGTAAGGTTGGAGACTTTAATAATTTGGTTGGCTTTTGTTTCATGGGTAATTGGGATACTAAAATGATTGAAGCATATACAGGCATTCAAGAACATAGTAGAACATCAAGAAACTTACTATATGACTTATTGCAAGAAATCATTTACCCAGAGCCATTTATTGAAAGGCTTTGTTATGTAGAATTCATTGATCAACAAATTCAAGCATATACTTTGTTAAACTATAATGAAAACAATCAAGTTATGTATTTACATCCAAAGGTAAGCAGAGCTATTATTAAGTTGTTGCAGGATGAAGTAATAGAGCAACCGATACATAAATTACCTTCATGTGAATTAGATCACCATTTTAACGCTATGAAGTCAGTTCTTGCAGTATTAGGCTTGGAGCTTGATGATAACACAGTAGAGCAATTGGTTAAGGGTAATACAACATTTCTTAGGGTTTTAGAGGATGAAACGCATGATACAGCTGAAGATGAAGAAAAACCTAAGGAGATAGATGAATATGAATTAAGAGGTATGTTAGAAGCTCAAAATTGGTTATAAGGAGGTGATAATATGTTCTGGAGAATATTTATAACATGTATTGTAATGGCATATTTATATGAAAGTAAAATGATAGATACAATTGGACTGGTAATACTGACAATTATAGGAACAATATTAGCAATATTAGAATATTTAGCTGAAAGTGAATAAAAAAGGTGATAGTTATGAAATGCAATAAACTTATAGTTGCGTTACCCTGTATTGCTTTTTCAGTCAAAGAGCGAGAAATAATCCGCAAATACGGTTTTATGACTTATCCGCAGTTCTTAGACAATTTCTACATTAGACACAGGACGAGAGGTTTCAAGTTGTTTCTAAAATTACTGAAACAACACTATGAGCAAGTGGAGTTTGCAGTTTTGCCAGATTATCAATATGACAAGATGGAAACTCTTAAAAAAGCATTTCCAGATGTTAATTGGATTTTTCCATTGCACAGGAAATCTGAGATTGAAATCGCTTGCGATTTAGATGTAGAATGGATAGGGATGCCTCATCGCCGTAATTGGCGTAATTATACATTATCAGAGTTTTTAGAGATTATAAACGGTTTTAAGAGATGGTATTTAGGTTTTTGGGCAGAGAAAAGACCGTATCTACTCTACTACTTTGATGGATTTGATACTACTATACCAGAAACCTACAGCGGTAAATATGGTAAGATATGGCTTACATGGGATAAAGCGGTTAAACCGCAAAAGCCTATGAGAACGATTGAGATATTCGAGCAAAACGTTGCTAATTTTAGAAGAGCCATAAATAAATTAGGAGGTGATGTAGATGTTGAGGATGTGGTTGGTAAAGGTAAAATTTAGCAGTTTTGAAACAATACAACCATATAGTGAAAATCTAATACGTTACGCAAAAATATTAGGTAAAGAAATAGAAATTATAAGAGAATTAACTAAAGAAGAAGTAGAGGAATATATGACGTATGAGAAGCAAATGTATGGTTTGTGGATTGAGGAAGAGGAAAAAGAATTTGAATAAGGTGATGCGTATGAAATGTCCTAAATGTGGTGTTAAATTGGTTAAAGCATTACCAAACCAAAAAATAATAACCTTTGATGAAAACGTAGCTATTGCCATTCCGATTGCATACTTTGAATACAGCATGAAAAAGGGTAAAGTGTTACGTAAGGCTTTTATGTGTCCCGTTTGTGGTAGTATATTGGTTGATAAAAGGTTTGAAGAGGAGTGATAATATGAAAATGGATTTAGAGCATGTATTACAAACCGTTTTTCACCGTTTAGCCCTTAAGAACTACAAAGAAGGTAGTGAAGGCATAGGAGTAACGGATTTAACTACATGCCTTACAAAATCCTTTTTTATCAAAAAATACGGTTATCCGATAGACATAGAGCTTAATTTATGGGCTTTAGTAGGAACTGCTTTTCATCAAGCAATTTTACCAGAGTTAGCTGAAATAATTAATGGTACGGTTGAACCGATCAAGCGATACAACCACAATAACGTTACAATTACAGCTATACCAGACTTAATAACCAATAAATACGTAATAGAGCTTAAAACATGCAATAGAATACCAGATAAGCCATATCCTAACCATGTTGAACAAACCAATACGTATATGTATATATTCAATAAAGCAATAGGTAAAATAATATATATTTCAAGATCACAATTTAAATTTACAGTATTTACAATACTGCAAGATCATGGGCTATTCATTAAGAC
>Ga0190312_1000412_pt1 | contig 13678 bp, 14 predicted proteins | sample 487007910_MG_FD_165046 | JGI IMG/M metagenome (GOLD analysis project Ga0190312, IMG submission 165046) | Hydrothermal vent sediment bacterial communities from Southern Trench, Guaymas Basin, Mexico - 4870-07-9-10_MG | ecosystem: Environmental > Aquatic > Marine > Hydrothermal vents > Sediment ... | reverse complement strand
GTTCTATTATAAGGAGAATTAACAGGTTTGTAGTTGAAGTAAGGATAGGAAATAATGAGACACTAGCATACATCAATAATACAGGTAAACTACTTGATTACTTAGTATGTGGCAAGAAAGCCTATTGCCAGAAAATAGCGAAGCTTGCTAAAATGGGATGGAGATTAATTGCAATAAATGATGCTGATATGGCTGCTTTAATTGACATCTATTTGCAAATGAAAGCTTTTGAAAATGCTGTAAAAAACAATTTTATACCTTGGCTTAGGAGCTGCCATATAGTCAAGCGAAATCCCAGATTAGACTCATCAATACTGGATTACTTGCTGAAATGTGATGCCATGCTTACGTACTTAGAGATAAAGAGTGCTGTTCTTAGAGGGAGAAAGGATGTTGCAATGTACCCTGATTGTGTTTCCCTTAGAGGAAGGAGGCATATAAGAGAACTTATAAATATCGTCTTAAAAGGTGGAAAAGGTATTTTACTATTCATAGCGGCAATACCTCATGTCAAAGCATTTAAGCCTAACAGAGCTGTTGACGAAGAAGTCTATGAGTTAATTAGAGAAGCTATTAGTGTAGGAGTTATGGTGAAAGCTATGAGCATGTTTTTTAACCCCTACAATTCTACAGTAATGCTAGAAAATCCAGATTTAGAGGTAATCGTTTAAAGGGAGCGTGTATTTCTCATTGGAGACCCTTAGGGAAAAAATAAAGAGACTTCTCATGGAAACAACATATCCTTTATCTGTTGAAGAAATAGCTCTCAGTCTCGGCTTAGATCCTAGAAATAAGGATGCAATATATGAGCATTTGAAACACATAGCAAAGACTATTAGAAGGGAAAGCCAAGGCCAACTAGTATTGTACATGCTACCCCCTAAATGCAGAAACTGCGGTTACGTTTTTAAGAAACTAGATAAACCTAGGAAGCCGAGTAAGTGTCCTAAATGTAAATCCCAGAGAATAGATCCGCCCAGGTTTATTATTGAGAAAGTATAGCTGAAGACCTCAATTGAATACCTGCGTTTCTGAGTTTTAAACTGCAACTAGAGCAGAACGCGGCAAGTTTATGGTCAACATCAATTATCGAGTTGCTAAAGCTCATAACGCATTTTCTATTATGGCAATGCTCTAAACCAAATGTGTGACCTAGTTCATGCATGCATTCTTTAACTAGTCTTTCAAAATATTTCTCAGTATTTGGCTTAAATCCATAAAATTCTGGTTTTAATCTAGGCAGAAAAACGGAGGCTACACCTTTAAATGGGTCTGCTAAGCCAAATACGAAGTTTAATGGCTCAATGTACGCATCAAAACCGCATATTGCTAAAATCCTATCATACCCTAGATGTTTAATTTTCTCATAGATCCAATCCAACACTCTATCTGCATAATACTGTTTTCTTAGCCAATTATAATGCGTTAACGGAGGAGTAAGAGTTTCTGTTGAAATATCAATTTCGCTAGGGAATTTTTCCTTAAGCACTTCCATAAGCCGTTTTAGAATAGTGAATTCCACGAAACCACATGGTTGAATAAGAAGTGTAAAGGTAGTATTCAACTCTGAATCACTAATGATAAGTGCTCAGTTTAAAAATTTATAGCTTACTTCTTTTAGAAGAGATATGGAGAATAATTTTTATTAACAACACAAGAAATAGTTAAGGTTTGCAAGGTGATTGTATGGTTACTTTAAAGAAAGTAAGTGAGCTAATATATGAGATACCTAAAGGGTCAAGACCTGGAATGAATGTTCCAGCCAGAATATACGCTGACGAATTATTGCTTCAGAAAATGAGAACAGATAGAACACTAATTCAAGCAGCAAACGTAGCGTGTCTACCAGGAATAGTGAGATATAGCTTCGTAATGCCCGATGGCCATGAAGGATACGGTTTCCCCATAGGCGGCGTAGCAGCATTTGACCCTGAAGAAAAGGGTGTCATTAGCCCTGGAGGCGTAGGCTACGACATTAACTGCCTTCCTCCAGGAACGAAAGTGCTAACTTCTTTAGGATGTAGAGTGAATATTGAGGAACTATCTATAGACGATAGAGTAGTGTCCATAAGCAAGAAAAATAAGGTAAAAGAAGAAGGCGAAGTGGTCTTATTTACGTCGAGATACGAAAATACGATATACGAGGTTAAGACGAAATCTGGTTTTACGCTGAAAGCTACTAGCGACCATCCAATACTTACCAGGGAGAAAGGAATGGTAAGAGTTGACGAATTAGAAGAGGGCATGGAAGTTGCTATATACCCGTTTGAAGGGGTAGACTATGAGAAACCTAAAGAGTTCACCATAATACGCGGTGAAAAGTTACCATATACCTTAAAGAAGGAACTTAAAAAACGTGGTCTTTTACCTCTAACTAGTAGAAATGCGAAATTACCTTACATACTTAAAATACTTGGTTATGTTTTAGGCGATGGAACAATTAATGGTAAGCAACTAGAAGTATATGGTAGCAAAGAGGATTTAGAGGAAATAGGGAAAGACCTGGAGAAACTAGGCTATAAGGCTAAAATTTATTCCCGCAAGAAAACATGCAAGCTCAAAGGATATGTGTTTGAGCACCAGGAATATGCACTAAAAGTTTCTGCAAAAAGTCTAGTAAAACTCCTAGCGATTTTAGGATGTCCTGAAGGCAATAAAACCCAAGCTAAATACCGTGTACCATGGTTTATATTTAAATTACCCCTGTGGATGACTAGGCTATTTTTAGCAGGCTACTTCGGAGCAGAACTTTCAAAACCTAAGACAATTAACGGCTATAACTTCTACATGCCAGAGTTAAAAATTGTGAAGATTAAAAAGCTTGAGAAAAATGCTTGGGAATTCTTAGAAGGTATTAAGAAGCTTCTAGAGAAATTCGGAATAAAAGCAGTAATAAGGAAGGCATATGAAAATGAGGACAAGGTTTGTTTAAGATTGCTTGTGAGATCCGATTCTGAAAACCTTATTAAACTATATTCAAAAATAGGCTACGAATATAATAGTTTAAGGAGAAGATTAGCTAATGCCGCCATAGTTTACTTAAAATTAAAGCAGAAAATTATCGAGGAAAGAAAGATTTTAAGAAGGATATTGAAGGAAGAATATCTTCAAGGCATACCACTAACTGTAATCGTATCGAAATACCGTGGGAAAGTTAACCAAAGGTTTATCGAAAGAAGTGTGTATTCCGAGGTAAAGAATACCAGAATACCTAAGGGCTTAATAAGGTTTGAGGAATACGTTAAGTCTAAAGTTGAAGGAGACATAGTATACGATGAAGTTGAAGAGATAAAGGCAAAACGCTATAATGGGCTAGTTTACGACATTACTGTTTCAAATGAAAACCATAATTTCATAGCTGACTCTTTTGTTGTTTCAAATTGTGGTGTTAGACTTCTAAGAACAAACCTTATGCTAGATGATTTAAAGCCAAAAATGAAAACTCTACTGGATACCTTAGCGAGAAATGTTCCTTCAGGTGTTGGCAGAGGAGGTCTTATTAGAATATCTATAAGCGAGTTGGATAAGGTTCTACTTGAAGGAGTAGATTGGGCTATTGATAGAGGATATGCTTGGTCGGAAGATAAAGAACACATCGAAGAGAAAGGTCACATGGTAAGTGCGGACCCTGATAAAGTATCTTTAAGAGCGAAACAGCGTGGAGCTCCCCAGCTAGGTAGTTTAGGTAGTGGAAACCACTTCCTAGAGATACAAACGGTAGAGGAAATTTACGATAGGAAAGCAGCTAAGAGGATAGGTATTGAAGACGTAGGCCAGATAGTGGTCATGATCCATACTGGCTCTAGAGGCTTAGGTCACCAAGTAGCATCAGATTATTTACGTATAATGGAGAGAGCTATGAGAAAATATGGTATAAGAGTACCTGATCGAGAACTTGTCTCAGTACCTTGGAATACTAGAGAAGCTCAAGACTACTTTGCAGCTATGAGCGCTGCGGTTAACTATGCTTTCACAAATAGAACACTAATAACCTATTGGGTTAGGGAGTCGTTTAAGCAGGTGCTTCACCAAGACATTGATAAGTTAGGTCTCGAACTCATATACGATGTCGCCCATAATATAGCTAAAGTAGAATATCATGAAGTAGAAGGTAAATGGAAGAAACTCATAGTGCATAGGAAAGGAAGCACAAGAGCATTTCCGCCAGGCCACCCGGAGATACCTAAAGACCATAAGGAAATAGGTCAGGTAGTTCTAATACCTGGTTCTATGGGGACTGCAAGCTATGTTCTTCTAGGTGTAAAAACGGGTAAAGAGGCATTTTACTCTACATGTCATGGAAGCGGACGTTTACTCTCAAGAGCGGCCGCTGTTAGAAAGTATAGGGCAAGCGAAGTAATTAATGCTCTTAGGAAAATGGGTATCGAAATTAGGGCAGCATCTAAGAGAGTAGTTTGCGAGGAAGCTCCAGGAGCTTATAAACCCTCTGATGCTGTTGTAAAGGTGGTTCATGAAGCAGGTCTTTCAAGAGTGCTGTTGAAGTTGAGACCATTAGGTGTTGTTAAAGGCTAAAATGTTTTCTAACACAGTCAACTAAACATTTTAATTCATCACAACATAAACATACAGTCGCATTTTTACCTAGGCTTGGATTACATGTCCATGCTATTGAGAATCCTACTTTTTTGAAAACAGGTATGTCGAATACGCTATCGCCAACATATATTACTTCGCTCATCTTTAACCCTCTATTTTTAACCCATATTGATAATATTTTTTCCTTATCTAGTAAAGGTACCTTAACTATTCCTCCAGGAATTAGATAACCTTTCTTATCGAAAACCAGCTCATTTGCTAGATAATAGTCTATGCCAAGTATTTCAGCTATGAACTTCGCCAATATACTAATGCCAGAAGTTATTATTGCTGTTTTTAATCCAAGGTTTTTAAGCTCAGCTATTGCCTCTTTTGCATACTTATTAACTGTAGCTCTAAGTAAAACATTAGTTATTTCACGTTCTGATACTTTTCCCCTCCTCATCCAAAGTAGGGTATCTAGAAACATAAACTCCCTATACGTTATTCTTCCTTCAAGATACGCTTTGAAGTTAGCCATAGCATTGACATTAAAATGAGAATGTAAAATTTGCCAACTACTACTTTCCTTAACTAAAACCCCATCCATATCGAAAACTATTACCCTATACATAATACATACTCCATTTACGCTAAGAACTTCTCTGCAATAGATTTAATGAGTAGCATTTTTGCATTTCTTTCTGCAACAAGAACTCTATGTAAAGCATCCTCGAGGGTTTCTCCAACACCAACAACACCATGTCCTCTAAGAATAGCTAATGAGTTAGGTCCTTTTAAACCATTAGCAACGGCTTCAGCTAACTCTATGCTCCCTGGAGGTAGTCTTGGAATAACAGATATTCCGTCAGGAATGTAGTATTCGGTTTCTGTAGTAGCCTCTAATAAGGCCTCATCTATGTTTGCTAAGATGTCTGTTAAGGCTATAGTAAATGGGTTATGAGCATGCACAATAGCCTTAACTGCGTCAAACCTTAAATATATTAACTTATGCATTCTATATTCTACAGAAGGCCTTAGTCCCTTTACATTACTCCATCTGTCATTGAAGTAAACAATAACTAAATCATCTGCTTTCAAATTATTCTTAGGTACATGACTAGGTGTGATGATAAAGTAATTTTCTGCAAACCTGTAACTTATGTTTCCATCATATACTTCAATTAATCCTCTATCGAAAAGTACTTTCGATGCCCAAACTATCTTCTCCTTCACAGAGCCTATGGTTTCCATATTTTCAACCTAGAACTTTAACGTTGGAAGAACCACAATATGGACATTTAACTTCTCTCTCTTCAATATCCTTTACTGTAAAATATCCTCCCTTACCTCTTTTAGCACAGTCCCTACATTGACATCTAATTCTAATCATTTACGTTACACCTCAACTCTATAATACCGTAGGTAGAGAGTTTATAAATACTACTTTAGGAAAGGAAGCTAATAGTTTTATAAGGTGGAAAATTGTGATTGAGAAACTTGGCGTTGTAGAGGATGTTAGGATAGATCCTTCAATAAAAGCCTATGATTTAATAGAAGTTTACGAGAAAATTCATGGGTTTACGCCAGCTTACCTTATTGAAGCAGCTAAAATACTTGCAACAATGGTTTCAGATAGAAAATCAACAAATTTTTTAGCATTTACAGGAAACATTGTCGCTACAGGTGTAAGAGGATTGTTAGCGCAGCTTATTGAGGAGAAATATTTTAAAGTAGTAATAACAACATGTGGCGCTGTAGATCACGATATTGCCAAGGCCTTTGGTGGAAAATACTATAAAGGATATTTCGAAGCAGATGATCGCGTTCTTGCCGAACGGAAAATACATAGGCTAGGTAATGTTTTTATACCGCAGAGAGATTATGGGCCTTTAATTGAAAAAGCAACATTTAACATACTGAATGATCTTCTAAAACTTAGACGTGAATGGAGTGTTTATGAGATACTTTGGGAATTTGGGAAACGCATCAACGACCCAAACTCAATTCTCAGAGCAGCATATGAGGGCAAAGTGCCTATATTCGTTCCTGGAATTGTTGACGGGGCTTTTGGAACGGATTTGTTCATATACTCGCAAATGCACCCCTTCAAAATAGATTTATTCAAGGATATGAAGAAGCTATCTGAAATTGTTTTTACATCGGAAAAAACCGGCGCTCTAATAATAGGCGGAGGTATAAGTAAACACCATACAATATGGTGGAATCAGTTTAAAGAAGGACTAGATTATGCAGTGTACGTTACTACAGCATTAGAATATGATGGAAGCTTAAGTGGAGCACGGCCAAGAGAAGCAATATCATGGGGTAAAATTAAGCCGAAAGCAAGGAAAACAATAGTTTATGGCGATGCTACATTAATTTTGCCCTTACTGTACATAGGTATGGGATATTATTTAAGTAAAGGTAAATCATAAGAAGTATCTACTATGCCCGTATTATGAGGTACTGTTGTTTATAAAGCAATATATGCGCAAATATAAAATATCGGAGTTTATAATAGCTATAAAGCTGAATGGTGCTAATGGCCATGGGTAAAAGTATGAGAGAGACTTTCAGAAGCCTTAGCGCAGCAGAGTTCTTTTACAGAAACAGGGAAATCGCAGGCTTCTCTAATCCGAGTAGAGCACTTTACCAAACAGTTAGAGAGCTTGTAGAGAATGCTCTTGATGCTTGCGATTCTCATGAAATACTTCCTTCGTTATATATTGGAATTAAACTTGTAAATCCTCAAAAATCATTTTACAAAGTAACTGTTTCAGATAATGGAATAGGTATTCCCCCACACTATGTTCCCTACGCTTTCGGTAAGGTTCTTTTCGGATCAAAGTATAAGCTAAGGCAAACACGTGGAATGTTCGGTTTAGGAGCTAAAATGGCAATATTGTATGGCCAGCTAACTACAGGGAAACCCGTAGAAGTCGAAACAACACCGTTAGGAAGCCGCTACAGATACTACTTTAAAATAATGGTTGACATAAAGAGGAATGAACCAATAATTCTCGAACGTAAAATGCGAAGACTTAAAAAGAAATCCCATGGAACAGCGATATCGGTTGTTGTAGAGGGAGACTGGTCAAGAGCTAAAAACAAAATCTACGAATACATTAAGAGAACAGCTATAGCTATTCCCTACGCTAGTATAACGTTTGTTCCCCCGGACAGCAGTGAAGCTACAGTTTATAAGCGTGTAACAAATAAGATGCCTCCACCACCAAAGGAAGTAAAACCCCATCCACACGGTATCGACATAGAAATGTTAAAAATGCTTATATCAGTAACAGAAGCTTCAACATTAAAAGAATTCCTGGCTGAATCGTTTCAAGGTGTAGGACCTATAACAGCCGAAAAATTCCTTAGAGATATAGGTTTCGACCCTAACATGTCCCCTCATAGTCTTACAGCAAAGGGAATAAAAGCCTTAACTAGTGAGCTTAAGAAGTATAACGGCTTTAAACCTCCAAGAGCAGATGCTCTCTCGCCGCTAGGCGAAGACCTGATAATTGCAGGCCTTAAGAGGGTATTGAATCCGGAATTTGTAACTGCTGTAACGAGGAAGCCTTCAGCCTACTTGGGCCACCCGTTTATAGTTGAAGTAGGTATTGCTTATGGAGGAAAAATACCTTCCACTGAAGAACCTCAACTCTATCGTTTCGCAAACAAAATACCACTACTCTACGATGAAAAAGCCGACGTCTCATGGAAAATAGTTTCAAATGCAATAGATTGGAAAGCTTACGGAGCAGAGTTTCCAGCACCACTAGTCATATTTGTCCACATATGTAGCACTAAAGTACCGTATAAGGGTGTAGGTAAGGAAAGTATTGCCGATGTTCCTGAAATAGAAAAGGAAATAAAGAATGCAATAAGAGAAGCGGCAAGAAAACTACGAACATACATATTCAGGAAGAGGAAAGAAGAGGAGCTAAAGAAGAAAACAATAGTCTACGTAAAATACATACCGGAAATAGCAAGCAGTTTAGCTGTTTTAAGTAAACCATCAAATACAGAAATAAATGGCGGAGGATTAACAGTTAAAGAACTTGAAAAAATGCTTCTAAACCTAGTACGAGAAAAACTTCAAAAATTAGGTGCTTCAATAAATGTTGAATCCCTGAGGAGGAGCATAAAGATTAGGTGAGGTGCCATGCGGTGAGTGGGCAATTATATTATGATGTAGATTATAAACAAAGGCTCGAAGCTGCTGAAACACTTCATAGAACATTCGTAGAAATTATAGAGCAAATTAAGAGAAAGGAAAATCCCACACTAATTTTCCCTAAGAGAACACTAAGTAACACTATTTATGATGAGGAAAGAAAACTCTTACTACTTGGTCCTAAAAAGCAAAAAAGAAAATTCTTAGATGTAAACGAAGCAAGGAAGTTTATGCAAACACTGCTCATGGCTAAAATAATTTATGAAGCGCTAATAAACAATGAATATCCAACAATAAGAGACCTATATTATAGGGGTAAGCACAGCATAATATATTACGACCATAAGGGTAGGAGAAGAGAAGAAAATACATGGGATGAGCAGAAAGAATCTGATGCAATAATAAGAGACATTGAAGTACTAACGGGTCTTCTGAGAGAAGATATGTTGATTTTAAGTAAGGAGAAAGGTAAGCTAGTTGGAAAAATAAAGCTAAAATCTGGAGGAGACGTAATCGATGCTTCTAAAATGGGTCATGGAGCCTACGCCCTAGAGCCAACACCGGACTTAATAGAAATACTCGACGTAGATGCGGATTTCGTACTTGTTGTAGAGAAAGATGCTGTTTTCCAACAATTGCACAGATATAGGTTCTGGGAAAAGCGTAGAGCCTTATTAATAACTAGTGCAGGGCAACCTGATAGAGCAACGAGGAGATTTGTGAAAAGACTTAACGAGGAATGTGGTCTCCCAGTGTATGTACTCACAGATGCTGATCCTTATGGATGGTACATATATTCTGTCTTCAAAATAGGTTCAATAACACTCTCATATGAAAGCGAAAAACTGGCAACACCTAAAGCAAGATTCCTGGGAGTAAGTATGACAGATATTTTCGGTGAACGCGATAACAAAGGGAGAATAATTAAGCAACCATACTTAAGCAGTAGCGAACGCAAAAACTTCATAATTAAGGCAACACCAAGAGATATAAAAAGAGCTAAAGAACTATTGAACTATAAGTGGTTCCAAACTAAGCAGTGGAAGAAAGAAATCCTGATGTTCATAAATAAAAAAGTCAAATTAGAAATAGAAGCCCTAGCTAGTAAAAGCATAAAATTCCTCGCAGAAAAATACATACCAGAGAAAATAGAGAATGGCTGGATAGATTAGCAAAAATATTTACCCTTAAACGCTTTTACGCTTAATTCCCCTTAACTTGTAAACGATAAGCTTTGCTATAGGGTAATCGAAAACTACGACATGAACTATATTGTAAGCAGCCGTTACAAGCAATACTATTACTAAACCTACGGTGAAATTAGGATTAACCACCATTACTACCATCTTAAATAAAGTTACCAGAAGAATAAAGTTCGCTATAGACATTACTAAAGCCCTAAACACTGAGGATATTAAAACACGAGTAGATTCCCGTGTTTTTCTTTTAAATAAATGAAAACCAATAATCATTGAAAGTACAGCTAAAAACTTCATAAGTGGACCTATAGGTACGAACTCCCCTCTAAATAGCAAGAATGTAAAATGCAGAGTAGCTACTAAAACACTGACTTTAAAACCATATAGGAGGTATGCTATGAGAGAAGGTATTTCTGAAGGGTCGAAAACCAAATACGAGAAAGGTGGAGGCATCCTAAGTATAGTACTAGCTCCGCTTAAAGTCAGTAGTGAAGCTAATGCTGCTAAAATAGATGCACACGCTATTTCTCGAGATTTCATGGTGAGACACGCTCTAACCTAAGCTGAAAAGAAGTATTGTCTATCTTAAATTTAAGAGTAGCTACTCAAATTTGAGTATATTAGTTAATAACATACTATTTGCTATAACATAAGCGGTGAATTAAAATAATGCATAGTAGCTTTATCGAAAAGGTAATTAAAGAAATTAGCGTTAAGGAATTAGCTAAAATGATCGACCATACTATATTAAAACCCAACGCTACGTTAAACGATGTGAGAAAAGTCTGTGATGAAACTCTAAAATATGGTTTTGCTGCAGCAGTTATTCCACCGGTCTACGTAAAGTGTATTGCTGAAGAATATAGGGATTGCAAGATAGCTACAGTAGTAGGTTTTCCTCTAGGTTTTCAGAGTTTGTATGTAAAGAAGAAAGAAGCTGAAGAAGCGATAAGCAATGGGGTCTCAGAAATAGATATAGTAATGAACATTTCAGCCTTTAAAACGGGCAATAGAGAATACGTGTTAAATGAAATAGCTGAAATAGTTGATATTGCAAAAAGCATGGGTAACGTTGTAGTCAAGGTAATTATTGAAACAGGCTATTTAAGTGACGAAGAAATAATTGAAGCTTCTGAAATAGTAGCTAATGCTAGAGCAGACTATGTGAAATCATGTACAGGATTTGGTCCAAGAGGGGTTACGGTACATGATGTACGATTAATGTATAATGCTGTCAAAGGCAAAATAGGTGTAAAGGCTGCGGGCGGTATAAGACATGCCGAAGACGCTATAGCTATGATAGCTGCGGGAGCTTCGAGAATAGGTACGAGCAGCGGTGTACGCATTATAGAGGAGTATAAGAAGCTAAAGGAGACTCTAGAATCTTAATTTAGGATAAGGTAATGGCGCCCGCTTATGCTCTGTCTTTTTTACTCTTTCCAGAATAGCTTTAACATCGACTGCTCTCAATCCTACCTCCTTTGCTAACTTATTAAGCGTAAGTTTTTTCTCGAAATAACCATAGAGGATTTGGTCTATTACATCATAGTCGAAACCTAACTCCTCTACAGCCAAATGTCCTTTCCATAATCCCGGCGAAGAAGGTTTTTCATAAATTTTTCTAGGTAATCCTAAGTATTTAGCTAACATCCTAACCTGTGTCTTATATAGGTCAAGTATAGGGAAGAAGTCTGCTGCACCATCACCATACTTGGTAAAGTATCCTAGCAAGTACTCGCTTCTATCACTGGTACCTGCTACAAGCCTTTTCAATGCGTTAGCATGATAATATAGAATAACCATCCTAATTCTAGCTATAATGTTTCCTCTAACTACTTTGTCTGTTAATTTTGTAAGCCATGGAGAACTCGTAGTTATTGATTTGATACAATCATCTATATTTATGACCCTACATGGAATACCTAATAATCTTGCAACTTCAATAGCATCCTCTACATCTCTCTTAGAAGTCTCCTTGTGAGGCATTATTAAAGCTAAAACCTTTTCCCTACCAAGAGCCTTAGCGAGCAGCGTAGCCGTTACCGAAGAATCTACACCACCACTTAGCCCTAGAACGGCTCCGCCAACGCCTGATGAGGAAACATATTCCCTAATAAAATCTAAAGCCTTGTTCACAATTTTACCATAGTCCAAGCTGATTATTTCTTCTAATAAAATGTCCAAGTATTTTCACCAAGTTAAGAGTTGGGGCAGTTACTTATTTAGACTTCTACGTATGGTCAATCTTTTGCTAAGATTTAGAATAAAGGGTAGGCAAATAAGGGTCAGCACATAGTAAGCTAGAATTCTCCACAGAACCACGCCTACCCCAGGTTTAATAATAGATAATCCAACTTCCATACCTATAGAACCTGCGGGCAACGGTATTATACCTAGAGATAGTGCAAAAAGATACGCTACCAGCGAACGAGTAAACTCTATGTTCACACCTACGGCTAAATACGCTAAAAACACTGAAAAAGAAGCGAAAACTATCTTCAACAAAGTTAGGAAAACAAATATTACATGGTCTAAGATGTTGAGTTTAACATCAGAAAAGTTTAATTCCATAGTTTTAAAGTCAAAGTACCTTCTCAGAAAACCAAATCTTTCAACAACACGCAATATCGCGCTATAAATTCTTCTTCGTCTCAGAAAAATTGAAACCCACAGTGTAACAATCAGTGTTGAAGAGAACATTGGGAGAATGCAGTACAGGTTTCTTTCAGCAACCAAGTAAAACAAGGCGAAGAACAAGGCAAGCATATTGGGGACAAGAACATCTAACAATATTTCGTATAAGACTATTGCGAAATTCTTACCTGAATTATTTGCAATTTTAGTTATAGCGTAGAACCTTAATATTTCACCACCGCTATGTGTCGGCGAAATATTAGATATAAACTGCGAAGAAAACCATATTGTAAGGCTATCCACGAACCTAAGCTCTTTACTTAGAAGAGAAAGCCTAACAGACGAAATAATTAATGTGAAAAATAGTGCAGAAAAAGACAGTATTACATAAATGAAATTCACATTTAAAAAGAATTCTAAACTCACATTAACTATGAAACTGTAGAGGATGAGAACTAAAGTAACTACGAAAACAGCTAAAACTATGTTTTTAGGACTGTATACATTTAAGTATCTCATTAACTATCTTTCACCTTTAATCTTAGCTAAAACTCTTATATCAGTTATTACCGTTTCAGGATATTGCCCTTTCTCATCTTTTTCATACTTTTTAACCATATCCCATATGGTAAGTAATGCAGTCATAGTTGCTACTAGAGCCTCCATTTCAACACCGGTCTTAGCTGTGGTTCTTACCTTTGTTTTAACTTCGATAAAATTGTCTTCAATACTAAAATCTACATCAACATGGGTTAATGGTATAGGGTGGCATAAAGGTATTATCTCCGATGTCTTTTTTGCCGCGAGAATTGCAGCTACTGTAGCTACAGATAGAACATCCCCTTTCTCTATTTTCTCACTTTTAACAAGCTCTATTGTTTTCTTCTTTAAAACGATCTTACCTGAAGCAATAGCCTCCCTATGCACTTCAGGCTTAGGTGAAACATCAACCATCCTTACCTTCATATATTACTCACCTCTTTTCGTACTCTCTTTATAGTATGGTTCTCTTAACTCATTAGCTTTAACTATTGCCTCCTTTATTTTTTCAACCTTAACCTTGTCATCGTAGCTTTCATTCCTAAGAATACTTTTTAAATCTATCACAGGTTTTAGAAATAGACACGTC
>Ga0190312_1000407_pt1 | contig 13836 bp, 22 predicted proteins | sample 487007910_MG_FD_165046 | JGI IMG/M metagenome (GOLD analysis project Ga0190312, IMG submission 165046) | Hydrothermal vent sediment bacterial communities from Southern Trench, Guaymas Basin, Mexico - 4870-07-9-10_MG | ecosystem: Environmental > Aquatic > Marine > Hydrothermal vents > Sediment ... | reverse complement strand
TAGCAAATCCGCCACCTGAATGCCCTGTTTTTTATTATTTTTATTTGGATCTAATAAATTTAATAAATTTCCTATTTAATATTTTTATACCCCCCGACCCCCCCGAAAACTTTTTATACCCTTGACACTTTCGAAACTATTAAGATGAAGATGATAATAGACTTGATGTTAAAGCAGAAACAACTAACATATGCGACAGTCTTAGAAATACTAGATAGATACATAAAATTCTGTAAAGAGCAAGAAAAGAAAGCGAGTGAAATAGGAGATCTTACTAAAGAAGTTATTTATGCAACTGCTTCAGAAATATTGCAGAGTGTTAAAAGATCAGTAAAGAATGTTTCAGAATGTGAGTGTAAAGCATTACAAGAGTTAGCGAAAGAATATGAATGAATTTTCTTCTTATTACTATTTTTATACCTTCATACCCTACCGAAACCTTTAAATAGTTCCGACACCTTCAGAACTATCATGATGAGGGCAATGTTGATAAAGATCCTCAATGAAAAAAGTAAGACATATGATCTAATGTTTGAGTTGTTAAAAAGATATGAGAAAGAAATGAAGAAGAAAGAAGAAGATGCAGTAAAAAGGAATGATTTTGAACTAGCAAAACAGTATTTTGCTATAAGAATGGCACTAGAAGACATTAAGTTAGAATTACTAAAAATGTATAATAGAGAAATAAGTGAGGTAGAGAAAGATATAATAGAGTGAAAATGAGCTATGACGAGGAAATAAAGAACAAAATAAGAAGCAAAATAGTAGTAGATATGAGAATAGTGAGAAGAATGATTAATGACGCAAAAATGCATTTAGAAAAAGCACAGAAAAACGGCGAAGATGATTTAAGATTTTTTTATTCTGGTTATTTATTCGCATTGAGAGAATTGTTGAGCTATGCATTAGATAAAGATTTAACAGAATTGATAGAAGAAATCTAAAGTTTAAAAATTTAAAGAAAAAATAAAGAAAGACCAGTAGCTCGGCCAACGACGACCAGTCGCTCAGCAAACCTTATTAACACCAGTTGCTTAGCTGTTATTAGCATGGGCTACACGTTTAGTGTCTACATACGTGACAAGGACGTATTGATGCTGTTGAAGCTCGGCTACAATCCGAATGAGTGGATAAAGTTTGTTATACAACGTGAGTTGGAAAAACTTAGAAAAGAATTAGAGGAAAAAGAAAAGGAGGAGAAGCTCTACTAGTATTCTTTTAACTAATTTTTTACTTTAGTGAATAAAAACATTAAAAGATGACCAGTCGCTTAGATTTTATTAGTCGAAAATGGCAGCTGGGCCTGAAATTCGACTTAAGCCACCTGAGATAGCAGCAAAGAAATATTTAGATAGAACAAGAACAGCAGTACCTTACTACATATATGGTACAAGAAATCCAAAGAGATCACCTACTGCAGCAGCATTAGAAGCAGCAGAGGCATGGCACTCAAAAGTATCTGCACCTGAAACATTAGAAAAGTGGAAGAAAAGAAGGGCAGCAGCAGGAGATGATAAATACTACTTCGGTCTTGAAACAAAAGGTTACAAAAGATACCCAGAAGGTACAGAAGTCGGAAGTGTATACATGTTAGACTTCTTAACAAAGTTCTACCCACACTTAGCAGAAGGACTTAGAAAGGTCTACGCAATACAGAAGAAGACTCTAGATGATGCAGTGAAGAGAGCAGAAACAATGATTAGACACAACGCAACATTCACATACGAGCCAAGCAAAATAAGTGCAGCAGAAGCAAGATCTGTGCTTGAGAGACTTAGAGCTCTAAGAGTAGAGTAAAAATAACCTAAACCTAAAAAAGGAAGATGGCAAAGGTACTTTACTTAGATAGATATATAAAGGAGGGAACTTTGTATAAGACAAAGTCCAGAGTAGCTTTCATTATAGAAAGAATAGGAACCAATTCCAGTGGAGACGCATACTTACAAATAGAAGAAAAGAGAACAGGAATAATAGATAGCACAATTGCACCTATTCATACTACTTCTTCTAATTTATTAGGGCCATTGGATCTAGGAGATCTTTACTATGTAATACCACCAGACACTGAATTCCAGTTCATTGGTGATAGTGGAAGCATTTGCAGATTAATTGGTAAAATTATACTATTAGATCCTGGTGAATCCTTAGGAAGCCCATACATGAGTAGATTTGAGAGACAATTCGACCACTACTTTACAAAATATGAAGCTACATTAACATTAGCTACTGATGAGGTATTCAAAGCAGATGAGGAAAGAGAATTGGCATTAATAAAGCCAGATCTAAATGAAATGTATAAATTCTATAGATATGCAGGTATAACTTCAAGTGGTGGGACTGTAAGTGAAGGAATGTTTGCATTAACAATATGGTATGATGGTAAACCATTCGAATTCATAGAGACTGAAGGATTCGGCCCAGGTATAGACATAATGAACATGCCATTACCACCAGCAGATTCAACGAATGAGATTCCATTCAGCTTTGAGCTACAACCATTAGAAGTTGCAGATAGACACGAATTATCATTAAGAATAAGGAATATTAGTGGTGCAGATCAAGCACCTGAATCTGGAAGTGCATGGTCATTTACATTGAAAACAATAGCTGAATACATAAGAAAATAAGCTAAATAAAACCCGAAAATGGTGAAGTGGTATGTCAAACATTTGGAGGAGACTTCAATTGCAGATGGAGAGAAGAGGGAATTAAAATGGTCAGTTAACAAACACGCATTAGTGAAATACATACTAATAAGGAGGGCAGATGGAAAGAGCTGGGGGGCATCGAAAGTAACAGTTGCAATAGATCAAGAATATATAACTGATGAAGAAGCACCAGCTTCATTATTCGGAACTGACCTAGAAAATCCATTCCCAATAGAACACGAAGTTAAAGAAGGTTACGAGGTAAAAGTGTACTTACTAAACAAGGAGGGAGAGACAATAGATGTATACGTAGACATAATATACGAACTAATATAATAAAAGATGATAACGAGAGATAAACTAGCTAGGGAAATAGTTAGTTTGGAGTATATAGAAAAGAATACAATTCAGCTAGAGATTCCTATTTCATTTTTTGAGGGTAAACTATCAATAGCAATTGATTCGACTGGAGTTAAGCACGAAACAGCAAATTACTTGATTAGCAGTGAATTGGTGAAACATCTTAAGTCTGCATACTTAGAGGGGGCAATAATAAACTTTGGAGCAACTGATGCAACAGTAGCAATTGAATTGTATAACGCAACTGATGCATCTGTCGTTACAAGCATATCACTTAGCTCTGATAGTTATAGAACAAGAAGCTCTGATATAGCTGATACTTTGAAAGGATTAGCAGGTAAAGAAGTGAGAGTAAGAGTTAATGTTACAACTGCTTCCGCAACGTCGGGTGCAACTGCTGATTTGATAAGTGCAAAGCTAATATTAGTGCTAGGAGTAAGTTAATAATATAGGAAAAGATGAAAGAAATAGAGTTGAAAGATTTAGTTACTCCGTACTACGCAGAAATTATGAAGGATGAAAAAATTAGAGATACGATTCCGCATAATTCTGAAATAGTAGACGCTAGGCCTTTCAGGTATTTGTCATTTATCATTGTAAATCAAACGGATAAGAAATTAACCGCAAAAATTATGGCAAATGACATTAGAAGCTATATTGGAGCTGTCCAAGTCGGAACTGAAATTACGATAAATCCTAATTCTAAGGAGATAAGAACGATAACACCAGATACGGGTGGTTGGGCTCCATATTTCTTTGTTACTGTTTCAGCTTCAGAACCTCCAACGAAAGGTAGTGTTTATGTGAAAGTATTAGCTAGGATGTTATAGATGAGTGAATTAAGACCAGTAAGTCAACCAGTTGATATTGAAGAGCTAAAGAAACGCAAATTAGAGAGTGGAGAATATCTTCCAGTTTGGGTAAAGGGTTCTGATGTTGCATGTTTAGCTACTGATAAAGTCTATATCAAAGATTCTGAGGGAAATATCATAAATCCCGCAACCGAAGACACTCTCTCTTTAATAAATTCTAAGATAACAAAATGTGATACAGATAATGTAAAAATAATAAATGCTTACGATTCTACGACTGATGAATTCAAGGTTAAATTAGCTTATGATGCGAGGGATAGGAATTGGACTCTTTCGAAAGATACAGATTCTGTTACTATTTCTGGCACTGTTGATGTTGGTAATTGGCCATCTTTTACTTTTGATACTTCAAATTACTTGTATATTGATATTGGAGCTGATTCGGTGGGTCTGGCAAAAGATTCTACGTTAGCTTCTGAGCTTACAAGGATAGCAAAAGTAAAGTACTATGATTCTTCGGCTGATGCTTGGAAAGATTGGGATAAAACCATAACTGTGGACAATTTCCCTTCCGATTACCCAGACTCAACAGCTCATAGCAAATTAGATACAATAAATTCGACATTACAAACAGAGCTTACTAGAATTGCAAAAGTTCAATACTATGACGGAACAAACTGGGTAGATTGGGATAAAAAAGTAACCATTGATAATTTTCCAAGTGAATATCCTTTACCAAGTGATCAAGTTTCTGATTTGAAAAATGTCACTATTGCAGGATCGAACATAGCATATGATTCAACAAATGATAAGTTAAAAGTAGATTTGGGATACGATGCTAGAGACAGAAATTGGAATCTTTCAAAAGATACTGATAGTGTAACGGTAAGTGGTTCAGTTAATGTTGGAAATTTCCCATCTGATTATCCTGACAGTACGACACATTCAAAGCTAGATACGATACACTCTGACCTTTACGACTCTACAACTGATAAGACTGCAATTTCTGTTTTACAAAGCATAGACTCTAAAGATTTTGCAACGGAATCAACTCTAAGCTCAATTGATTCAAAAATAACAAAGTGTGATACTGACAATGTTAAGATAGTCAATTCAACAGTAGCTTACGATTCTACGAATGATAGATTAAAGATAAGCGTAGAAAATGATGCAGTAGGTTTGGCAAAAGATTCTACAGTTAGCTCAATAGATTCTAAAATTACGAAGTGTGACACTGACAATGTAAAAGTTGTCTCTGAAGTAGCTTATGATTCAACAAACGACCTTAAGAAAGTTAGTATTGAAAGGGATAATGTTGGATTGGCAAAGGAATCAACACTAAGTGGAATTAAGACTCAAACTGATAAATTAAGCTTTGACGCATCTAATAATCTCAAAATAAATATATCGGCTAGTGATACAACAGTAAATGTTAATGTTACGAACTCATCAATTTCAGTTGATGATGGAGGAGGTTCTTTAACAGTAGATGGTACAGTCAATGTTGGTAACTTCCCAAACTGGTTTACTAACTCAACTGCAAAAACTGATGATATAAGCACAGGGATTGATGCAACTAGACAGTTCTTTGCACATGTTTACAAATACACTACTGGACATAATGTGAATCTTGGCCCTGCTGGCTTGGGTTCTATGGTTTGGTGGGATGATACAGAGGTAAGTGTTACAGCAACAAGTTGGACAACTATTAACAGATCTAATTTGGGAGCTACAGTTTTTATGCATATAGGAGTTCAATGGTCATTCCATGGCGATGGATCTAATACAATTTATGTAAGAGTTAGAGACAGAAATGGGCATATAGTTGCTCAAGGATCAACTACTAGCTCAACTTATGTAACTCAGTGGAGAAGAGGTTGTACATTTTGGACAGGTTATCCAGACAGTGATTGGATTTTCTGGGATGCTTATGTCGATAGTGGAACAGGTTATGTAAAGAAATTTTCCTTACGAGTTCCATTCCAGAATCATAATGTTGTATTTGGTTGGAACTGGGGTTATACAGATCAACATGGACTTTATCCATGGAGAGTAGACGCATCAGGTTATGGTGGAATATTTCCGAAAAATGCTGGTAATATTGCGCATGGATCTGTAACTGTTGGTACCTCAGCTACTCAAATTGTAGGTGCTGATACTTCGAGAGTTTGTCTAATTGTATTCAACAATTCGAACAATTGGGTTTATTTGGGTGGATCTGGAGTGACTAAGGATAATGGCTTGCCTTTACCTCCTAAATCTTGGATCACTTTAGAAAGATTCACTGGAGCTTTATATGGCATTGCATCAGCAGACTCAAATGTAAGATACCTTGCTATAAAGTATTAATATGTATAAAATAAACATCAATAAACTACCTGCAGGAAGTAAGCTTGTTGAAGATAGATCTGAATATTCAGAATCAAATTCAACATTTGGAGTTACTTGGAGCTTAGCATTCGATACTTATGTAGATTCTGGTGGAAATAATATAACTCAATTTAGAATAGTATATCAGGCTAGATGTGCAAATGGGTTAGGTTGGGGTATTGAAGTTAGAGATGATGCAGGAAATACTCTTTACCATAATGACGGAACTAATACAACATATCAGACATTCGATTCAGGTTGGATAAGTTTTGGCAGTACAACGAAGCTAAAAGTATATGTTGGAGCTTATTCAGATGGAGAGGTAACAGAATATGGCTATATCAGATATACACGAATATATGTTAGATAGATCTTTTAATTAATATGGTAAGACACTATGTGTTCAAGTGTAAGAATGAGAAGTATTCAGACATAACTCAAATAAGAGACATTGTCAATGAGCTTAATGAAGCATTCAACGGAAATTTCGGACTAAGAACAGATGTTGCTATTAACGGATTTGTAACAACATATAAAGAAGGAGAAGGCCCTCTAACAATTGAAGTTTGCTTCTACATGGAAAACACAACAGATTCAGTAGGAAATGAGATAAAGATGCACGATTATATCGCAAACAACAATCTTCAAGCAATAAGAGATACTTTATCTAATTTAGGTTATACAATTGAGAAAGAGGAAATAAGGGAGTAAAAGGATAAATGGCTCTGTATGTAGTCAGGTTAACTGTACCTCCGAATACGCCTGAAACAAAACCTGTAGTTAAGAAAGTCGTTGTTAGTGGCTTATTACTTGAGAGAATAGAGTATAGATTTCCAGCTGGTGTATTTGAGAGTGTTGGAGTTCGTGTTCTTTATGGTAATAAGAGATTGAGTCCAAAAGGGCCAGAGAAATGGGTTAGAGGTGAGAATGAGAAAATAGAAGATCCAATAGAATGGATCTTACCAGCCAAAAGGTGTACGATAACTGTTGAAGGATTCAGTGAAGCAGAGGATTTTGATCATACTGTTACAGTGAGACTATTAGTTAGGCCTTATGTTATTAGGCCAGAAGTTCAAGCACAAGCATTTATGATGAGAGGTATACTCGATAGACTAAGAGCACTGTTAGGTTTTTAGCACTAGGTTAACTTATCTCTTATTAGCATGGAAATAGGTGAATTCAAACCAATGATAAGTATGCCAGAGGGAAGCCCAGAGAAGCCAAAAACCGAAGAACAGCCCAAAGAGGAGAAAAAATATAAGGTAACAGTCCTAGACTTACTAGAAATTCCTTCTAGTGTACCTGAAAGAATTGGTAAATTCGACGTAATAATAATTTATAGAACCGAAGACGGCAAAGTTTACTCGTTTTCCGTCCCTAAAGAAGAATTTAGTGAGGAAAAGCTCCCAGAATTAATAAGAGAGGACTTAGAGAGAAGGTTGAAAATTATCGGTAAAACCTACGTAGTGTAGAAATATTAAGCATCAGAGATGGTGGAGGTAGAAATAGTTAGTGTACCGAAAGAAATAAGAGACGTGCCTTCTTTGTTCGATTTATTTAATGAAATCAAAGACTATTTCGTAGATAAGGTAAAAGATGTGTTCTTAACAATATATAGAGAGTACATAAAGCCACTATTTTCCTCTATTGTTTCGGCATTAAAATCTGCGTTCGATCCGATTTTAGACACCATTTATCTTAAGTTTAAAGAATTTGTGGACTGGATAAAATCAGCATTATATTCTTTGGTTAACATAATTAGAGCTCCATTAGATAGAATATATTCAACAATAATTACACTTAAGGATGTTATTTACTCCAAGCTATCTGAATTCGTTGCAGTAATAAGATCTGCGTTATATTCTGCCTTATCTTCCTTAGCTGATAAGATAAGAGTAGGACTTTCATCAATCGTAAGTAGCATTAGATCTATGATAACTGGTTTGATTAGCAGGTTGTCTGACCTTGCTAATACATTGAGAAACTTACTCTCAATCGCATGGCAAAATTTATATAGTGGATTGGTAAAAGTTGGTGAAACTATAAAGAATGCAATAACCCCATTATGGGATACGTTGAAAACCTTCTTTACTAATATATATAAGCTTATAATTACACTACCAGAGAGAATATCAAATTATATTAATAATATTGTATCTGTAATTTCGGGAATTGGAGAACGTATCCATTCTATGCTTAGTGGTGCATGGGAGAGGATCAAGAATTTTGTTGTAATGATCGTAAACACGATAAGGAACTTACCAGCAATGATATTTGACTTCCTTAAGGAAAGAGTATGGCCATTTATTGTTTTTGTTGGTGGAATGCTAATAAAGGGTGTAAAATTCATTGCAACTATAATATACAGTGCAGTTGTTACAATTGCTAAGTTTTTGTATGGTGCATTTGCTAAAATTGCATCTTTCATATACAATGAAATATTAAGGCCAGTTGTTGAAAGAATAAGAAGTTCAGTAGAAAGGTTGGAAGCAACGGCTGAGGAAGATAGAGCTGCATTAGGATTAAGTGATTTGATTCTTGAAACATTTAGGAAATGTGTTGAGTATGAAGGGCCTTGGACTTTTGAAAAGGCTTGGACTGCGGGGAGAAAATACTTGTTCTTTTGTACCTCTCTTAGTCTTATTTCTTCTTTTGGAGGTCTAATTGATGATTTCATCAATAGAATATTAGGGTTGAAAGTTGCAGGTACAGGCTTGGGGGGTGGAGCGGGAGGAAGATTTGGCTTCTTTGGTAGATTGGCCCAAGCTATTTACTGGGGTGTTGGAGTTGGATGGCTTACTTGGGCATTCTTTAGTCCTATCATAAGGGCAGCTGTATCAGATCCAATACAAATGTATTATAGGTATAAGTATAGAACAAATTGGTTGAGTAGAGAGAAAATAGAGGAACTTGTTAAAAGAGGATTTATTGAAGAAGATGAAGGTAAAGAATTGCTAAAATGGCTCGGATACAGAGATGAACACATTAAGTTAATTCTAAAATCTGCTTATACGTATCCTGCATTTTCTTACATTCAAGATATGTATGATTATGGGTTAATTCATGAAGATAAACTTGTTATTTACATAAGACAATTGGGTTATAGTCCATCTGATGCGGTTTTAATGGCCGAGTTACTAAAAAGAAGACTTCTAGATGAATATACAAGGAGCTATAGAAGTGCAGTCATAAGAAGATTCAAACAAGGTAGGATTACTTATGAAGAAGCATTCAAGCAATTAATTGGAACTGGAATGAGTCCTAACAGGGCCGCATGGGCCTTGGCAGCCGCAATGTGGGAACTTGAAGATGAGATTACTGATTACAGAATTAAATCTCTTATTGAAGCTTATGAAAAATGGAAAATTGATGAAAATACACTAAGAGATCAATTGGCAGATTACATAGTGAATCCTGAACTCATAGATGCAATGGTTCAATATGCATCAATTAAAAGAGCTCCTTACGTAAGGCCAAGACCAATTGAGAGACTTGAATCCTTACTAAGAAGATTGAGAACAAGGGTTAAAAGTCTTCAAGCTCAAATTCACAGGTTAGAAGTCCTTAGAGATGAAAGAAGAGATGTTTACTTAGCTAGAATCAACTATTATAAAGCTAGAAGACAAGCAATAATCGATTACTATGAGAATTTAAAGAAGATAATTGAAGAAGAAATGAAAAGAGAGTTTGAGGCATATAAAGAAAAGACGGTAAAGCAAATAGAAGCTAGGATTGAGGAATTGAGAATAAAGAAAGAAGCTAGGTTACAAGGAAAGAAAGAAGCATTAATGGCTTATGAGACAAAGACAAAGGAAGAATTAGAAGCTAGGATAAAAAGAGAGATGGTAATAGCTGATAGAATTAGAAAAGAGTTAGAGGAAGAATTAGCAAAGCCAATACATAAGAGAGATGAGAGAAGGATAAAGAGACTTACTTATGAAGCTGAGAGAGTATTAGCTAGGATCGAGACTCTTAAGTTGATGGCTGAAGCTAGAATTGAAGAAAGAAGAGCTAGAGTAGAGTCTGATATGGCAGAAGAAGCTGAAATATATGATGCAAAGATAGAATTATTAGAAAGGATGAAAGAAGTAGCAATTGCATATAGAGAAGAAAGGTATAAAGCAACACTTGAAGCTAGATTAAAGAAAATCGATGAAATGGTAAGGTTGAAGACCATTACTTATGATAATAGAATAAGAATAATAGAGGAGGAAATGGATAAGACAATCAAAGACTATAATGAAAGGATAGCATATCTAAGAATTAAACTTGACGAAGCACTAAGTGAGTTGAGATCTGTTGAATCTGAGCTGGCTAAACGTACTCGAGCTTAATAATAAAATGGTAGGCTTTGGTGATGTGATTCCTGATGAACTACTTAGGCCTTATAAGCTTGAGGAATTCATAAATTGGCTTGTTCAATTACCTATCGATATTCAAACGAAGAAGTATATGCTTATGTATTGGTGTAAAGTGACGGGTGTTAAGCTTACGAAAGAATTAGTTGATAGAGTAACAATGGGAAAATCTCACCTAACTAGAGGATAAATAAAATGGCAGTCGAAAAACCTGCACATACATTCATAAGGTTGAGATATCCACACATGGGGCCAGAAGAAGCTAGGATATGGACTGAGTTCTTAAGAAAAACTGATATGAAGTTCATAAGGATAGATTATGACGTTAGAGTTGGAACTGGCTACGTTCCTAAATATTTGATCGACCAATTGGAATATTACAAAAGGATGGCTAGGATGAATAGAAAGTTTCAGAAAGATCTAGAGCTAACGAGAGCCATAATTAAGAGTGTCTCATCATTAACTAAATTGAGAATAGATGCTGTTGGTGAAACAAACAATGAGATATGGATATTCGAAGTAAAGCCGAGAGCTGGTAGATCTGCATTAGGCCAGGTAGAAGCTTATGGATATTGGTATGTAAAACAGTTCAAGCCAAGAAAAGTGGTTAAATTGGCAATAGTTTGCCGTGATGTTGATCCAAATTTAGTTCCAATCTTTGAAGCTAGAGGAATATACGTTTTTAATGTATCGAAAATGTAATAAATTATTAGCTAAGAAAATGGACAAGTACGAGCTCATAATTAAGATTGCTGCAATAGCTGGGGTGACATTTTTAGAGTGGCAGGCATTGATACATGGAATTGACGGAGCTCTATTATCTCTAACATTTGCTGTGATTGGCTACATTGCTGGTGTAAAAATACCTATTATAGAATTGATGCAGAAAACAAAAGGATCTGATAAGAAGAAGTAGGATAATGGTAAGAACACTTCCAGATTGGTTCGTAGGCCAAAGAATCGCAATTAGTTCTATATCTCCTTTACAGATTGATTATTGGGTATCTGGCTATGGAGATATTCCTGCAGAATCTACGTTAGAAATAGTTGTTGGGAAAGGATTTACGCATGAACTTGAATGGATTCCAGAAGGTTATAGATTTACCATAACTGGATTAAGATTTTCAGTTAGTGCTGATGTTTTGATCGAGCTTATAGTCCTTGAAGAAAGGAAAGATGAGCCAGGTAAATATTATGCTAGAGGTATGGAATACGGATATCAAAAAGTTGTTATAAATACAGGTAATTTGGGTATTTTCACCGAAAATACTAGGCCAGTTTACAGAATTCACAATTACTACACTAAGGACGTGTACTACGATTTTAATGTGTATGGTGTATTAGAAAAGATAAAAGATTAAAGATGGTGAAGGTAAAAGACGGAGAAGCTTATGTGTGCATAGGAGGAAAGGTGTATAAGACAAAGCTAAAAGTATTGAAAGTAGAACCTTTGAAGAAATAATATGGGATACATACAAACAATTAGAAGGCCTTACAAAATAGAAGCAGGAACAGTTGAGACAACTGCAGATGAAAATGGAATTGTAACGATAAATTTCAAGACAGATTTTTCAAAACCTCCAATAGTAACAGTTACACCATTTCCTTTTACGAGAACTATTGATTCAGAAGAAGTTACATATTATCCTAGAGCCACATTATTAGAAGTGACAAATACATATGCAAAAGTTCAATTGGACGTCGGAGTATGGTCATATACACCAGATAAGACTGTTTCTTACTATGTCGGTCAAGAAACAAGTGAGGTTGTAAGTGATGTATCAGCTTCAACAAAATTATTTGTTACAGGTGCAAGTCTTTACACAACAACGGTTACCTACATAAGTAGTGTTAGTACGGACTCCGCAGTTACGAGTGTTTTAGAATTAACAAGAACTGCATATTGGCCAAATTGTTACGCATATTGGAGGTTAGTTGATGATCCTACAAGTGAGCCAGACACAGGTTGCTACGCATTTTGTGATTACACTGCAAAAGAATACTATCTTTATTCAACAAGTAGTTCTAAATATTCATGGGTATATGATGTGCAATATTCTACAGATACTTTTGTAACAAGTATTAGCAGATCTAACAAATCGGTTGTATATGACATTGATTTGAGTGGAGATTATGCAATAACTAGCCTTACTTTGTCTAAGTCTTCCGTTGTGGGAAGCCCTACAACTTATGATATTCCTGCTTCAGATCATAGACACGCATCACAAATTGATAGTCTTCACATCATCAAACCTGCAAACTACACAGTTAAAATAAATTACATTGCTATAGAAATATTATGAAGGTAAAGTATCGAGTTATGAGAAGAAATGGTGAATTAGTCATTGAAATAGATGATATTGATCACCCAGAGCTAAGAGAACATATGAGAGGAATAAGAATAGTAGTTCCACCTGGAACAAATGTAAAAGAATGCATAAGAAGGGCAATAATAAGACACTGGCAATCTTTACATCCAAAAATAGAAATAATAGAAGAAAAAGAAGAAGACTTCGACATAAAACTAGAGTAACTTACTGATTTTCCTCTTTTTTATCTTTTTCCATTCCAAGATATTTCTTAAGGGCATGCTCAATCACTCCAGCGGGTATGCTTGTTTCAACTATTTGCAGTATAATTGCTATTATGAGAATTCCCATTACTTGAGCTGGTGTCAAGTTATACTTTTCACACAAATATTCCATGAATATTTCAGCTTCTGTCAATGCTTGTGATTCTATCTTTACTCTTTCCTTAAGATCCTTTGGTATCTTCTCTTTTTTCTTGAATATCATTTTTCAACTTCTTCTGTTTCAACATAATAGCAATGTCTCCAATGTACATACCATACTTTACCAGTCTTTGGATCCAATATCTCTAATCCTCTCCATATTACATCAACAGAAATTAAAATTCCTCTTAACTCTACTCCATCCAAAAGTTTTACTAATACTGGCTTTCCTATCTTATTAAATAGATGCCTCATAAAAGGTGAGTTCTTTAGGTGATTGTTAAGCATATCAGAGTATAGTGGGCTCATAACATTTAATAACACCCTAACACTATTAAAAGGTTATGAAGGTATGCGTATGTTCAAAGTGTAAGTACATATTCCTAAGCAATGCGAAAAGACCTAAGTGTCCAAAGTGCAGAACTACAAAAGTAGCACAATGGAGAGTGAGAAACTTAGAGGAAGCTAGAAGATTGATGGTACAGTTAAGGTGGAAGCTTTATCCAAAGAGTGGGATATTGATATTGCCGAAGTAAGAGGTAAGATTACTATTACTA
>Ga0190312_1000405_pt1 | contig 13855 bp, 11 predicted proteins | sample 487007910_MG_FD_165046 | JGI IMG/M metagenome (GOLD analysis project Ga0190312, IMG submission 165046) | Hydrothermal vent sediment bacterial communities from Southern Trench, Guaymas Basin, Mexico - 4870-07-9-10_MG | ecosystem: Environmental > Aquatic > Marine > Hydrothermal vents > Sediment ... | reverse complement strand
TATGTCTCAATGGAGGAATTTAAGCGATTGCTTAAGGCACAAATAGAGGTTAGTAAGTACTATCTGAAGAAGAACTGCCCAGGATTGCCCGAGGAGATATTCAACGCAATGGACTTTGAAGACTAATCTTTTTTGTTCCATAGGAGGATTATGTCGAGATGGAGAGAGATGTTCTCCTAATTAGTTTTTCAACAAAATTTATTGATTTTTTCTCATGCACTATCCTTCGGGGTAAAATTTGGATGCAGAAATCGTTGCATTAAATACGCCAATTATTAGGAGATCTCATTGTCTCTTCACTTCTATTCGTTAACTTTTATTACCATACTAAAAAATGCAGAAAACTTTCTATAGCTATTAAGTTTTAATAATTTATGCTATTTTAGAATGGGATCGCCAGATGGCGGTTCCAGAACCAATCAGCATTCTATTATTGGGTGGTTTGATTTTACTATTCCTCTTATTAGTCTTAAGATTACGAATTATTTTCTTCTTAAGAGATATTAAAAGAATGCCATTGGAGCAATTTTACAAATATCTTCGGGTGATTGATGATCAAAATTTAGATAAAATAGTAGCACTGCTTAATAAAAAACGTGATGATGAGCGATTCTTTGAGCACTATATTGTAGCTACATCGTATAAATATCTACGCAAAAAGAAAACCGATGAGGCTGTTTCATACATGATAGATAGGAGGATTTCTTCGGCTTGTGCCGCCTTATTAGTAAACATGGCCCTACAAGAGAAATACTTATTACTCGCTTATAAAGTAGCACATAAACACTTCATCGAACTAAATAAGATTCCTCCAGCCAAGTCGCTTGACAAATTATTCTACAGTCTCCTCAAATTCGGCAAAATTGATGAATTAAAGTCTCTTATTACTCTAGAAAAAAGCACTCAAAGCAGTATTCTGAGTCTTATTAAGAAGGAATATATAATCGGAGCTCTGGACATAGAGTATGATGAATGGGAAAGACGCATTTTAAGCCTGGGACTTATTCTTACGAATTCAGATGAGGAGAATAGTATTCCGCTAGAGTATAAACTCGATGAAGAGGAACGTGTGGTCGACGCTCCTAATGATATTCCTGATAAATCCATTATTTCTATTCTTCAAAAATTCGTAGATAATCTCAATCTAGTTCTAGTAGGCCATAATATCTGGTGGCATGATCTCAGGAAACTTAAAAATAAAGGCCTAAAGTTAAATGATAAGACGAGAATAGTAGATTCTCTATTGTTATCAATTTTAGCCATGCCTTATCTGCGATCATATGCCCTCAGAAGCTTAGCTGAGAGATTTGGTCTTTCATATAAACCGCATTTGCCTGTAGACGACGCCAGGATATCCCTTCATATTGCTAGGATAGCTTGCGGAATACTTAAAGAGAAGAAGCTACTTACTTATGTTCCCCATATAAGGCCTTTAAGCGGAATTCTGTTTCTTTCTCCGATTATGGGGTATAGAAGAGTTCAGGGAAGCACTATAAATCACAATGATTTGCCAATATCTGACAAAGAAGGACTATTTTATAATAATGCTGAAGTTATAGTAACTCCTAATCCGTTTCAGTACATTTCTAAGAGATCTACATTAATAGTATATAATAGAAGAAGAAATATTCCTAAATCTGTTTATTGGAGTCCATTAAGACTGATTAAATCAAAAGCTGTGCCAAGAAATCCAGTTCATAAACTTGCATGGATCATCGTTATGTCAGCAATTTATGATGGAGTAGATGATCCAGAGTTAATTAATTTCTTTCTACCAAACCGTAGATTACGATACAGAATTATCAAATATATAGAGGAAAATTATACAAGCGTACGATCAGCGGTTCCTCGTCGAGGCATTATATGTGTTCACTACAAGGATTTATTTGAGGTCATAAAAAGCGCACTAAGAGAAAATATTGTATTTGATACTATAATTTTACTCGACGGTCAATTTTTTGAAGATTACTTGTTGGAAGTCTGGCTTGCTTTTAAGGATGCTAGATCTCTAGTAGATCCGATTAAACGTATTGCTAAGCAAGTAATCCTAGCTTTAGATTTACCCGATAGCATGGCTGATTACTTGAAATTATTTTTAGGTGAGAAAATAAAGTTTGAAGCCAGAGAGTCCCCCATAATTCTTCATCGTCCCGATGATAGAATTGCATCGTATTATCAGTTCTCCGCTCTTGTTAGCTACATTCGGAAAAATCGGAATCGGAGAATTTTAATAATTGTTAGAAATAAGTATCAGCAAGCATATATACATGCTCTACTCCAATCGATAGAAGGAGTAAAAATATTTTCTACCCATAACCTCAGCTACAGAAAAGCTATTGACTTAGCGTCTTTAAGTAATTACTGCGTTGTAATAGCCCGCTTAAACGAGGCTTTAAAAGGAGCCTTATACAACATCAAATTTGATGAGATTATTATCACTAATCTTAAAACATATAGAAGCCGAAATCTAATCTCTTATTTAAATCGTACCAAAAAGCGCATTGATATAATTCAATACGATATTCCGAGAATATTGATTATGATCAAGGCGCTTAAACAATTATTTAATGCACCTCGCATAGTAGTATTTGATAAAAGTACCCTAAATATATTCTCTGAACTACTCGGAGCTTTCTTCGGTGTGAGATTTAAAGAGGTAATTATACCACTGGAGATCGATGAAGAAGTAAAGAAAGTTCCCTATTCTACAATCTGGAAGGATATCTCTCTGGCCATTAAGGAAGCTGATGATATATTCTCAAAACTATGGTCCTCAGGTTACAAGGTCTCTCTAAGACCCTATCAAAGAAGAGTAATGGCTTATCTATTGGCCCCGTACGCTGGGTTATGGAAACGTCCAATCGCGTTCGTAATGCTTCCCACGGGGTCTGGTAAATCAGCTTGCTTTCAGGTGCCCGCTAAACTAGTTCATAAAATTGTGGGGGGAGTCACTATAGTAGTATCGCCACTACTAGCTCTAATAGAGGATCAAGTATTCAGCCTTAGGGAAAAAGGGTTTAGAGTTCGAAGGTTAGATTCAACGATATCTTTTTCAGAGAGACAACGAGTATACTATGAACTTCTATTAAATCGAGTAGAAATTCTCTACGTCACTCCCGAAAGATTTATGGATAAGGAATTTCGACGCCTATTGCCGAAGCTTAAGATAAACTATATAATTCTTGACGAAGTCCACACAGTATCACGATGGGGGAAGAGTTTTCGTCCATCATATAGGTATATGATGAATGAAATTAGAGAAATGCTAGCATCCGAAGTCCCCCCGCCTATTATAGGATTTACAGCTACTCTGCCTGATTCCGTCTTAAGAGATATCTTCAAGCTGTTGGGTATTGATTGGCAACATAAACGAGTGGTAAGAATATCCTTTAATGAAGATTATAATACCGATGAACTAAAGAACCTTAAAGATTGTCCAATAATACTGAAGGGTCCGTGCATAAGACCAGAATTAACTCTAAATGTAATAAAGGCGTCATCTAGATACGCTAAAGAGGACATCTTAATAAAGTACGTGAAGGAATTTTCTGATTGGGCAAAAACGGTCTCGGAACCTTGGCTAGGCTTGATTTTTGTAGGATATGTGAAGTCATCAGATATAAGGGATAACGCAGATTATGTCGCAGAGTTGATTGAAAAGAAAACTGGGCTTAAAACAGTGGTATATCATGGGCAATTAAGTAGAGACGAAAAATATGAAAGATTGAGGAAAATTCTAATGGTTAGCAGAGGATTAGAGAAAGAGCCACGAATAATAGTAGCTACTAAAGCCTTCGGAATGGGAGTGGATATACCCAACATAAGGTTTATAATTCATTATCACCCCTCAGACAGCATTGAGGATTATTACCAAGAGGTTGGAAGAGGCGGAAGGGACCGAAAAGAGACCCGATGCATTACTATCTACACGGATTTTGATATACGGAAAAAAGTTCGCTTAATTAAAAGAAATATTATGACGATTAATTACTTCGAGCGCATTGCGTCCTACCTTGATAGGCTAGCCCTAAGCGCTTCCCCTAGCTATAAAGTAGTTATAAGAAGATATGAGAGAGTATTACGAGACGTAATGGAATCAATTATGTGGCGAAAAATAAGTGAGGAGGACGCAAAAATTTTCTTAGAAAAAACCCTTTCTATGCTTAGAGAAGTAGGGATATTAGATTATGAAGCTTATGTGAGGCGTCCAATCAAAATAGTATTCCGTACATCTGAGGATATGAAAAAAATCTTAAAAACCTTAAGAGAAATTCCCGGATTACTAATAAGAGAATTTTCTGATGCAGTTGTAATAGATGAAAGTTTCATCAATCCTCTACACCTGCATATCTTGCGCAGAAGAGGCTGGATCAAAAAACTATATCCTTACGAGACTATGCCTCGAGAAAGAATGCTAAGAATAACATTCCTTAAATCCATACAAAAAGAGCTGCAAAACCCGCACGCGCTACGTGATTTGACACGTATGTTGCTTGAGGAGGGAGGAGAGCTATATAAATTCTTTGGCCTAATAGAACTATTCAAACAAGCTTGCAAAATCGAAGAAAATAATCGAGATAAATTCTTGAAGACTTCTATAGAAAAGTATTTATTAGAGCCAAAAATCTTTGAGAGAGTACCCGAGTATGAGAAACTAAAATCTAGGATTAAGGATATTGCGTTGCAAGAAAATCTGAAGGATTATCATAAGGAGATCATACGGGTTAACGACCTAGAAAAAGCTATGAGAATGACAGCTCTAAAAGTATTATCTCTACTTGTAGAAGGCTATGATGCCTCAAAAATCACAATATTTCTCCCACCAGGACACACAAGGAATAGATATCTTGGCTTGGGATTTAAAGAGTTACGTGATGCTATTTGGGAGAGAATAAATTATATAGCAAATCAACTTGGAATCTCGGAAGCGCACGGCTTTATACTTCGCCCAGTATTCAAAACTGCGAAAAAAGAGGTAAATTGGTTACTACCACCAGTAGCAATATTATTCTTGCCAGAATTATTCTCCAGAAATGTATACCATATTATTCTGGATAGACTAAGACTTAAAGAGACAATTACTTGCATGATCTACTGCAGAGATTACGAAAGACGTATCATGAGAGAAGCGAAATCTAAATATAAAGCATGGTGCACATTTATTCAAAAATATGAAAGGATTAGAGGAATCTATAAATAAAATCAAGTCATTCCAGTTAATAAATAGCACTTGGAGGAAACTCCCTGTGAAGAAACTTCGCAAATGGTTTCCTCACATTTTATATCATTTGTCTTTCGATTTCGAGAAAAATAATGTAAATGATTTAAAAATTCCTTATTCTACCTATCCTTAGTGCGAGAATTTGATATGATATTAGGTTCGATTGGATGTAAAAATATTTAACAAACCAAATGGGGAACATATAATATCAAGTAATTGCATCATGAAGCATACACGAATTAGTTTTCGGCGAATTAAATGGAGAAATACGATCTCGAAGCCCTTAGAGAGAAGTACAAGCCAACTAATGTGCGGGTGCTATTTATCTGTGAGTCGCCACCTATCAATACGTTTTTCTACATGCGAAATAGCATCCTTTATTATGCTACGGTCGAAGCTTTCAAAAATATTTATGCTCAAGAAATCGCTGATTTCCTAGAGTTCTTTAAAGAGAAAGGATTTTATTTAATTGATCTAATTTCAGAAAGAGGAAAAAAGCTTACACAACTTAAAGATGTTGAAAAAATCTCTGTGAAAGAAATGTTAAAAGAAAAATTGCTAAAATTAAGACCTAAGAGTATCATTATTACTCCTAAGGAAATCAGCGATTTCGTGCTTTCGGCTATCAAAGAGTTGACAGAAACTCAGCAGTTAAAAATTAACTTAAGGGAAGACATTATAGAGCTTCCATTTCCGACTTTTAGGCGCAAGGAATACATATCGGGTTTAACAAAGTGGCTTAAAAATCTCATAGAGAGAAGAGTCATACAATAGTACACGGATAACTATTTTTCCCAGATAATATCATTGTACAGAATTTCCTATATTCCATTATTGACAGAAGATATAGAGATTTCTTAAGAAATTAGAGGAATATGGATTCATTTTGGGAAGAATAAAAGTTTCTTAAGCGTGTTAAGAGGATTAACTCTGCTTTTTTAAAGGAAATACCTCTTATTATAAAAGCTTATAATTAATTAAGGTGATTCTAAATTATCAGTATCGGTAATTTTATTGGCTTATTTGTTTTTGGTTCTATTCCTACACTTAAATCATCTAAACTTAATCTTCCTAATATTGCTTCTGCGCCGTGGGGTTTAAGAGCTTGTAGCAGTTTTTCCTCAACCTTTTTCTCGGCGGGGATCAATACGCGGTGAATAGAAACAACGGGTTCGTTGTCCACCAGTATAGCGACCCCTAATAAAACAACTCTAAACTTAGCGGGTTTGTCGCATACTCCCTGAACATATGTAAACCCTAACTCTACTTTCTCCAGATCACGGACTATATGCTCAAATATAATTGATTGACTAGCTCCAGTATCTACTAGGCACTTTACTTTAGTTTTCTTTACCTGCTTCCATTCAAGGATTTTAGTGAGGTAGTCTCTTGTATCTTTGAAATCCAAGACAAAGCATTCCCATATTACTGGTTGCATCTTTTTCACGTTCCTATACAGCGTTATTCCGAATTATGATTTGTACCTCATAATATAAATAATAACAATTTTTGCAACTCTCTTAGCCGTGTTCGTAAAAGAGACATTAAAAAATTAGGAAGAAGGAAGAAGCTTTATTCCTCTTCCTTACCTTCCTCTTTCTCCACAAGTTTTTCTAGCAGTTCAACTGTTCTCTGGAGATAAGGGGCCTCCTCTTTCTTTATTCTTTGCTCATCAATTATTCTCTTTATCTTCTCTGGGTTTGGAATTCCGTATAAGATATAGCTTGATCGACCTCTCGGAACCGTAACCGTTTTTCCACCCTCGACTGCGATCCCCGTACCGGTCTCTCCCGCGGGAGTTTTCTTTGCGGCACCTACTCCAACAGCAACTTTAGCTAGATCTTCCCCCGTTCCTAAGCCCGATGGAGTTAGGGGGATTATTGTTCCATAGTTAAGTATTCTTCCTAAGAATCCTTGCTCTAGTATTACATCCGTTATTTTTGAGTATAGGAGGTCTCTCTCTTTATGCCCCAAGAAGCCTAGTCTAGTTATGATTCTATAATTAGTGAGTATGTATTCGTGTCCGCGACGATAAAGGTCTGTTAGTATTATTCCTATTACTGATACTCCTATCGTTACATAGTAAAGATCGATGACTGATGCTTTCATTTTGATGATTACATATGTTCCTAAGGCTGCTAGAAGGACATAGAATATTACCCATCTCCAAGAGATTCTGAGTACGGAGAAGATTAAGGCTGGAATGATAAGGATTATCCACCATATAGCTATGAATACCACATCAATTCCTATGGGACCCAAAAATCGTGCCGCTGTTCCGGACGCCCAGTTAATTATTGCATCTTTCTCGTATATAACGTACGCTCCTGTTATTAGGTAGTAGAGGAAAAAGGCATAGTAGGGCCAGAAAGATACGGGATGGGGCTGTACTTTCGCTAATACCTTTTCTCCTTCCAAAAGTTCAACCATGCCGGATCAACTTGCTGAGTACCAACTCATTATACTGTAAATGCTTTAATTAGATATAAAAGTAGTTGGGAATACTCATTATTAATCGTGAGTTAAATTATTAGTTTTTAGCTTAGAGATAACTTAAGATGATTATTTTGCAGTGATTGTCAATCCGAGATGTTGAGAGGGTGATCATTATTGCGTGAAACCATTATTTTTCATGATAAGGAGTTTTTTGTGGGTACAAGTGGTTGGGCTTATTTCTGGAATCTTGGGAATAGCTTGGAGTGGTACATGAATAACACCCCCTTTAACGCTGTTGAGCTTAATGCCTCATTCTACCGTTTTCCATTTCCTAATCAAGTAAAATCTTGGACCAGACGTGGGAATAAGTTACGGTGGAGTATTAAGGTTAATCAGTTAATTACTCATAGGTTTAGGCTTAGCTCCAGAGCTGTTGATACATTCACGAAATTTAGGAGATTATTTTCTCCAATGGAGAATGCTGGCATTATAGATTTTTATCTGTTCCAACTCCCCCCAAGCTTTAGACCCACTGCTAGGAATATTTCTAGGGTAAAAGATTTTGTTGAGAGAATTTCGATTGGAGAGAAATTTGCTATTGAATTCAGAAATATAGAATGGTTTGATCTTAAGTGGGTTTCATGGATCGAGAAACTTGGTGGGGTATTTGTTTCTGTTGACGCTCCAGATTTCCCCAATAAGATTTACCCCTGCAATGGTATGGTTTACTTAAGATTACATGGAAGAAGCGCTTGGTACTCGCATGTATATACTGAGGAAGAAGTTCGGGGAATCCTAGATATTATCATTAATCAAGAAGAGGCTAGAAAAGTTTACATATTCTTAAATAATGACCACGGCATGTTGCCGACTGGTGAATTGATAATAAGCATGCTAAGGAAGATGGAAAATAGCCAATGAATATGGTGACTCCTTTTGAGCAGTCAACGCGAATACTGCGGTGAATCCTATTCCTCACTAATTCTCTTTTATGCTCTACTCATATTTTTAAGCGCATTCGCAGCATTTCTGCATGAGTATGTTCACCTCCCTATTGATGTTCTCTACACCCTATTAGTGATGTATGCTATCTTTTTTAGTAAAATAATTGAGAAATGGAATCTTCGGTACCTTGGCATTTATATTAGTTATTCCTCAATAGTCTTCTTTTCCTTAGGATTTTCTTTAGGATTCTTCCTGATACTCATAATATTTCTCTTAGCATATTTTTTGGGAGAGTTTAATGTTTACTATGTCGGCATTCCATCATACTTGATCCTACTAAGATACATCTTATTATTCTTCCTCATTGGTTTTTCCGAAGAACTCATTTTTAGGGCTTATCCGATAAGGAAGCTTATTTATGAGATAGGCACTACCCGATCTATTATAGCCTCAGCACTCATCTTTGCTCTCTTCCACGCACCTAATACAGGATTCAATATTCTCGCTTTTATTAACCTACTGATACTCGGCTCGCTCCTCGGCCTATTATACATTTACACAAATAATGTCTTTATCATCACAGGATTTCATATGGGTTGGAACTTCTTCCAGGGCATCATACTTGGCCTCCCGGTCTCTGGATTCCAATATAAGGATACCTTTCTTAAAACTATTCCAGTAGATTCCAGCATTTCATTAACTGGGGGATCATTTGGGCTTGAAGCAAGTATTTTAACAACAATTATTGCTAGTTTATCATTGCTAATTCTCATAATAATTTCACATAATCTCCTAAAAAATCGGAGGATGTGAAATTTTATTACGATACTTTTTAGCATATTCTAGTGAATACTTATTCCCTAAAGAAAGTGACTAGGAAAAGTGTTAAAGGGGATACCAATTATACCTTTAAAAATATTATAAGGATTAAGAGCATTAATCCGATGATTTGAGGGTTCCGTGATATGGAGATGAAATCATTTAACGCTTCGGAGTCTTTAAAATTTATCAAGAGAAAGTGCGAGCTCATAAGGCATTTAATAAATAATGTTGAAGAGAAAATACATGAATACGGACTAATTAGCCCCTCGGATAATGTAAAACTGGATCAAATCGCTCTCCAAATTCTTAAGCATTTTTGTGACGGAGTCGTATTAGCTATCGATGAATTAAGGTGTAGGGCCGAGGATATAATTGATGAGATTGAGAGATTTCACGCATTAAGAGAGATTGAGAGTCTTGAAAAAAGATTTGAGGAGTTCAAGAGTTCCCTTGAGAAGTACCTGCCACTATAATATTCTCTTCAACTCATAATACAGCTTATCAATATCCTCCTCATTATTATAGAAGTGTGGTGATACCCTTATACGCCCTAATCTAGCAGATACCCTAATCCCGCTCTTCTCCCACAGGACTTTAGCTACCTCATTCGCATTCGGAATCTCCAGGCTAATAATTGGAGATAAGGGCTCTCCGTCTTTTAATGGAGAAGTTACTCCAGCAATAATTCTCATTCTTTCTATCAGATAACTAGCTAGCTCTAGATCTCTCTTCTCAATGGCATCTATACCTAACGACAGAATGTATTCTAGGGAGGCACTAAGAGCGTAATAACCAATAAAGCTGGGCGAGCCTAACTCAAACCTCCTGGCATCCTCTGCAGGCTTGTATTCTCTATAAGTGAAATCAGAGGGATTCTTATCAGCTAACCATCCGCCAAACGATATATCTAACTCATCGAGAACCTCCTTCTTAATATACATTAATCCTGCACCGGACAAACCGAGCAACCATTTATGACCACCACAGACCAGAAAATCCACTCCAGACTTCTTAACATCCAGTTTTAATGCACCTACTCCTTGGATACCATCAACAACTAAGAAAGCTCCAGCATCATGAGCAATCTCTGAAAGAGCTTTCAAATCATGAACAAATCCATTAGAAAATTCTACCCAAGAAACGGCTATCACCTTAGTATGCTCATCCGTTAATCTTTGATAGTCATTGATATCAAGAACCCCATTCTTACTCCTCACAACCCTAATCTCTAAACCATGTTTCCTGGCCTGAACTTGCCACGGAAAAACATTCGCTGGAAATTCCATATCATTAATAACTATATTATCCCCTTGTTCCCATTTGATAGAATTCGCGACCAAATTTAGTCCCATAGAAGTGTTCTCCACAAGCGATATTTCCTCTGGGGAAGCATTAATTAGCTTAGCAAAGAGCTCCTTAACGCGTTTACTCTCTTCATACCATCTCATCCAATAAAGATTACCATATCCACGCTCATTTAACCACTCGAGTACTCTCTCACGAGACTTCTTAGGCAATAATCCTACAGAGGCTGTGTTTAGGTATGTAATTTCCTTTAATATTTCAAAATCCTCCCTAACCTTATCCCAGCTCATAAGCATCACCATAATAAATGAACTTGAATAATCATTTCAAGAGCATACTTTTCATATCCTTGACACAGTGTTTTAAAGGAACTAGCTGTCCCAAAAACTATTCAAGAAAACTCATATTTGGACTTAGTAAACAAGTGAAGTTTTGTAATAGTATTAGCTAAAAAGTTGTGGTAAGCAAATAACCTAAGCTATGGAAAAATAATTTGATGATTCATCCATTATCTTGGTATTATCGATCGATCTGGGAATAAATGTACTTAACCTTGGTAAACACTTATCGATAGTTATCTGGATTAATACTTTATTTTTCTTGGCCAGCTACTTTGCGTTTGCAATATTCATAGAGAGCATCATACATAGGGAATTCTAGCTCCATCTTCTTGTAGTCATCCTCTATTAAGTAATGAAAACCGTGAGCTATAGCTCTTAATCCCGCTGATTCGGGAGTGATATTTATGTCCTCTGGGATATCTGCTCCATGAATTATCTTAGCCATGTATTCTAACGCTGGATCCTTAATATTGTACTTTTCTAATATTACCTCAAATGTACATTTACCATCCCTATGATGTAACTCGGCTCCAGGGGTATCGAAGGGAATTGCATTCTCTTTCTTGGCAACTTCAAGAACCTTATCTCTTGGAACAAACAAGAATTCAGCTTCAGGATCAATGAATCTCTTAATTAACCAGGGACAAGCAATTCTCTCAACCTTAGCCTTTTCACGAGTTACCCATTTCATTGATACTCTCCCTAAGAACAATTCGCACCATTATCTGTATCCGTATTACTCATTATATAAGGATGTAAAAATTATTTTTCAAATTCGAAAGGATTGTTTCAAGGCAACAATGAACATGCCAGCATTTTAAACACTTTACTTCATTATTAAGAGGAGGGTTCAAGGAACTCCAAATTCGTATATTAAATTTCACATCGATCAGCTTAGATTTCTACGGAAACAAGCCCTAGTCACTGCGCAGAATTATTTCTCATCACATTTCCTTCATGATTTTTCTAGTCAAATTTTAATTATAATTGATATTATAATTGCATTGATGGGGATTAAAATGAGTGTTTCTACCATTACTATCTCTGTTAAGATTAAAAATCGGTTAGCAAAACTAAAGGGGGATAAGAGTTGGGACGAATTCTTTGAAGAAATTATAGAAAAATTAGAGACCCAAAAACTTGTAGAAGAAGCAAGGAAGTTCCAAGAGGAATTTAAATTGCGTGATGAGGATGCTAAAAAAATGCTTGACTTACTACGAAAGACCAGACAGGAATGGAGGTTTAGATATCCATGAAGAAAGAAGTTATTGTCGATACCTCTTACTTAATATGGTTATTAAAGCAGCAGAGAATTGATGCCTTAGTTAGGGAGTACATACCGTATCTTGTTGATATATCACTCTACGAGTATTTGAGGGGAGAATACTATATTGGGCGAGATATCAATAAAGCGAAGAAATACTTAGAGAAAATATTCAATATTATCCATCTTGATAACAAGATAATCCTAAAGGCATGCGAAATATGGGGTAAATTAGCTAAGGAGGGGGAATTGATACCAGAACCGGACATCATTATTGGAGCGGCTTGCATTATTAATAATCTCCCTCTCCTAACTTTAGATAAAGAAAATTTTAAACGATTAGAAAAATATGGACTGAGATTAGAGGAAAATGTATAATGCATATCCCCTTAGGATTCCGTCCTAGCTTAATTAATTGGCTAATTCGAAGTCTAAAGGATGAGATCGCTCTTTTACCTTCCCCTCATAATGTTATTTATTAATGGTTCTCTTTAATTCCTGTATTGATATCATGCTTTTAAAGAATTCCTGAGTGAGAAATTTTGTCGTTATAGCTGTGGTGATGTATTTAGAATTCAAGAAATTATTAGATTTATTTTGAAGAGATCGTTGATGCTCTATGGAAGAAGATAAACCCGATAACTTAAGAACCAATGTTATATGGAGTAATGTTCTGGGATTATTGGCGAGCTGGATCATTTGGAATCCTTTCCAAAACGCCATGTATACTTATTGGCAGGTCTTTCTATATGCTCTTGGAGCAATGCCAGCGGTAATAACTCTCATAGCTGCAGTTTCCGAGCTAGCCCTCTCATTAGCAAGAATCCCCGGTGGATATCTAGCAGATAAGATTGGTCGGAGAACATTAATTGTTACGATGACCTATGTAATAGCGATTAGCTATCTTCTCATGTTCTTCGCAAAATCGTGGCAAGAAATATTCCTTATCAGTATAGTAATGAATATAGCCCTCTTTTATCAGCCAGCGCTGGATGCTCTTATAGCAGATAGTTTCCCTAAGAGGACAAGAGGAAGAGGATTCGCTCTTCTTTTCACAATTCCAAGTATCGTCACTATAGCATCTCCCTACCTCGCCTACTTATTCATTAGTAAACATGGAATTGTTGAAGGTACCAGACGACTTTTCCTCCTAGCCTTTATATCTGGTTTAATCGCAGCTACCATTAGAGTTCTCTCACTTAAGGAAACGATATCGTCCGGCCAGAGATTATCGAGAGATGTTTTCTCTAGTTTTGTACAAGATTATAGGATTGTGCTAGGATATATTATTAAGAAAATGAGGATTGTCGTAGTGATATCCATTTTCTTCTCGCTGGCAAATGGTTTAATATACTTAGTACAACTCTTCGCCCTAAATTATTTAGGAATTAGCGAGGGATATTGGGCATTTATACAAACCATAACATATGTTCTTAACCTACTTCTTGTCTATCCCTGTAGTTTCATGGTTGATAAAATCGGTCGAAAACCTCCCCTAATAATCGGCTCTTTAACGGCATT
>Ga0190312_1000401_pt1 | contig 13894 bp, 14 predicted proteins | sample 487007910_MG_FD_165046 | JGI IMG/M metagenome (GOLD analysis project Ga0190312, IMG submission 165046) | Hydrothermal vent sediment bacterial communities from Southern Trench, Guaymas Basin, Mexico - 4870-07-9-10_MG | ecosystem: Environmental > Aquatic > Marine > Hydrothermal vents > Sediment ... | reverse complement strand
AACACGGGAGTAGCGGCGAAGTAGGCAGTGAAGGAAGTAGTAGTCAAGAACATGCGAGAGGCGTCGGAGGAGGTGGGACACCGAGCAGGAAGGAAGTGCGAGAAGCGTTGGTGCGGAAGTTCGGCTGCAGACCGCAGGTGTTGGTCATAGACTGGATAAAGCCTGCTTTCGGGAGGACTGAGGCGTTAGGATACGCAAAAATCTACGAGAGCGAGGCTCGTATGCGTGAAATTGAGCGAGAGCATATTTTGAGGCGGAACTTTCCTGAAGCTCCTGAGGGGGAAGCAGCCACCGCTTGACTTGCGTGGTTAAAGGAGGATTAAGGGGGGAAAAGGGAAGCGGGAGGAGGTAAGAGGAGGCGTTAAAAATGGCGAAGAAGCAGGTGAAGGGGCGAGTGCATACCTTTTACGAGGTTTTTGAGGAAGAGGGCGAATTGAAATTGAGGAGGAAGCGGAGGGCATGTCCGAGGTGCGGTGCGGGCGTTTTCCTTGCTGAACATTCGGACAGGTATTCCTGCGGGAAGTGCGGCTACACGGAATTCAAGCCGCAGAGGAAATGAGTGGAGAAAGAGGCGGAGAAGACAGTGGTGCGTGTGTGGTGTTCTGCACGGCGAGTCAGGGAGAGGCTCGTGGCATTGCGAAGGTGCTTGTTGAGGAGCGTCTCGCAGCATGCGTGAATATCGCATCCGTGGAATCATTTTTCTTCTGGAATGGGGAGTTTTGCGAGGAAAATGAGGCTCTTCTCGTGATAAAGACAGAAAGAGCATTAATTGGGAGGCTAATCAAACGCATAAAACAAATTCACAGCTATGAAATGCCTGAAATTATTGCGATTCCCATCGTTGATGGCTCTGATGAATATCTTAAATGGGTGAAAGATGCGGTGATTCCGCTGAAAGATGCGGTTTCGCCGAAAGATGCAGCGATTTCGCCGAAAGAGGGGAAAGATGCGGGAAAAAGGAAGGGAGAAGAAGGAAACTGAAAATGTGTGCGAGTGTTGCGAGGAGCATTCCTGAGATAAATGAGCGGATAAAGCGTGGCGAGGTTGTTGTGCTTACCGCAGAAGAGTTCAAGAAAGAGGTTCGGGAAGGTGCAACGGAAGATATTTTGAGGGAAGTAGATGTAGTAACGACTGCAACTTGCGGATTAATGTCAGGAACAGCAGCAATCTTCTCGCTTGAAGTCGCACAGAGAGGGGAGTTTGAGCGGGTGCTCCGTGCTTGGTTCAACGGCGTTCCTGCGTTCCCGGGACCTTGCCCCAACGAGAGGCTTGGCGTTTTAGATGCGATTGTTTTTGGGACGGCTCACAGTGAGGCAGACGAGAAATACGGCGGAGGTCACTTGTTTCAGGACTTGGTCGCAGGTAAAGCGGTGGAGGTTGAATTTGAAGCGAGGACGACAAGTGGAGGGAAGGCGAGATTCAGAAGGACTGCGACACTTGAAGAATTCAATTTTGCTCGCATCTTCACGACGAGAAGTGCGTTCAGGAATTACATGTGCTTCGTGAATCCGAGTGCAGAGACGGTGCGCACAATTTTCTCTGTTTCAGGGTTGCGAGGTCCGTTTGTTGAGGCATCAGTCTGCGGTTGCGGCGAATTGAATCCTTTGGAGAACGACCCTGAGATGCGAGTTATTCGTGTCGGAAGCAGGATTCTTGTGAATGCCGCTACGGGTCTTGTCGTTGGTGAGGGGACAAGAAGCACGCCAGAGCGCAGAAATATCTCTGTTGTTGCGGATATGAAGGGAATGGATGCGGAGTTCATGGGCGGATTCGTCACAAGTGCGGGAACAGAATGCATTACTTCCATAGCAGTGCCTATTCCGGTCTTGGACGATGCGATTTTAGAATGCTTAAAGGTGCTTGACAATGCGATAAATATGCCGATTGCTGAAATTCAACGCAGAACAGAAATCGGTGAGAGTGACTACGGGTGCGTTTGGCAGGGAACATCGCTTGAAATCATTTACGAGAAGGAGAAATGCATTCGGCATGAGGAATGCGTCGTTGAGCGATTTTGTCCGACGAGAGCATTTGAAAGGTCAAGCGGTCTCAACCGAGAGAGATGCTTCAACTGCGGATTCTGCGTTTTCGCATGCGAGGGCGGCGCATTCAAAGGCGAACTCGGAAGCGTTTTCGTCGCAGGAAGAAAAGTCCCAATTACGCTACGCCTCTCAAACAGGGCAAAGGCACGAAAACTCTGCATACTCCTGAAGAGGAAAATTGAGGGGGGTGAATTTCTGCTTTAGGACGATGTTGCTGCTAATCCCTTCCTTTTTAAATGAGGCGGTAGGGGATGTGGGCGGGAAAGATTTGAAGTTTACCTAAAAAATGGAGGGAGGAAATGGAGGGAGGAGCTCGTTGGAAGTAAGGAAGACGATCAGGTGTAAGCTCGTAGGGCTGACGAGGCGGAAGAGGGAGCTGCTCAATAGAGAGTATGATAATTTTCAGCATTGGTTTGAGACGGGTGAGGATAAAGGTGTATATTCAGCATACAAACAAGATGCGAAATGGCTATATAAGAAAGCGAAGCGAATGAAAGGCATCCCAATAAGGAAGGACTTGATAGACATTCAGAGAAGAGACACTAAGATTGCCGAGTATTGGGCAAGGATAAGGGTGAAAGGTGTGAGAGGAGGCGTAAAAGTTGCACTTGCACATCAACCTTTCAATTTTGAGGCGTGGGATATATGTGAGTCTCTGCTCGTCAGGAAGGATGGAGCTTTCTACCTTTATGTCACGGTCAAGAAGGATGTTGCGCTTAAGGAAGAATACGCATCCATCATTGCTGTTGATATGGGAGCTCGTTGGGTAGCTGTGTCGGTGGCACGGCACCGCAGCAAGCCGAAGTTCTACGGCAAAAGGGTGAGAGAGCTTAGAGGAAAGTATTTCTGGCTCAGAAGGAAGCTCGGAAGAGCGAAGAAGCTCAGAGCGATAAAGAAGATAGGACATAAAGAGCGAAGGCTCGTGAATGATGAGCTCCACAAGATATCAAAAGAAATCGTTGACGAGGCGGAAAAGCACAATGCAGTAATAGCGATAGGCGACTTGAAAGGCGTTAGAAAAAAAAGCAAAGGCAAGGGAAGAAAGGCTAACAGAAAAATCAATTCTATGCCTTTCTACCGCCTGAAAGAATACATAAAGTATAAGGCGCTTGAGCGAGGCATTCTGGTGATAGAAGTTCCCGAATATAACACATCAAAGCAATGTTCTCGCTGCGGCTCAATGAATACTGAAAGGCCTTCTCAGGGTGCCTTCATCTGCAAGGACTGTGGCTATCAAGTCAATGCGGATGTGAACGGCGCAAAGAACATATTAAAACGAGCCGTGGGCTATATGCTCACGGTAGGGGCTGCTGTGACCCAGCCCGAAGGGGAGCGGTTCATTCTGAGCCACACTCCTCAACCTCTCGCATCCGTCGGATGCCATGATGGAGGGAGGAGGTCACTTGGGGCATATATTTAAATACTCTGAAACTACCTAACATGTTGCTAAGGGCGCAACTGTGGAAGGGTGAGGGAGCTTGCTTGGTATTAGGGCAACGCTCCTAAGAGGGTATCCATGGCAACTTCGCACAACAGCGGACATACGGCTGCGCATCGCTCCGCAAAAATTCGGCAAAGCCAAAGTTCGTATGTCAGCAAAACGTTAGGCGACATTGCAGGAAGGTTTAAAAAGATGAACATTCTAAAAAATGTGAGATTAAGGTATGAAGGGGGTGCGATATGGGAAAAGTGATTGAGAAAATAAAAGTCATAAATGTCTTTGAGCCTGAGAGAGAGATTGAACTTGAGGCTGTTATTGATACGGGAGCAACGATGCTTGTTCTACCTCAAAATGTCATTGATAAGCTCAATTTAAGAAAGATGCGGGAAGTAAAAGTAAGATACGCAAATAACAAAACGGAGATAAAATCAATATATGGCGTTGTAACTGTGGAAATGTGTGGTAGAGCGGGCGAATTTAACGTTCTGGCAGAACCAGAAGGCGCTCAACCACTTGTTGGCCAAATAATACTTGAACAGTTGGACCTCATAGTTGACCCAAGCACAAGGAAAGTTATACCTAATCCAAGATCACCAGAGATGCCAATGGTGGAAGTTTTAATGGCAATGCCGCATCAGAACAAAAAAGTAGAAAAAGCATTCTTAGCGCAAGCAGCTAAGTTAATTTCCGATGAGGCTGGGTATGTTGATTGGTACATAGTCCTGAATATGTTCTTGTTTGACAATCTTTTAGAAGAGGTTCCACGACTTATAAAAAGCCAAAATTTTAGAGATGATGACTATCCTTCTAATGTTCTGTATACATTGGAATTAGCTTACGAAATTGATGCAAAGAGGACATTAGCTATGATTGTCTACATATTAAAGGATAGTGGGGTTAAGGAAGAAACAATAAATGAATACCCAGCAATAAAAGCTATTTTGAAAAACAGAGAAATAGAAGACCTATCCCAACTATTCCCAGAAGTAAGCTATACATTAACCGAAACCAAATACCTAAATATTACTGAGTATCCTGATGATTTCTACAAGGATTTAGTAGAGTTAATAAATAAATGTTATATCTATGGAATACTATCCGGCTGTTTATGTATTTTCGAGGAAATTACTAGAAAATTTGCTAATCGATGTTTTGAGAAAGAAATATGGCATGGAAAATATCGGGCTATTTTTTGATACAAAACATGGAAGATTTTATAGTTTTAATGTTCTTATGAAGAATTTTGTAGATAAAATAGAGGACTTTAAAATAATTATTCCCTCGTTAGATCATAACTTTATAAATATCATTAACAAATTTAGAGAGTCAGGTAATTCTGCAGCTCATACATTGGAGATAAGTGTTAAAAAAGAAGAGATTGATGATGTTAGAGACAATTTAATGTTTGTAATAAAGACCTTAATAAGACTTTGGAAAAATATAACTTAATAAAAATAAAAAAGGAAATTGCAAAATGCCGTCGCCCGCAACTCTCCGCTTCGCTTCGGTGCTCTCGCACTCGGACAACAGGCCCTTGCTGACCGCAACGCACGAGCGAGTAATATTTTTTCATCTCAACACAGCGTTCATCACTCTTTTTCTTTTGTTTCTTAATTAAGGAATGTGGAAGGAGGCGAGCATTTGCATTTCGGCGGAGTGGATGTTGTGGAGCTTGCGGAGAGGTTTGGCACACCCTTAATAGTTACGGACGAGGCGAGGGTGCGAGAGAACTTCAGAGCATACAAGGAGGCTTTCAACGCATTCAAGGAAGAAGTCGCAGTTGTTGAAGATGTTGAGATTTGCTATGCGGTGAAAGCGAACTGGAGCCTTGCAATCCTGAGAATACTCGCCACAGAGGGTTCAGGTGCGGATGTCGTCTCTGATTTTGAGTTGAAGTCTGCGATGCTTGCGGGCATCCCACCGCAAAAAATTATATTCAACGGGAATGCGAAGAGCGAGGATGAGCTGCGTCTTGCGGTTGAGACAGGCGTCTGCGTGTGTTTAGACTCCACAGACGAGGCTGATGCTCTCTCGGATGTCGCAAGGTTCTCGGAAGGGGAGCGTGTGAGGGTTGCGGTGCGAGTGAATCCTGAGATTTCGGTGAGGACACACCCGAAGATTGCGACAGCACTCAAGACATCAAAATTTGGCATTCCAGCGGAGGAAGTCTTCGCAGCGTGCAGTTATGTTGAGAGGCGAGGTCTCGCACTTTGCGGTATTCACTGCCATGTCGGCTCGCAGATTTTTGAATTGAGCGTTTTCAGGGAGGTTGCCGAGAAAATGCTGCGCATCGCTTCGCATCTTCAACAAAAATTTGAAATTGATTTCGTTGATTTGGGCGGAGGTCTCGGCATCGGCTACACGCCTTCGGAGAAAAAGAACGCCCCGACGCCGAAAGACCTCGCTCACGCATTCATGCCTGCGTTCAAATCTGCTCGCTTGAAGGAGCCTGTGAAGCTTATTTTGGAGCCCGGACGCTCAATTGTCGGTAATGCAAGCATTCTGCTGACGAGAGTGCAAGCGGTGAAGCGAGCTGCTAAGAACTTTGTTGCAGTGGATGCAGGCTTCAACATCCTCGTGAGACCTGCGATGTATGGTGCTTACCATGAGATTCTCGTTGCGAACAAGATTGATGTTGAGCCTGCGGAGGAATACACAATTGTTGGTCCGCTGTGCGAGTCAGGCGACATTTTCGGAGAAAGGAAGCTTCCTCCAGTAGAGCGAGGCGACATACTCGCAATTTCGGATGTCGGTGCTTACGGCTTCTCAATGAGCTCGCAATACAACATGCGACCTCGCTGTGCTGAGGTTCTCGTGAACAACGGAAGAGCTGAACTTGTGCGGGAGCGTGAGACTTTCGGAGATTTCCTAAGGCATCAAATAATCCCTCCGAGACTACTGGGTTTCCCTTGCGAAACCTGAAGTGAGGCAAGATTTTAACGCACCCATGCCTTTTTTACATCAGAAATTAATCAGGAGAGAGTGGTGGCGTTGTCGTCGCTTCTTGTGGTGCTGTATGTATTTCTTGCGTATTGGCTTCTCGTGCTAATTCTTGAGCGGAGAGGCGTCCTGCAACGCCACAACATCTCCGCTTTCGGTCCTATTTTGATGTTGCGAACGAAGAGGGGTCAGCGCCTCCTCGAAACCCTCGCAGGAGGTCGCATACGCAGAAAATTCTGGCGATGCTTCGCAAATTTCGGCATCTCTCTTGTCATTATCTCAATGATTTCAATGTTCATCCTGCTAATTTTGAGTTTTTTCATGATGTTAACAACGCCTCCCGCACCATCAAAGCTGAGCGAGCCACGAAATATGCTTCTAATTCCCGGCATTAACGAGTTCATTCCCCTCTATGGTTGGATAGGTCTTGTTATTGCACTCGTCGCTCACGAAATATCGCATGCAGTTCTCTGCAAAGTTGAAGGGATAAGAGTGAAATCAATGGGCATTATCCTCGCCCTCATCCCCATCGGTGGCTTTGCTGAACCCGACAGCGAGCAACTCTTCGGTAAAAAGGCGGGAAAAGCAGGGAAGACAGCAGAGGAGGCAAGAAAGGCTGGGAAGTCTGAGAAGGCTGAAAAGGCTGAGAAGGCAGGGATGGCGGAGGAGGAAGGAGAGTGTGGAGAGAGCGGGTCGGCGAAGGATAAAGGTGAAGGGGGCGACGGCGGAGGCGAGGCGTCAGTGGAGAAGGTTGCGACGGCGAAGGAAAGAACAAGAATTCTCGCAGCGGGCGTGACATCTAATTTCTGCGTTGCAGCGCTCGCTTTCCTGCTCTTTTTCGCTTTTCTCTCTGCGATTCAGCCTGTGAGCGAGAGTGTTCCTTATGTTTACAGCGTCGCACCTGGGAGTCCTGCGGAGCAAGCGGGGTTAAAAGCGGGCATGCTTGTCCTTGCGGTTGACGGTGTTCCCGTGAGAGGCGTTGAGGATTTGAAAGATGCGTTTTCTGGTCGTGAGCGAGTGGCTCTGAAAGTTTTAGACGAGAATGGCACTGAACGCACACTGACCGTTGAAGGTGGCAGTAAAGGCGTCTGGATTTTGCAAACATTTGAGGGCTTTCCTGCGGAGCGTGCTGGAATAAGAGGAGGAATGTGCATTATTGCAATAAACGGCACCACAATAGGCGGTTTTGAGGAGTTTTTTGCATTCATGAATCAAACGCATCCCGGTCAAACGCTGAGAATTCGTGTGCAGACGGCATCTGGCGAGACGAATGAGGTTGTAGTGAACTTAACTACATCTCCTTACGGCGAGAAAAAGGGATTTTTGGGTGTCGTTGTGGCGAATATGCCTTTCGGAATGGTGGTCGATGCGTTCCCCACGGAAAAATACTTAAATCGTTTGCGAGGCATTCCCGCATCTTTGAACTCGCCTGAAGGTTGGCTAAGACTCACCGCTCTTCCTTTCCTCTCGCCTGCACAGGGAGGCTTCAACGGATTCAGCCCGCTCCTCACGCACTTTTACAAATTCCCATTCGCACCGCAGCGAGTTGCATTTCTTGTTGCGGATGTCATCTTTTGGACTGCTTGGATTAATTTTTGGGTCGCTCTTTTCAATTGTCTCCCCGCAATCCCTCTTGACGGCGGTTATGTGTTTCAAGAGGTTGTGAAATCGTCCCTCGTTTTCCTAAAGGAAGAGCGGAAGAGGGAGAAGATTTCAAGAGCAATAGCCGCAGTCATGAGCATTTCCATATTCTTCCTGATTTTCTTTTCAATTGTTCGCCCTTACATACCGCTTTCGCTGTTTTAGTTTTTGCTCCTCCCCTTTGTCCTGTCCTCCGCTTGAGCAAATCTTTTTATTAACTGGGAAGTGGTGGAAGTTTAAGGAAAATGTCAAAGACGAGCAGACCGAGGCGGGGTTCGCTTGCGTTCTCGCCGAGGAAGCGGGCGAAGCAGGAGAAGGGCAGGATTCGTCGTGAGACAATCGTAGAGGGCAGACCACTTCAGGGCTTCGCAGGCTACAAGGCGGGGATGACGCATGTCATGCTCATGGACAACAGGGAACACAGCCCAACGCAAGGTCAGGAGATATTTGTGCCTGCGACGGTGATTGAGGCGCCTCCACTCCTGTTCTCGGGTCTTCGCATATACAGAGAGACGCTTTACGGCTTGAAGGCGCTCACAGAAGCGTGGTCCGAAGGACAGTTGAGCAGAATAGAGGAATGCTTGGCGAAGTATCCTGCGGAGGAGCTTGAACTGCGTGCGATTGTTGAGACGCAACCGAAGCTCGTGAGCGGGGTGCCGAAGAAGAAGCCTGATGTTTTTGAGTTGCGTATGGGAGGTCTCGGAAACGCCTCTGCTGACTTTGAATTTGCGAAGGCACACTTCGGTGGCGAGATAAGAGTTTCAAATGTTTTCAAGGCGGGAGATTTCGTGGATGTCACCGCAGTTACGAAAGGTAAAGGCTTTCAAGGTCCTGTGAAGCGATGGGGCGTCAAGATTCAGCCTGCGAAGGCTCAGAGGGCGGGAAGAGGGAGGCATGTCGGGACGCTTGGACCCTGGAGACCTGCCCGTGTTCGTTGGTTCGTTCCTCAAGCGGGTCAGACAGGCTACCATCAACGCACTGAATACAACAAATTAATTCTGAAAATCGGTGAGAATGGTGAAGAAGTCACGCCAAAAGGTGGATTTATTAAATATGGAATTGTCAGGAACGATTATATTTTGCTAAAAGGAAGTGTTCCTGGGCCGAAAAAGAGGCTAATAAGGATGAGTTTTGCCATTAGGAATTATCCAGATTGGGGCGTTCCTGAGATTTCATACATATACACGGAATCACAGCAGGGTTGTAGGCGTTAGCAGCGGAGGAGGCGTTGTGCGTGTGTGTTCGGTGTTGCGGGCGTGGAGGGACGGAGGAAGCGGAGGAAATGAAGGCGAAAGTGCTTGATATTTCAGGGAATGTGTTGCGGGAGGTGGAGTTACCGGCGGTATTTTCGGAGGAGTTCCGCCCTGATTTGATTAAGAAGGCGGTTCTATCGCTTCAGTCAAGGAGATTTCAGCCGAAGGGAGCGTCAAAACTCGCAGGCAAGGACACTTCTGCGGAGAGTTGGGGTCCAGGTCACGGCGTCTCAAGAGTGCCTCGCATTAAAACAGGCAGGAGAGCTGCGAGAGTCCCGCAAGCCGTCGGCGGACGCAGGGCGCATCCACCGAAGGCGGAGAAGGAGATTCTCAAGAAAATAAACAAGAAGGAGCTGTGGAAGGCTCTACGCTCTGCTATTGCTGCGACTGCAGACCCTTCGCTTGTGAGGGCTCGTGGTCACAAGTTCAGCGAAGAAGTCTCTTTGCCGATTGTTGTTGAGAATGCTCTCGTAACGCTCTCAAAAACAGCGGATGTTGAGGCTTTCTTGAAAGCGGTAGGCATTTGGGAGGATGTCCTCAGAGCAAAGCGGAAGAAGGTCAGGGCGGGGCGTGGAAAAATGCGAGGTCGCCGCTACCGCAGGAAGAAGAGCGTCCTTTTCGTGATTTCTGGCGATGAAATGCCTGCGGCGGAGGGTAAGGAAGAGAAGGAAGAGAGAAAGGGGGAGAGAGGAGAAGAGGGGCGGAGTGAGCGGAGTGAGCGTGGCGGAGGACTGCTACCTTTAGAGCGGAGTGCGAGGAACTTGCCAGGTGTGGATGTTTGTCGTGTCGCCGCTTTAAATGTGGAACTGCTCGCACCTGGAACGCATCCGGGCAGACTGACCGTTTGGACAGAAGACGCAATTTCAAAACTCGCCTCTCTACCATTTGCTACTGTTGGAGCGAAGGCTTATTCAGAGGAGCAAGAGGCGGCAGAAACGAGAGTTGAGGAGTAAAAATTGGGTGTGTGGTGAGATGGCGGAAGCTGCGGGGAAGGGTTTCAGATGGGTAAAGCATGTGGTTTCGACGGAGAAGGCGGTTTTGCAGATGGAGAAGGAGAACAAATTGCAGTTCATCGTAGATGTGCGTGCAACGAAGAAAGACATAAAGGAGGAGATTGAGCGTCTATTCGGTGCGAGAGTGAGGCGGGTGAACACGATGCTCACGCCTCGTGGCGAGAAAAAGGCAATTGTTCAGTTTGAGGAGGAGGGGAAGGCTAAAGAAATAGCGACATCATTAGGATTGATGTGACCTCCTGGTCGCCTACATGAAAGCAAGCTATCTATCTGCCCCGAGGACACTGTAGGATGGGTAACTCAGATGTCATCGCTGTCCAGAGCATCTTCTCAGGAGCAGAGACAGTTAGCCTGCTTTCCTCTCCTTCGCATTCTCAATACTATCAGACATAAGGAGGCTAAAGGAGGCTACGGGGAAGGACTCTCCACCCTGAAGCACTCCTGGCCGGCTTTTGCCACTCTTGCCCATCTCACGACCGTGCTGGTGTCATCATGCCGAGTCAAAGCGACCAAATGGTAACTACGCCGCCTCAATTTTTTTAACGATTTCAGCAGTCATTTCACTCGTCTTCGCAGAACCGCCGATGTCGTAGGTGACCTTTTCACCCTCGGAAATGACTTGTTCAACAGCATTCCTTATTTTTAAAGCGTTCCCCGCTTCGCCGAGATATTCAAGGAGCCAGGCACCTGCGAGAACCATCGCCGTCGGATTCGCAACATCACGACCTGCGTATTTCGGTGCGGAGCCGTGAGCAGGCTCGAACATCGCATAATTCTCGCCGAAGTTTGCCGAAGGGATGAGACCGATGCTGCCTGCGAGAGCAGAGCATTCCTCGCTTATGATGTCCATGAAGAGGTTAGAGGAGAGAAGCACCTTCCTGTTGAACCTTTGCGGGTTTTTAATGAGTTGCTGTGCGATATTATCGATGTGAATTTCCTCCAAGCTCACTGAGGGATGCCTTTGCTGCGCTGAACGAGCCTCTTCAACGAACACTCCGCATGTGCGCTTCAAAATATTGCTCTTATGAATCACAACGACTGCGTTCCAACCCCTTCTCTCCGCCTCAGCGAACGCAAATTCCGCTATTCTCGCAGATGCTCTCCTCGTTATCTTGCGAATTGCAACAAAAACATCTTCACTCAACTTCATCTCTTCACCGAAATACAAGCCTTCTGTGGCTTCTCTCACGCAAACGCATTCGTATTCGCTCAATCCGAGCGGATTCCGCACATTTCTGTATGTTTTCACGGGACGAACATTCGCAAAAAGGTCAAAGTGCTGGCGAATTGAAACCGCAACACTCTTTGGCGAGCCTTCTCCCCCCGGTGTCGTTGTCGGACCTTTGAGGCAAGCGTCCGCCTCTTCCAAGATTTCCCATGTCTCCTGCGGGATGAGCGAGTCCCCACAGCCATGCTTCCTCCACCACTCCTCGCCTGCGTCGCAGAAAATGAACTCCGCTTTCGTGCCTGTCGCTTCAATCGCCTGCATCGCCGCACTCACTACCTCAGGACCGATGCCGTCGCCACGAATCACCGCAACCTTCTTCACCATTCCGCACCTCCTCCGTCTCTTGCCCTTCTTGCCCTTGTCTTCCTTGCCTTGTAAGTTGTAAGAGGTGAGAGGAAAATTTAAAAAAGGAGTGTAATAAAACAAAAAATGGAGTCGGGATAGCCAAGTGGTCTAAGGCGGCAGGTTGCTAACCTGCTCTCCCTTACGGGAGGCGAGGGTTCGAATCCCTCTCCCGACGCTTATGCTTCCTTTTTACTTCCTTTACGAAAGATTGCTGGAAAGACGCATTCGGAGGTCGCAGACGCCCTCACATTTGTTGCTCGTGCTGAACGAGGCGGACATCCTTCCTGACGAGACCGACGAGACTGACGAGACAGAGAAGACAGGGAGGACCAGGGAGACAGGGAAGACTGAGAGGGCTGGGAGAGAGGTCTTTGGCGGAGGCGGAAGAAAGGAGCGGAGAGAGGAGCGGGACGAGATAGGGGAGAGGAGAAAGAAGCGTTCTGGTTTTGATGGTGCGGAGAAGCTCAGGCAGTTCGTAAGGTGGTGTCGTTCACTGCGGATTGAAGAGGTAAGCATTTATATCGGGCTGATTCGTGAAGCGAATGGAAGGCGTTTGGAATCAGCATTGCTGGAAAAAGCCTGCGAGCGCATCGTTGAGCGTGTTTCGGAAGTGTTGCGTGGAGAGGATGCATTCGTTGCGATTTATGCAGCTCCTCACGATTCAAGATTTTATGCGAGGTTCTTTTTCGATGGTAAGAAAACAACAGCGAAGGAATGCGAGGGGCGAAAGCGAAAAATCATCGTTTCTGTGGGTCTCGGCGGGAAGAGTGAGCTGACGAGGGCGTTCAGGGCGCTCGCAACGAAAGTTCGTTCTGGCGAGATTGAGCCTGCAGAGATTGACGAGAAGATGCTTGAAGATGCCTTGATTTTCAAATCCGAGCCTGAACTTATTATCCGTTCTGGCTCAACACGCCTCACTGACTTCCTGATTTGGCAGTCCGTCTACAGCGAACTCTACTTCACCGATGTGAACTGGCGGAAATTCAGGCGTATTGACCTTTTGAGAGCAGTCAGAGACTTCCAAATGCGGGAACGCAGGTTCGGTAGATAGCACTAAATTCGCATCCTCGCAGTAAAAGCGAGCAAAAAAGCGAACCAAAACAGCAAAATTAAAAAATGGGAAAATTTCAGTTGAAAAGACAGCTGGAGGAGCATTTGAATACACTGAGGAGGATGCGAGGATTTGAGAAATGCAAGTTGTGTGCGTGGTCCTGCGGTGTTGACCGCACTGCTGGCGAAGTTGGCGTCTGCGGCGTCTCGCTTCCTGAGATCGCTTACACAAACTTGGCGTTTGTGCTTCGCAGTTATTCTGTGACGCTTCTCGGATGCTGCTTCCGCTGCATTTATTGCAACGCCTACCGCATATCGCAGTATCCGCAGAGTGGTTGGTTTTATCGTGGTTTTGTTCCGCCTGAAGAGCTTGCTCGTGAGGCGATTGAACGCATAAGCTCAGAAGAAGGTCGTGAAATGCTCGTCAACAAAATAAGTTTCACGGGTGGAGAGCCGACTTTGCACCTACCTTACATTGAAGAAGTTGTTCGCATCGCTCAAAAGCGTATGAAAATTGAAGTGGGATTCGCAACAAACGGCTTCGCATCGCAGGATAGCATGCGAAGAATTGTTCGCATCGCTTCTCACATAAACTTTGAGATAAAAGCGTTCAACGACGACACGCATCGTGCAATCACGGGAGCGCCAGTTGAGCCTGTTTTGAGGAATGCGGAGTTTCTCGTGAAGAAAGGCAGGGACAAGATTCGCACAATCAGAACAGTTGTGATTCCTCACATAAATGATGGTGAAATTGAAGCGATTGCTGAATTTCTCGCATCTTTAGATGAGACAGTTCCGTTCCGCATTATTCCTTTCAGACCGAGTTTCATGCTTTACTACCACGCAGGGCCTTCAAAAAGACTATTGGAAAGGCTTGCGAGGGCAGCGAGAAAGGCGGGCTTGAAGAATGTATGGACAGGCGGTTACTACCCGAGAGGCGT
>Ga0190312_1000400_pt1 | contig 13968 bp, 13 predicted proteins | sample 487007910_MG_FD_165046 | JGI IMG/M metagenome (GOLD analysis project Ga0190312, IMG submission 165046) | Hydrothermal vent sediment bacterial communities from Southern Trench, Guaymas Basin, Mexico - 4870-07-9-10_MG | ecosystem: Environmental > Aquatic > Marine > Hydrothermal vents > Sediment ... | reverse complement strand
ATCTATATCAATATTCATAGGAGTAGTAAGGGGTAAGGGAGAAGGCGGGGAAAGGGTAATTAAACTGGAATACGATCATCATCCGTATTTAGCCCGCAAGGTACTTGAGCGAATAGTTAAGGAAGCCATCGAGGAGTACGGGTTAATAGATGCTATAGCGGAACATAGGGTAGGTGAGGTAAAAGCGGGAGAGGAAGCTCTTTACGTATTGGTAGCTTCTAAACACAGGGAGGAGGGCTTTAAAGCCTTAAAGAGGATAGTAGAAGGAATTAAATCTAAGGTACCCATATGGAAGAAGGAGGTAACGGATAAAGGATGTAGATGGGTAAGAGGTAAATTGAGGGGCGGGCATTCATGAGGGTAAGGTGCCCTAAATGCGGTTTTATATTCGATATTAGCTACGCTAGGACCTTCGCTTGTACCGGTTGCCCCCTATCCATCCTGAACGATTGTAGTTATATTAAATGCCCTAAGTGCGGTTACGAATTCTCCATACCTAAAGACTGGAAAGCTTAAAGGAACTTCTGCCTCAGCTTCCTAAGGATAACCGCGTCTATCAGAGCGGTAGCTACTAGTATCCCTCCTACTATACTCCTATACCAGACTACTGGCGCGCCCGTCAACGTTAAGGTAACCCTTATAAGGGAGATAAGTACGGAACCTAGGGCGGCGCCTACTATACTACCGTAACCTCCGAGGAGCGAGCAACCGCCTACTACTGCAGCCGCTATGCCCTCTAATTCAGCGCCTGTTAGTAGGAGGGGATCGGCCGACATCAACCTAGCTACTATGAATAGGCCGGAAAGCGAAGCGAAGAAGCTGGTGAGTACGAAGTTAATTAACTTTACCCTAGAGGTATTAACTCCCATTTCCCTAGCTACGGTAGGATTACCCCCCGTAGCGAATACGTGATTTCCATACCTCGTAAATTCCAATACTAAGGTCATTACGGCGACAGCTACTACGAACCAAATAGCTGAAAGCCTTAAGCCGAAGGGTAAACTACCTCCTAATATCCTTACCGATAGCGGAAGTATGGCCCCCTTATAGCTTACCGGGAACCCGCCGGTTACGATAAGGAGTATCCCCCTAATAGTGAAAGCCGTAGCTAAGGTTACTATAAATGAAGGGGCGCCGGATTTAATGGTTATAAGTCCATTAATTAATCCTATAGCGCAAGCCAACCCTATCGAAACTAGAAGAGCTAAGAAGCCTGGTAAATTAGAATTAATTAAAGTTATAAACGAAATAGCCGTTAGAGCACCTACGGCCCCTACGGACATGTCGAATTCCCCGCTTATCATTAGGAAGGCCACTCCCACCGCTATTATCCCCACTTCGGCTGAGAACGTCAATAGCGTGGAGAGGGTATAGTAATCGAAGAGGGCTCTATTTAAGTATCCCCCTATAGCAAAGAGCGCTATTAACGTTAATAGACAGGTAATTTCGTACCTTAATAACAATAACCTAAGGAGGCTGCTTAGAGCCTTTCTCATTATACCGCCTCATAGTAAAAAAGGATTAAAAATATGTTAAAGGGAAGTTTAAGCTCCGCCAGTAGTCTTTACTTGGCGTAATATTACGCTTAAGTTCTCCTTAGTTACTACGGTAGGACCTGTAGGTATAATCTTAGGCGGTATTATACCGTACTTCAAGTATAAGTAAGCGGTGTAAACTGATTGGGCGGCTTGGAAAGCCGGCTGCTGGCTTACGGCTACTAACGTGATGCCCTCCTTAATGGCCTCTAAGATCTTAGGACTTAAGTCTATGCAGGCATGAATTATCTTACCTTTAGCTCCTAATTCCTTAATTAACTTAATAGCTGGGTGGCTACCGCAAGGCCCTAAAGTGAATATTACTTCGGTATCGGGATGCTTAGCTAAGTAAGCCCTTAGGATCTCCATAGCCTTAGTCGGATCCATGGTTATGTCGAGCTTCTCAACAGGGATGTTAAGCTTCTTAGAGACCCTCATTATACCGTCGGATCTCATCTCCAAGCATATGAGTCCTGGCTGGTGGATACCTATTACGGCCCTCTTCGGGTACCTACCGAACATTTCATGGAATCTATTATACGTTTCCTCAGCCAGTACCGAACCCGATATACGTTCGTCCATTCCTATGTAAGTTATATAGGGTATCCTCTTATCCGGAGGCCTATAGTCCTCTATGTTTATAGCGATTACTAAAATTCCCTCCTTTATGGCCTTTCTTAAAGGTTTATCCATGGCCTTAGCGTCCGAAATGGTAATTATTATAGCGTCAGGTTTAGCTGCTATAGCTGCCATTAGGTAATCCAGTTGCTTCTTAATGCTGTAAGTCTCCGGTGCTGTAACCCTCAGCTCTAAATCCGGTAGTAAGGCGGCGACCCTCTTAGCCATCTTAATTTGGGTAGCCCAGAAGGGATCGGCCATACCGGCATGAGGTATGAAGTAGACAACGAATTTCTTCTGGGCGAAGGCAGTAGTAGGCGCGAAGGATAAGCCCAGCGTTAGGAAGAAAGCTAACGCTAAGATCGAAACTAACTTCAAATACCTCATAATTACACCCTTTACGCCTAGCCTTAATCCTTTAAAATATTTAAGTTTTTCAAGGGAACGTCACATCATTAACTGTTTAAACTTCCCTTGAACTCGTCTATAGGAACTATTTACTGCATACTTTTGGTTGGGCGGGAATAATGATATTAAGGTAACATACATATGATTTAACCATGGTTAAAGCAGTAGTCATGGAGGGTCCAGGTAAGTTAAGCGTAAAGGAGTTCCCTTATCCTAAGGTGGAGAGGGGTAGTGCGCTAATTAAAGTGGAGATGGCCGGTATATGCGGTACTGATAAGCATATGTTTAAAGGGGAGACCGTTCATCCTAGGGGTTTACTTACGAAGTTCCCAATTATACCGGGACATGAAGTAGTAGGTAGGATAGCTGAGGTAAGCGATGAGGCATCTAAATCCATGGAGTTACTAGGTAGGGAACTGAAAGTAGGCGATAGGGTAGTACTTGATTGCGCTATAACATGCGGTAAGTGCTATAGCTGCAGGAAATATCCTGGTTTCCCCTTCTGCGATAAGTACTCGGGCCATTACGGATGGGGGTTAACTTGTAAGGACCCCCCTCACTTATTCGGGGGCTGGTCCGAATACCTATACGCCTTACCTGATACCCGCTTACTTAAAGTACCTCCAGAGGTGCCTCCAGAAGTAGCAGTACTTACCGAACCCATGACGGTACCTATTATGTCCTTTACTATGGCCTCGAACGCCGTCTCTACGTCTTATCTTTACCCCCCTCCTGAATACGTAGTAATTCAAGGCTCAGGACCCATAGGGATGTTGCACTTAATCTTTTCTAAACTAATAGGAACCGGTGAAGTAATAATGATAGGTAGGCCGGAATATAGGCTTAAGATAGCAGAGGCCTTCGGGGCATCTTACGTGATAAATATCGATGAAATTAAAAAACCGGAGGAAAGGGTAAGGGAGGTACTTCATTTAACGGGAGGGAGGGGGGCCGATTTGGTAATAGAGGCTACCGGTAACGCTAGCGCTTTACCGGAGGGGCTAGAGATGCTGGGTAGGCTCGGTACTTACGTTATTACGGGTATTTACATAGACGTAGGCGAAGTAAGTATAAATCCCCAACGCCTCATTTTAAGTAAGTGGGCCCATATAGTGGGCGTACCCGGGCAAACGCACCAATCCTACCCCAAGGCTCTGGAGCTATTAAGGAAGTACGAAGGTAAGGTAGGTTTCTCCAGGCTAATAACTCATAGGTTCAAGTTAGAGGAGGCGGTTAAAGCTATGGAAGTAGCTTTAAGTGAGGAATGTATGAAGGTAGTTTTCACGCCTTAAAATTACCTAAACGAAAGGATTTTCTTCATAATCCTTAAGTTAATTATTATCGAAGCTAGGAGTATTAAACCTAGGAACGCTTGGTACCAGTAAGGATTAGCGCCGGCTAATACTAACCCTACCCTAGTCATAGCTATTATTAAGGCCCCTAACGAAGCCCCTATTATGCTGCCGAAACCCCCGAGAAGGGAACAACCTCCTATCACGGCAGCTGCTATGCTTTCCAATTCTAATCCGTAACCTAATGTCGGATCTACTACCGCAATCCTACTTAAACTTAAGTAGCCCGCTAGACCCGCTAATACTGAAGATAGTATGAAGTTTAATACCTTCACCCTATCCGTATTAACGCCTACCTCCTTAGCTACGGTAGGATTACCCCCCGTGGCATAGCACCAATTCCCGTACTTAGTAGCGTGTAGTATAACGGTGAAGAGGCCTATTGTAGCTAGTAACCAAAGTAAGGAGGTACGCGCGTTACCGAAGAGCCTACCGTTAAATATCTTCAGGAAGTACTCAGGGCCATAGTAATCTAGGGGTACTCCTCCGGTAATAACTAGGTCGACCCCTCTTAAGAACATCATGAACCCTAAGCTTACTATGAAGGAATGTACCTTAGTTTTAACCACTATAAGTCCTTCCACGTAACCGACTAAGGCGGCTACTGCTAGCCCCGTTAGAGCAGCTACTGCTACATTTATTCCGTTATTTGCTAACATGGTAAGTACTATGGGTGAAAGGCAGTATATCGAACTGACGGCTAAGTTAAACTCGCCAGAGATCAGTAATAACGCTACACCTACTGTAACCATACCTAGTTCGGAAGCTATGGTTAATATACCTAAAATAGTTAAAGGGGCTAGGAAGTAAGGGGATAGTGAGGAGAAAACCGTTACTACAGCTAAGACGCTTATTAAGGCGCCGGTTTCAGGGCGCAATAATAGGGGCGTTAACTTCTCCCTCATTTCTCCCTCCTTAACGCTATTAGACCTTAGTACTTATATCGTTTTAGTCGAGGGGTAAGGTTACAGGTCTCCCCTCCTCGAGCGATTTCTTGCAAGCCATAGCTATTTCCACGGCTTTAAGTCCATCGTAACCCGTAACTGGACAATCCTTATCCCGTAGCAAGCAATCTACGAAGGTTATCATTTCGTTTAAATAAGCTTGAGCGAATCTCTCCCTAAACCACCAGACCGTATCGCAGGAGAACCCTCCTTTTTTAAACAGTACAAGGGGCGTCTCCCTCCACTTACCTACTACTACGGCCCCCTCGGTACCTAGAATTTCCGTCCTTATATCGTAACCGTAAACGGCGTTCCTACTTACGTCTACGTTACCTATCCTCCCGTCTTCGAAGAGTAAGTTAATTACGGCGTTATCTAAATCCCCATACTTCCTGACTTCCTCATATACCAGTGCCCCTCCTTCTACGTATACCCTTCTTACTTCCCCCCTCATCAGCCATCTAGCTAAGTCGAAATCGTGGCTAGCTAAATCTATGAAGATCCCTCCGCTTAGCTTAGGATCGGCTACCCATCCAGGAGGAGGGGCGGGATCCCTGCTAATTAACTTAATTAAAACAGGCCTACCTATCTCCCCCCTCTCTACTATCTTCTTAGCCTTAGAGTAACCGGGATCGAACCTCCTCATGTAACCTACTTGTAATTTAACGCCGGCTTTTTCAACAGCTTTTACACAACGTTTCGCTCCCTCTAAGTTAAGGGCTAAAGGCTTCTCGCAGAATATATGCTTACTGGCCTCGGCGAACTCCTCTACCATTTTAACATGCATATAACTGGGGGTAGCTATTACTACGGCATCTACTATGTCCCCTTTAAGTAAATCCCTATAATCTTCGAAGCCGCCTACACCTAGCTCCGATACTACCTTATTTAGCTTTCCTTTATCTACATCTACTACGGCTACTAATTTAGCTCTAGGCACCCTAAAAGCTAAGTTCTTAGCGTGGAGCTCTCCTATCCTACCTAACCCTATTACGCCTATCCTTACTTCCCTCAAACCTAACCCCCCAGCGTATTCGCTAAAGGGCTTACTACCTTAAAAGCTCTATCCCCAGCAAGGTAACTTTTAAATGAGTAAGGTCCCTATTTATTAGGGTAAAGGGGGTTTCTAAGGATGGGGGAAGAATTACTTAGGGTAGTTAACGTCAAGAAGCGTTTCGGTAGGGTAGAAGCGTTGAAGGGCGTCAGTTTTAATATGAATAAGGGGGAAGTAGTAGGCTTAGTAGGCGATAACGGGGCAGGTAAGTCCACTTTAGCTAAAATAATAATAGGATACTTAAGGCCGGATGAGGGCGAAATCTACTTCGAAGGTAAGAAGGTGAGGTGGTCCTCGCCATTAGAAGCTAGGAGCGCGGGGATAGAAATGGTATATCAGGACTTAGCTTTAGTAGATGTGATGAGTGTAGCTAGGAACTTCTTCCTAGGTAGGGAACCCGTTAAGGGTAAGGGCCTTCAGTTACTCGATTTTAAGAGGATGAACGAGGAGTGCATGAGGACGTTAAGCGACATAGGGATAAAGATAAGGTCCCCCCACGTCATGGTCTCTAGCTTATCGGGGGGCGAGAGGCAAGCGGTAGCCGTAGCGAGGGCTGTATACTTTAAGGCTAAGTTAGTTATCTTAGACGAACCGACAGCCAATCTATCGGTTAGGGAAGCTTTAAGGGTATTGGAGTTAGTTAAGGAGTTGAAGGCGAGGGGGATCTCGTCGATCTTCATTACTCATAACATTTACCACGTATATGAAGTAGCCGATAAATTCGTGATATTGGATAAGGGAAGTAAAATAGCTGAATACTATAAGGAAGGGGTAACTCCTCAAGAAATCATAGAGACTATAAAGTACGGTAAGCCTGTAGCTGAAGTAATAAAGGGTTAGGAACGTAGGGTTGAATTTACCCATGGAGGCTTAATTATACTTACGATTTCGCCTACCTCTCCTTTAATCGTAAATAATGCGAGCCTTTGACCTTTGGTTAACTTAGTTAAATGATAGACTAAGTTCCTGTTTAAGTTAGTGTTTATTAATACGTGGTACAACGTCCCATCGGCCAATTCGTATACGTCCATGCCTTCCATCTCGTAGAAATCGGGTAATTTAAATAACCTTCTTACGGTACCTGTACTTAAGTCTACTTCGTAGATCCACCCATCCATTACGGATAGGTAAAGTCTTCCGCGGTAGAAAGCACCGCCTTGGACCCCACCTAACGTACGGTTTAACTTAATTGACTTAACCGGCTTTATGTAGCTACCGGCCTTTAAGTTCCTTACATTGTAAACTAAGATTTCGCTTACCGGAGAGTATTCCGAGGTGTAAATGAGGCCTTCGCCATCCACGGCTAACCATGGCATGTGGTCTTGAGGCGTATAGAAGTAGCTCACCATTTTAAGTTCATCCGTATCATAGATAGCTATTACAGCTGGCCTTTCGTAACCCTCCCTCTCTACAGGTATGTAAAGCGAACCGTTATAATAATCCAAATCCCCTAAATGGAAGTACCCCTCATCCTTAAGTTTATTGGGTATGGGATCGGCGTTATAATTTATAACCTCCTTGCTTAGTGATAATTTAATTAGTATAGAGGTTCCGGTGAAGTATATAGACTTCTTGCCGAAGGCTATGCCCTGCTTATAGAACGTAGGTAGGTAATCTATTCTCGTAGCTATCCAAGTATCGTTAAGAGCTGTTAACGAAACTTTAACTAAATTACCCTCCTTAACTAAAGATAACCTATACCAATCCCCTACTTGGAGAAGCATGGGTTTAAAAGCTATTATTCTACCTTCCTTATCCAAGTAAAAACCCGGCTTCACTTCAGGGCTGGCACATACTAGTAGCCTTAACCCGTAACCTTTCTTGAAGATTATAGTTAGGCTAGGCGAATATAGGCTATATCTGCCTATACTAAAATCCAGATATTGGGGGGTAAGGTAAGGGCATACAGTTAAGTTAATTAACAATAGCGCTACAGTAGTCGTTAACTCCTTACTTAGCATTAAACCCTACCCCTTATAAGCTATTATCCTTAATGTAGTCAAGTACTTCTGCGTTAATATGAAGAATATTATAGCGGGTATTAGATAGAATAAGCCGAAAGCGGCTAATACTCCGTAATTTATGAACCTGAAAGCCCCTATTAACCTATCTAAGGCTACTGAAAGCGTGAAGTACCTCTCATCCGTAATATAAGTATACACCAATATGAATTCCTCCCAGCCGGAGAGGAAGGCGAATACGCTTACGGCGGCTATTCCGGGGAATATTAGCGGCATAACGACGCTCCTCCATGCCTTAAACCTACTACAGCCATCTACTAGGGCTGCCCATTCAAGTTCCCAAGGGACGGAATCGAAGAACCCTTTCAACATCCAAGTGTACATGGGCGACTCTATCCCCGCCTTAATTATGATAACGCTTATCATCGTTAATAACCCCTTACCATATATACCTAGCGAATTCAATAGGTACATTAAGGCTATCAAGAACAATACGCCCGGTATGGAGTGTAAAATTACTACGCTCCTAAGTAAAGGATCCCTACCTTTAAAATCGAACCTAGATATAGCGTAACCGGCTAAGGAAGCTATAACTACTACTAAGCCCGCCGTACCGAGGGCTAACATTAGCGTATTAAGTACTAACCTCCAGAAACTAACGGGGAAGAGAGGGGTCCCCCCGAACTCTATGGGCTTAGTAAGGAAGTACCAGTTCCCTAGGGTAGGCTGGTTAGGTAGCAACCACTCTACCGGCCTACCGCTAAAAGCCTGTACTATAAGCCATCCGTACATCAATAGTAAGGGTACTAAAGGTACGCAAACTACTCCGTAGACTATTAAAGTCCCTACGATCGACCTAACCTTAGCCTTTACTACGGCTTCCCTATAAGTGCTGACTTTGGACATAACCTTACACCTCTACCCTCGAAGGTTCTAGCATCCTCCTGAAACCGAATATCTTAAAGTAAAGTGCTATTAACCCTAGAGCTACTACTACTATTACCATGGCTAACGCCGCTGAGTAACCGAATTCGTAAGAGCGGAAGGCCATATCGTAGGAATATAACGACCATACTTCGGTACCCGAAGTTAAAGCATGTCCATCCCATATAACGAGTATCTGTACGTAAGAGCCCAATAGGGATAGGGTCTGCCAAGCGGTAACGAAGAGCATAGGCCATTTTAATAAGGGCAGGATGATATTCTTAATTACCGCCCAATCGGAAGCCCCATCTACCTTAGCGGCGTAGAAAAGTTCTAGGGGTATACATTTAACGGAGGAGGAGAAAATTATCATACCCCAGCTAGCGCCTACGTAACCGTTCACCACTATCATTAATATCTGGGAGTAGGGCTTATCCAGTAACCAGTAAACATCCCTTAAGCCGAAAATCTGCCCTATCTTCGCTAAAGGTCCTACGTAGGGATCGGCGAACCACTGCCATAAGAGTCCGTAGATTACTACCGGCGTCATCCTAGGTAAAAACCATAATAGCCTAAGTACCGCCGATAAGTTCTCCCTCCTAATGTTATAAGTAGTAAAAATGCCTAAAACTAATGCGAAAGGGGAGTTTATTAGTAGGGTAGCTCCTACATATAGTAATGTAGTATAGAATACCTCGGGGATGTAAGGATCCTCGCACTGTATTATCTTAATGTAATTATACCAAGGGGGGGTTAGCCAATTAAATTGGAAGTTGAGGCCCATATCCGTTAAGGACATGAGAAAACATAGTAAACTGGGTAGTCCGTAAATAACTATTAAAGTAACTAAGAAGGGAGTGAGGAAAGCTACTACAAATACGGCCCTCCTGAACTCCTCCTTAGCTAAAGCCGTTCTAATTCTCCTAAAGCTAACCCTCATATCCATCAATACAATTTAGGGGGAAGAAAGATTTAAAAATTATAAAAAATTATTGGATTTAAGGACCTATAATTATTTCCTTACCTATCTCGGCCTTAAGAGCCTTTATTAGGGTATCTAGGGCCTTCTCCGGTGGGGTTCCCTTCTCGACGGCGGTCACAGCCTCGAATACTAGCCTAATGTAAATCGGCATCTTGGGATGATTAAATAGCGTACTAGTGTACTTCTGCATGTATAGCGTTTGCACTAGGAACTTCTTCTCCTGGAAAGCGGGTAAGCTAGCAGTAGTAAGCCTAGCGGGTAGCTTACCTCCGTATAGGCAATGCCTTACATCGAAATAAGGCATAGTAGCTAGTACGCATAACAAGAACGCCAGCTCTGGGTGCTTAGATTGGGAAGTTATCATGAAGGCCCACGGATGGGTATTGGTTGCGGGTTTAAGTCCAGGCTCGGGGGCGGGCACTAGAGCGAAACCTATGTGTTTCCACTCCCACTCCTCGGGGACCTTACCTAACTTTACGTGATAAGGTACCTCCTGCCACTCAGCCCAATGCCAAGTACCTCCGAACCAGAAAAGTACCCTGCCGGATACGAAATCGGTGTGTACCCTCCTCCAAGAAATGCCAGCCATGGGAGGCATTAACTTCTCCTTAGAGGCTATACGGTAGAAGAGCTTTAAGGTCTTTAACCAAGCGGTTTTATTAGCTATTAATTTGCCGGTCTTAGGATCACCTATCTTACCTCCATATTGTACATAGAATACGAACATGGGTTGAGCTCCTGGGGTGGGCCTATGATAGAAGCCCCACCTCACCAATCCCTTACTCACGGCAATCTTGGCTATCCTAATGGCATCCTCCATGGTCCATTCTCCCTTCAGGATCTTCTCAGGTAGCTCCTCTATCATCTTCTCGGTCCATCCTAGCTTCCTTAAGACGTCCTTTCTGAAGTAGAAGGGCCTAGCTTCGGTATCCTGTAGGATTCCATAAGTCTTGCCCTTCCACCTCATAGAATTGATGGCCCACGGATAAGGTAGCATATCGGAAAGTAATACCTTGTACTTCTCAATGTACTCATCTAAAGGTATTATGTAGCCCCCCTCAGCCAGCGGTCCAATCCATTCGTGCCCCATGCCTATGATATCCGGCAACTTACCGGCCTTGTAAGCAGCAATTACCTTCTCTATTTTTACCCCCGTCCTTACACCTTCCACTTTAACCCTAATATTGGAACCTACGGCTTCAAGCATCTTATTTAATACTTTAGCCGCATCGATTAAGTTATCTAACCTGTACTTATCGTACTTCTCAGCACTAGGCCAAGCGGTTATCGTTACCCACTTTATCTGCTGTCCTTGGGCATAAGTCGAGGTTAGCGGAGCTAAAGCGAAGGTAACCACGAACAATAACGATATTATCAATACTTTAACCGCCTTCAATTAAATCACCTTCTAAACTTTAGTTATTTGTTACCTATTTTCTAAATTTTATAAATTTTACCTCCTTCCGTTAGTGTTTAAATTGTAGTTTGTGAAAAATTAGGGGTTATCGGATTCTACATAAGATGTCTACGCCATCACTAAAATGTAAAGGTAACTTTAAGGATAATTTTAAGTTAACCCTTTATCATCCATCCTATCATCCCCTTAATGTAGTATTTTTGCAGTATGAAGAATATAGCTACTGGTATCGACATAGTTATAAGCGAGCCCGCTGAAATTAAACCCCAAGGGGTATGTAGCTTGCCCCTCATCCATACTATACATTGGGTAGCAACGTAGTGCTCCGGGCTCATCATAGTTAGTAGGGCGAAGAAGAAGTCGTTCCATACCCAAGTGAATTGCAAGGCCACTACGGATAGGAGAGCGGGTATTGAAATAGGTAGTATCACCTTATAGAATATTTGTAAATCGGTAGCGCCGTCTACCCTAGCTGCCTCCTCCAGTTCTTTAGGTAAGGTCATGAAGAAGTTCCTGAGGAAGAGGGTTATCCAAGGGGTACCCCAAGCACTATGTAGTAATATTAGGCCTAAGTAAGTATCCAATAGGCCTAAGCTATCTAACAGCATGAAGAGGGGTATGGCGACCATCATTTGAGGTATGGCCATTAATACGGCTATAGTAGCGAAGAGGGCTCTCCTTAAGGGGAAGGTGAACCTAGCGAACGCGTAAGCTGCTAGCGACCCTGCTAACATGGGTAGTACTGTGGAGGACGTAGCGACTATTAACGAATTTAAGATCCCCTTGGATAGCGGATAGGTACCCTTGCTCCCTGCCCATGCGTAAAGGAAGTTAGTAAAAGTTACGTGAAATGAGCGTAGGTTCCACCATCCGTAAAGTATTTCCTCTACAGGCCTAATAGCTGCCATTATTATACCTATCAACGGGGAGATCCATAGTAATGCCAATCCCCATCCGATTACATTAGTTAATAAGGTCACTGCCCATCGGTTCCTCAAAGTTACCTCACCGCGCTCCTAGCTATATAAATAGCGGGTCCTAAGGTAAGTAACGTAAGTAGAACGGCTATAGCGGCCGCTTCGTTAAACTTCAAAGCCCTAAAGGCGTAATCGTACATTTGTAGAGCCAGTACGTTAGAGGAAGCGCCGGGCCCCCCTCTAGTAGCTACGAAAACTATATCGAATATCTTCAATTCGTAAAGTACGGACATTACGACTATTACGGAAGTAGCCGGTTTAAGTAAAGGTAAGGTTATATGGAAGAACTTCTGTAACGCCGACGCCCCATCTATATCCGCTGCTTCGTAATACTCCCTAGGTATAGCGGATAGAGCGGCCATGTAGATTACCATGCTAAAACCCGTCCATATCCATACGCCGCCCAATATAGTAGCTATTAACGAATACTCCGGCCAAGCGGTCCAAGTTTTATTAGCTAACCACTTAATTCCTAAGAGCCTTAGTAAGGCGTTAACTACCCCCATGTCCTTATCGAACATGAACCTTATCATCCACCCCCCTACTACCATGGGCATGACCATACCTAGGAATATCATCCCCCTTACTATCGACGCTCCTTTTATATTTCTCAATACTACCGCGAAGAGCAACCCTAGAAGTAAGGAAAGCGGTAGATGCACGGCGATCCATACGGCATTATGTATTAGCGTGCCCCAAGGAGGCGATTTGAAGGGGAACCTCCTTAAATTAACTGTTTCCCTGCTGCTTAACACTTTAAAATAGTTATTTAAACCTACGAATTTACCTTCTTCATCGAAGAAGCTAAGCCAAACGGTGTATAAAGTGGGATATATTACGAAGACCGAAAGTAACATTAAGGAGGGCAGTAAAAAAACTAATATCGATTTCCTAACCATATCTCCTTCCTTCGAGCTAAGGTCTAGGCTGTACGGCCTCTATATTACTTAATACAGTCTCCCACTCCTCCGGATGTACCCAGAGGTACTTTAACTGATCCCAGAAGGTAGTTTGGAACTTGCCCCCTATGGTATCGTCTAAGTCCGAAACTACTTCAGCGGCTTTCTTTAATATTTCCGCTACCCTCCTATCTACCGGCGGGTAAACTGATAACGGTACATCTACCCTAGTGGCTATATGGCCTCCCATAATTACCTGGATTGTTTGTCCCTGGGCTCCGCTTAGGAACTTAGCTAATTCGATGGCCTCCTTTAGGTGCTTAGAGTATTTAGGTACGAACATGTAATCGGGGCAGAAGACGAAAGCTTTAGTGCCTGGTAAGGGGAAAACGCCTAAGTCCTCCGGATTAGGTACCATCCCCGTAATCCAGCTACCCATGAAGTAAAGAGCGTACTTACTGTCCCACCACTTCTTAAGGATCGTAGTCCATTCCTCAGGCGCGCTGAAGTAACCGGCTTTTAAGAGGGGTACCAATTTGTCCTTGAAGACCTCCTTTATTTGGGGATCGGTGAACCTAACCTCCCCCGTTATTAGTTTCTTAAAGGTCTTAGCCCCAGCAAAACATAATATGAAGTGTTCCGTTACGTCTGAGAGAGGCCATCCCACCCCGTCGCCGCTAGCTATAGGCGTAATGCCTACCTTTTCCTTTATTTCCTTCAATAAGTTTACGAATTCATCCCAAGTAGTAGGTACTTTTAGGCCGTACTTCTTAAAGAAGGAAATCCTATACCAGAAACCGGGCTTTATCTTACCCGTATAAGGTGCGCCGTAAATTTTACCGTTAACGGTTACTTGTTCGAGTATACCCTTCATGTATTTATCCTTCTCTATTACGC
>Ga0190312_1000399_pt1 | contig 13970 bp, 22 predicted proteins | sample 487007910_MG_FD_165046 | JGI IMG/M metagenome (GOLD analysis project Ga0190312, IMG submission 165046) | Hydrothermal vent sediment bacterial communities from Southern Trench, Guaymas Basin, Mexico - 4870-07-9-10_MG | ecosystem: Environmental > Aquatic > Marine > Hydrothermal vents > Sediment ... | reverse complement strand
GTACAATTGAAGCAGATACCGATGGGGACGAGTACGTAGAGCTAGCTAACAACACAGACATAAACGGCTTCAGAGTAGGTCTTTTCATAGAGTACGAGAAGTAAAGCAGGTAAATCCCTAAACGAAACCAAAATATTTTTTAAACATTTTTCTAAATTACATGTAGGGGGAACAGGTGGCGGAGTACTCAATATTAGATGAGTTATTAGAAAGAGGAGTAACCGATGTAGATGAGCTTACCGAGGACGATTTAATAAAGCTCTACAACCTATACGCTTCTGGCCAAATGTCAATTAAGAAGATAGCCGAGTACTTAGGTCTTGACTACAACAAGTTAAGGAGAAGAATAAATCAGATAAAGGAAGCATTTTTAGCGGAGAAGCTAGCCATGTCTGGGATGTCGGCACCACATCCGAGAAGTAGGAGAGTCAAAGCTCCAGAACAGCCAATGCCCAAGTACCTACCTAACTTAATGGTTGAAAGGGAGATAGCGTCAAACATAGTTTCGGAAGCTACCGATAAGGTGAAGACGTACATAGCTGTTGGTAAGATGGTTACTGAGTCATTACTTACTGAGGTCATTAAGTACGACCACAGGCTTGCTGAAATGCTTAAGAAAGACCCGTCATTAGCGATACTTAGGTACGTTCAGGAGATGGTGGACTTATACACCAAATGGCCGTACATCAGGTCTGAAATAGACTTCATAATATCTAGGTACGAGTCATTAATACGTAAGCTATACAACCTAGTGAAGTACCTACTACCGAGAGCATCACCATTCATTAGGTATGAGGTTGAGGTGAAGCTAGCACTTGACTTGATTGATAGGCTACTTCTAATGAAGATATTAGGGATTAAGCTACCGTCAAAGCTACCACAGCTACTTAGGTACTACTCCGACATAAGGTTCTTAGAAGCACTTGAGGCTTGGGAGAAGAAGGCACTTGAGTCTCCAAGTGAATAAACTATATAACTAATTAAAACTAGTAAAGCATAGGTGAAAGGATGGTTTGGATAACCCCAGCGGTTTCAGCACCACCAGGATACGCATATACAGCCAAGATACTATATGTTGAGTGGTGGGTTAATGGTAAGGTAGTTAGTAAAGATGGAGTCTCAGTAAAGAAGGGTGATAGAGTAAAGCCAGTAATTGTTTTCACCGTGCGTAGAGAAGGAGATGTAAGACTGGAATTCGTGGTAAAGGAGCCTGGTAGGCAGTTAATAAAGCTAGGCCCCTGGCATCTTAAAGAAGCGACATACGCACAGGAAGCTGGTGAATGGGTTGAGCAGAAATCAGGGCCAATAACTCTAGAATATGAGGTATGGCTATATTACAATGATTATCCAGTAGACATTAAGAGAGGAACATACGCAATTGAGGCTCCAGCATATCAACCACCAGAGGAACAACCGCCACCCGTTCCCCCACCAGAAGAGCAACCTCCAGGTGGTTACCCACCAGGCTACGGCTATCCACCAGGCTATGGATACCCACCACCATCACCGCCGACAGGTAAAGAGGAAATGACGTTCTGGTGGATTTTAGCTGGTGGAGTAGGTTTAGCTATGCTAGTAACAGCACTAGCGATATTGCTGAAGAAATAAAAATAAAAAATAATTTGATTTTACCTTAACCTACCTTCTTTCTTTATTATCTCTAATATGACGCTATCCATTAACTGAATGTTATACATTTCTACCTCAGCCATCTCAGGCTTTCTGCTAGGCTTAAGTAGTTTAAAGGAGTCTCCATCAATCAACAGCATTACTGGGGTGTAGGAGGCGTCATGGGCATCGTTATACCTTAGGAATGATGGTAGCACTATTATCTCAACACCACCATGAACTATGTAGGCAAACCCTCTATGTATGTGGGCGTAGACTATCCTAGATACCCCGTACTGCCTTGACAGGTTCAGCGATAGGTTTACATGGTACGGCGATATGCTGGTTATGTACGAACCCCTAGACCTCTTAGTTAGGAAATGAACGAAAAGCGTATCATCCATGATATACCTGTAGACGTATTCATAGCTGACCTTAGTGCCTTGAAATGCTGGTTTTAAGAAATCCTCTATGTAGTTTATATCGTGATTCCCCTTCACAACCACCAGCTTGGCTTTAGGACGTTTCTTGACTATAGGCTCGGCCACAAACCTCCTAAACAGCTCCCTTTGAATGTCAATAGGTCTGAATGAAGAAATGTTGTAAATCTGCGTCCTATACTTTAAGACGCCCTCAATAACATCACCAAGGTAGATTATCACATCGGGTTTCTCGTTAAGCCCCATCTCAAGAAGCTCCATGTAGGTTATCAAGTCGGCATCTACATGTCCTATGTGAACATCTCCAACCACTAGGGCCTTCATGTTCTCCATTAAACAAAATAACAAATGAATTTTTAAATATTAGGTTCAACCATATAACAGTTTTTTAACAGCTTTTTCAGCATACACAGCTCTCTCATGTCCTAAACCTAATACGTGTTCAACATATTCATGTATGAACGTAAGGATTATGTCTTTCTCACAGTCCTCATCTAACCATCTAGCATTAATTACGATAGCACCATCTTCAAACCATCCCTGCCCGTCCATATCCTTAATCACGAACTTTACTTTGATGCTTCCACCAAGTAAGTTTAGAACCAATCAGAATAAGTGTTTTCGCAATACATACATTTTTAAACCTCTACGGCAATTACTATGTTGGGGGTACATGTGAAGTGGAAAGCACAAATACTGAATTCCTTAAAACATATAAGGTCATCTCTCCTAAAGTGCTATAATTTGGCGAAGGATACGGAGGTTGAGTGGCTTATTAGCGAGGTTGAGGGCTTAATATCAAGAGTAACAAACCTAATCGAGAGGGTGGAGAAACATGAGTGAGGAAGGCAAGACTCCAGAGGAGATTGAAAGGGAAAAGAGAATTGAGGAAGAGCTTTCTAAGCCAACAGAGGCTCAGAGATATGTAGAGGAGCTAGGCGAGCGTTCTAGGTACCTATCAGACCTTGAATACCAAATACCAGCAACGCCTAGAGAAGGCCTCGCTAGGTCTTTAAAGGAGAAGGTTAGAGAGGTTACGGATACAGCATCATTATTAAAGTCTGACAAGTCATTATGGGATTTACTGGCAAGTGGTGAGGTAGACCCAATGAAACTTTACATAATGGAGATGGCCAGAACAGACAACTTCTTAAGGCAAATGCTAATGCTTAAGATGATGGGAGGGCCGTTAGGCTTTTCATCTAACAGTATAGAAAGTATAGTAGAGAAGGCAGTTAATAAAGCAATAACACCTCTTGAGCAGAGGATTGACGAGATTGAGAAAAGATTGAAGAAGGATGAGGAAAGTAAGTTAGTTGAAGAGGTAAGAAAGGAGCTAAAAGGAGAGATAGACGAACTCAAGAAACTAATAAAGGCATCTAAGAAGAGGAAATCAATTAAGGCCTACATAGATAAGAAGTTCAATGAAATCCTTAACATAATTAAGGAGAAGGGTAAACCAGAGGAAGTTAGTGAGGCTAAGAAGGTTCTTGAGGAGCTTAAGGAGTACATGAAGGAGTTAGTTAAGAAAGGAGAGAAGGAAGAGGTAAAGGAGATACTGAAAGAGGTTAAAGAGGCACTTAAGGGTACTAGCTCAATTAAAGAAGCCATAGGTCTTATCAAGGAGATTAAGGAGACGTTTAGGGAGCACCTTTTCCCTCAGCCGCAATCACCTAGAACGACCACGCAGTACCCAGCAATATACGAGGGAAAGCTACCGATATGGCTTCACCCAGACGCAATAACAGGTACTAAGGAATTCGTTAAAGAGGTAGTGGGTGCTGTAACCGAGGAGGTTAAAGAGATAATAAGGACGTACTTCACCCTGAAGGGTGGGGTACCAGAAATAGGATTAACTAAAGAGGAGAAAGAGGAAGTAGAAACAGAACTACCAGAGATTTAAGGTGATAGACATGATACCCAAACCACCCACAATAGGTACATTATGGGATATGCTCACAGATGAGCAGAAGGACACGATAACTGAGAAGATGCTGGATTGGCTAGCGTCAGCTCTTGAGAGCGTTAAAAACAAGAACGACGCATTAATACTGGTTGAGGTCTTAAGGTACCATACCGAGGACTTAGATAAGGTGTTTGAGCATTCAATTAAACCAGAGTTCCACGACTTAAAGAAAATATTAATGGATATGCTCGTAGGTGGTGGGAAATGAGCAAGAGGGGTAGAAGAAAGAAAAAGGAGGAATCACCTAAAGAGGAGCCTAAGGAAGTAGAGGTAGGCATGCCTCAGGAGCAGATAGTAGTTGATGAGGATATTGAGAACTTAAAGGATATAATAATCAAGATAGCTAACAACATACCAGACGAGGACATGAAGAACAAGTACGTGGAGAAGCTAAATAAATTCATAAATGACTACCCGACCAAGGAGGCTAGGGACGAGTTAGCGAGGAAATCGCTCGAGTACTTCATAAACCTAGCATCTAGGGGAGAAAAGTATAAGAAGATAGCAACAGCGAAATTCCTCAACTGGTTTGCCAGGCCCGACGGCCAAATAATAGTAGCTTACATAATGAAGCCTAAGTTCAGGGCTAGAGTACTTCATGTGATAGGGCAGGCAATACTGACGGCCAGCAGATTAAAGAAGTAATAATATAGAAAAAGGTTATAAATTCTTAGTACCTACTTAATCACGGTGATAAAATGGCTGAAGTCCCAGGCATAACTGGAATGTTGAGAATGTTCGCATATAGTATAAAAAGCGTGTTCACTAAGGAGTACGGTAGCGTAGCGGCTGGTGGTGTTGTTGGCGGCTTAGTTAGTGCCTTCACGGCTGAGGCTCTAAGGGCGGCTGTAGGTGTAAAAGGGCTTGGTGCTGTAATCTTAAGGGCCTTCATAAAGATATTACTAGCGGGCCTAGCATTAGTGATTGCTAGAGGCACCATAGGTCTTAAGCGTCTATTCGCTATCGGTGCCAGCGTAGGTGCTGGAATCTCATTAGGCCAGGACTTAATATATGCGGCTTTCGGTACTACACCAGAGGCTGAAGGATGGAAGTTCGGTATGGCCATGAAAGCTTTAATAACTGGTACCAAGGGCGTAACAACCACACCCCCTTCAGGTGTGAGTGTCGGAACACCACAAATGATTGAGGAAACCAAGGCCCCGCCAACTAGTGGCGTCTGGTAACGGAGATGAGAGTAATAATAGAGACGCTACCAGAGTACTTTAATGAGGTACTAACATATATAAGGTCTATAGGTAGGGTAATTTATATCAATACGAGACGTTACTACATAGTAGCCGAGGTACCAGACACCTACATAACCAGTATAAGGATGATGGCTGGAGTGAGAAACGTAACGCCGTCAGGGATAGTGAAAATAGCTCAATTTTTTCGATGGTGGAGACGTAGGTAAAAACAAAACAATTTTTTTAGAAGAAATTAACAGGAAAATAAACGCTTACTTAGTTTGGGAGGTTTCTAGAGGTAAGGGAGTCAAGGTAGCAGTTCTTGATGTAGGTGTTAATACCTCACACCCAGAACTACGTAACAAAGTAATCACTTCAGTTAAGGCATCTGATGAAATACCTGGTTCAGCGGATAGACCAGGTCATGGTCATGGCACAGCCGTAGCACATGAGATAGTCTCCATAGCCCCAGACTCCAAGATAATTAACATTAAAGTTCTAAAGGACGATGGTACTGGATACCTAGATTGGTTACTGCGTGGCGTTGAGCTAGCCCTAGATTATGGTGCTAACGTAATTAACATGTCGCTAGGCATTGAGAATCAGATATGCTTTGGAGTCCTTACCGAGGTCTTCTTAGACGCATTAACTGTGGGAGCCATACCAGTAGCCGCCGCAGGCAATAACGGGCCAAGTAAGGGTACTGTAGGATACCCAGCATGCTTACCCCATGTAGTAGCCGTAGGCTCAGTATCAATAGTAACTGAGGAGCCAGCATGGTTCAGTAGTAGAGGCCCAGGATGTAGGATTATAAAACCAGACTGTGCTTCTTATGGTGGTGCTGGCGATGCCAAAGGCGAAAGACAGCCCATAGAGAGGGTTAGGCTAGCTTGGTTAGACGGGTATAGGGACGTTAGGGGAACATCGTTTGCGGCACCTATAGTTTCTGCGGAATTCGCATTAGCCCTAGAGCTTACCAAGATACCAACCCTACACCTAGAAGAAGTGGTTAGGTTCTCAAGTAGGGATATTTGGCAACCAGGAAAAGACAACGATACTGGATGGGGTGTTGTAGAAGCAGACAAAATAATTAAGGTCTCAATACCCTCAACTACAATCATTGACATGATAATAAGACTTTTATCTCTCATAGGAATATCTATACCTGGGGCTAAACTATATGGAATTTACAAAATGCTTAGGGTGTAAGCATGAGGGAATATATATCTAAAGGAGAGCTGTACGTGGAGTCCGATGAAGCTGAGGCTAGGTTCGATTTTTCATGTAATCCATTTACATGTCAATGTAGCGAGGGCTATATAGCGTTATACCTGCCGACTAGAGAGCATTTGAAGCTGAAATCTCAGGGATACTCATTGCTTCTAAGGAGAGCTGAGGCCTTCATAAGTGCTAAGTGGGTAGGGCCTGAATGGTGGATAAGGAGACCTACGGTAGCAGTAAAGATAATTTCTTGGGATGGCCAAGAAAAAGACATTATTGGTATAGAGCTACCTTGTGAGGAGAGATGGATTGATAGGTCTGTTGATATAACTTCAGTATTCGCTGGCCCAGGGGTTACTGGTAACGTAGGAATCATACCATTTAAGGTAACGGTATACCCGTCAAACCCGATAACAAGCCCATGTGGTAATAGGTACGTAATAGACTTCAAGATTTGGCTTAGGGCCGCCTATAGGGTGGTAGCATGAGCTTCATAGGCCAAAGATATATGGCTAGACCAAGAAGGATTCTAACTAAAGAGGAGGCATCTAGGGAGTGGATGGAGTACGGAGTGGTTTATGAAGCTGAAATAACTTTTGACAGGAATTTAGACCCCAATCAGCTAGCTAAATTCGCTACGCTAGCAATCTCAGAGATAAAGAAGCAACATCCAGGGATAATAGTGAACTACATAGAGGTAAGCGGTAATAAGCTAATAGTTCAGTACTACGACCCATACGAGGTTAGAGCCGCAATACCTGCTTGGGTTGTAGTGATAATAGTAGCCGCCTCAATATGTACTACGGTAGCGGTATCGGTATGGGGAGCTAAGGAAGTATCAATGACGATTAAGGACTTAGGTAAGGCCGCCTATGAAGCCATAACTAAAGCACCATCCTATATTAGGTGGCCAGTAATAATAGCAGGCCTAGCCCTATCTGTAGGCGTCTCAGCACTATTCATAGCAGTACTAGTTAAGGCGGTAAGGGGTAAATAAAAAGGAAATATTTTTTAACTTTCTTTAACTACTTTTCTTGAGAGAGTGAGAGAATGATACCGCTTTACGAGAAACTATATATATCACCAGGAGATGTAGTGGAGATTAAGCTAGGAGATATGGTAACGAAGTTCTTAGTGAAGACAGTAACTAGATGGGTTCTCAACGAGCAGACCATAGACCTATCAGCTAACGTTACTGAGAGCGTATCACCGACCTATGAGGGTAAGAAGATATTTGCTATTAAGAAAGAGGACGGCATAGTTAGGATTTGTAGGGTAGGCATTGAGCCATCATACCTAAGGATAGGTCTAGTGCTAAATAATGAAAGCATAGCTAAGCTAAAGGGCTATACCGCTGGCGGAGTAAAGAAGGACTACGGCTTCATTTGGGGTGCGGATACTCCAAGATATAAGCCTAAGCTAACGCTACCAGTACCACCTGGTTACGAGTGGGCTTTCGACGTACAAACGCCGTTCTCTACTGATAAAATGATAATGGACATAGAAATCATTGACTTAGAGTATGAGGAGACCCTTAGGGAGCCTACGTTAAAGATTCAGATGCTACCAATATACGTATCCCCAACAGGAGAAACGCTTTCATGGGGGAGGGAAGAATGAAGTTCAAGTTCAAGTTCCAACCAAGTGATGTAAAGAGAGGTAACGTATCAGTATCTAGTGGTGGCTCAACCGACATACTAGACATGACATCAGACTACTTCAAGGGACTAGTAGCGGTATTCACTAAGGTTGAGGCCCAGAACGTAGGTGGCTCAGCAACAAACGTTACGGTAAACAACCATAAGGTTAAGATAGCTGTAGACGGTACATACGACTTCGCCCCAATAATAGTGAAGTACGGGGAGAAGCTAACCGTAAGCACCGATGCGGCAGACATAGTGGTGAACTACGAATACATCTTAATACCGAGAAAGGCACTAGAAGTAACAACCGAAGTGAATAAGTAACTATGAGGAAAGACTTTATAAACTAGTAAATAATAATAATCACGGTGATAAGATGGCTTACGTACCAACAGTTGCGAGAGCAGAAGCGGCCGCACCTCCAAAAGCCAAGAAGAAAAAGAAGAGGTATCCAAAGAAGGCGACTAGCGGTATCTTAGCGTATCAGCCAGCTAACAAGGGCGTATTCATAGCTAACATCGTGCCAGGTCTAGTGAAGGGCGACCCCAGAATAAGGCTCTCAAAGACTCCATTCGGTGAGGTAGGCCCTGGCGGTGTTCCAGTACAATACTACTATGCTGGTCTCCCAGTACCCTGGAAGAGGAACCCTGCGGCCAGACCTGAGGAAGTAAAGAGAAGGAACGAAGAGTTTAAGAGAGAGGCTGAATCTCTTGAAGGTGAAACTGGAGTCTACATAGTTAGGACGAAGAAGGGCAAGGTAATGCTATTACCTGCCGTCGCCGCTTTGATTTCAATGAGGCATGGCGGCGAGAAAATCGCTGGGCCAAAGTCTCACTATTGGGAGTTCGGTAGGCCACTAACACCTGCCATTGCTGGAGTAACAGCACTAGTCTAACATTAAACAAATGATGAGGAGACTACGCCTCAGAGAAGTGAAGAAAGCCTGCCGACTGACATTAACTAGAACATCAGCTTTTTAACTAAAAACATTTTTTAGATTTCTCTTATGTAACCAAGCTTCTTAGCGTAGCTTATTATGTAATCAGGTGGCGGAAATCCTTTACATACTGTGAACTTACGGATGAATTCATCTAGCGGAGTACCCTTGGTTATACCGCAGAACTCTAACTCATCTTCAAACCTAAACGGTACGCCACGTACATACTTTTCAAACATCCAAGCCCTCCATGCTGGTGGCAGTAACTCTATCGGAATCCCCATAAACTCCTTAGCTCTCCAGGGTACTTCAATACCCATTACCTCAAACATCCTCTTAACAAAATCCCTATATTCTTTGGGAGGGACTTCTTCAGCCTTCTCTGCTTTTTCCTTAACTTCTTCAGGTATCTTTCCTCTCTCCTTAAGCCTCTTAAGTAGGGTTTTCCACGATAGCTGATTGAACTTAAGAACTATAGCACCACGTCTCTTATCGTACTTATATGACGCCTCGAAGAACATGTCGGTATCTGGCACCCATAGGAATAGCTCAAGCATCTCTGGCGGGTACTTCTTTATTTCCTCAGCGATTCTAGGATGTGAAGTAAGTAACTTACCGTAAAGCTCCTCATTAGTAACAACCTCTCTTAGGGTTACCGCTGGAGACTTTATCTGTGATTCTAGGGCGGACTTCAACTGCTCTAGCCTAGCCTCAGTAACGTAGCCCTCAACTATATCCCTTATCATGGCCCTAAGCTTCGCCTCAGGCAATAGCGTGTACATCCTACCTATCTCACGTAGAAGCTCCATGTAGTACTTACCAGAAACTCTCCTGAGGCTCTCTAAGGTCTTTGAGTAATCCTTGAGTATATCAAGCAGTAGCCTAGCGTACTTAACATCCCATAACCAAGACCTAAATATATTCTTTACCTCGGACTCCGTTATCCTAAGCAGTTTACTAATCTCGCTAACAATCATGTCAATCTCCTTAGGCTTAGGCTTCATCTCCTTCTTTATCCTATCAACAAGCCTATCCCTCTTTTCCTCAAGCTTCTTAACCTCCCGCTCCTCCTTCTTCATCCACTTAGTTAGCCTTACCTGCTCTCCAGCATAGATACCTAACCTCTTCTCAAGCTCCTTTATCCTCTTCTCAAGCTCATCAATAATCCTCCTGTATTTTCTCCCCACAGCACCTAGCTTACCAGCGTACCTACGCTTCTCCCTCTCAACGATTTTTTCATACTTCTCCTCAATCTTCTTAAGTATGTTTAGGCTCCTTAGAACGTCATAAAGAACTAAAGCCAAATTCTCCTTACCTACAGACCTAGCCAAATCCTCAATTACATCATGTACGTACTTCCTAAAGCTCTCCATCTCTTCCTCAAGGGGTTTCCTTAAGCCCAGGGTCTCCCTAACGTAATCAACCAATTCATCGAAATTAACATCCCAAGCAAATACATCAGCTACGGCCTCCCAAAACAGCCTAGTATCAATACCCTTCTTCTTAACTTCTTCAAATAGGCTCCTAAACCTATCGTACTCCAGTAGGGACATGAAGGTATTAACGTTTCTCCAATCCTCAAGTAGGGTCGGTATAAAGCCCTGAATCTCCTTCAGCGTTATACCGTACTCCTTGAGCTTCTTCTCTAATTCTTCAATATCCTTAGGCGGTATGAAGCTCATCTGATGTACACCTTACGCTTCATCTCTATTAAGGTCTTCTCAAGGTCGCTTACCTCCTTCTCAAGCCTCTCCCTCTGCCTCCTAAGCCTCTCAAGCCTCTTCTTAGTAGCTTCAACGCTCTCCTTAGCAACCCTCTCAATCATCTCAACGGTCTTAAGCAGTTCCAAAGCCGCATAATAGACCTCACTCATTCTCACACCATATTAATAACCGAAACAAAAATATTAAGGCTTAAAGATTAGATAATGGGAGTAGTATGACCCTAGCACCAATAGTTTCAGTTTCACCAGTAGGCTAGGGTGATACCTTGAACAAATCTAAGTATTTGGGTATAGCATTCCTAACGATACTGATATCGGTGCTATTCGCAATCACTTTATGGTTCATAAGCATAGTGCTACCTGGTGAAGTTTTTGAGGGCTTAAGGAATGCGTTAATAACGTTTATGGGAATCATCTACATCCTAATATATATAATGCTGGCCGTAGAGATATTGCTTAGCGATGAGGCTACATATAAACCCTGTACTTAACAAAACCGTAAAGAACGGTTACATCACCAGTTAAGGATATTTTTACAGAACCATTAAACGATAGGTCATGTAGTGCTATTACGTACGTACCGTCTTCAGCATCTTCAAACGCATCTATGGTTTTAGAAGAGGGCGAAAGCTTAGACAGTTCTTCATAGGACTTACTAAACACCCCAGATGGATACTCAATATTTATTGAGAAGTTAGGGCTATTGACCTTCATAACTATTTCCTCAATAACCACTTTCTCCCCATCAATCTTCACTACATCACTAGAGCCTTTTACCTCAATTCTGCCTATATGCCTAAAGTAAGACCTCCACTCCTTCACAGTCTCCTTTACCTTTTCCTCATTTCTCAGTTTGATTTCCTCAGCAATAATTATAGCATTAATTAAATCCCTAATCCTCACTAAATCACCCTATGAATGCCTATTATCCTACCTTTCTCATCCCTTTCGAAAACCACATATCTCGGTTCTCTATATTGTGCTACGCCTAGTAGATAACCTATAACAACACCCAAAACTATGCCACACACCAAATGGACACCAGAAGGTTACTTACAATCTGTTAGTGAATGGGTCGAGGTGTGAAACGAGATAAGGGTGATGTAAGTGGTTAAGATACCGTTCTACTTAATGAAACATATCTATTGTAGGTGGTTAATATGCCAATCACATATAATCCTGATACAAATACAATAATAATAGTTGGCACAAAGAACGGCAGTCCGTACACGTTTGAAGATATTTATCAGGCGGATGTAGATAATGGATGGGGTAAATTTACAAAATTATCGGAAAAGGTCTATAAAACAACTGCTAAGCTTCAATTCGGTGATGGTTCTACTGATACGTTATTTGAAGAGAAGGGAACGGTTTTAATCATAGAAAATACGGCTTCAAAGGTGAACGACGTTATAGTTCTATTCAAAGCAAAGTGTAACGCTAAATTTGGTGAATACACATATATTGAAGATGCCGATGATTATGAGGTTAAGAACGGAGTAATGTTCTTTATTAGGGAAACCAACTATAATTTACCGCACTTTAAAATTGAATACGATAGTGATGTTGAATTTTATGGTTGTAGCTTTTATAAAACCGTAGATAGTGTAAGGCATGTTCAGATTAGGGGTTACGTTAAAAAGTTTGTTGGATGCGTATTTAGTATTGATACAAACATGGTGCAGAATGCAGAAGTCCGTAATTGCCTGTACAATGGCGGTTTAGTAGCAGAGTATATAAACAGCGATATTAGGGGTTTAACAGCAGTATCGTACATAGGTAATCTAATGTGGGCAGGTGCTAATCCAATTGAGGTAAGAAATGGTGTGTTTATTGTTTCAGACAGATTGCTTGACACAAGAATAAAGAAAGGACAGATTAACAAGTTCATTAACTGTAAATCAAACAGATGGGTAGTGAGATGGTTACTGTATGAAGACCAAGAAAGCGGTGAGACACAAAGAATCTATGCTGTTAGGTTTAAGGTTACGGATGTAAACGGTAATCCCTTAATGAGCAGAATAGTAAGAGTCTATAATAGAAACGGTGATTTAGTAGCAGAGCTTCAGACGGATGAAAACGGATTAACTCCAGAAGTTGAGATATTATATGCTAAATTGGTTAATCCGTATAACGATGGGAAATGGCATACATTCTATGACGAGGATTGGGAATACTTTAATCCGTTCACAATTGAAGTTTGGTATGGGAGCGAATTGGAGTATAAAGGAATTCTAACGGATTTAGATGTAGACTCAACATACATACAGATAACTGTTAAGCCGTCCTCAGTAACTTTAGACGACATAATAAGCGAAATACAGGCACACCGCAATGCAGTAGAACCTAAGATAGATGAACCGATAAGCACAAGAGCATCTCAAACGAGTGTTGATGACCTAGCAACACAGATAACCACCCATGACACGGACATCAAAACAATACTCGGTGATATTAAGGGTTCTGGGTTTGACACTTCACAGCACTCCCTCGTTAAGATTAAGGAGGGTGTGGATGGTGTTGGTGCTAGCCTATCAGCACATGATAGCGATATAAAGACGGAGCTAAGTGATATTAAGGGTTCTGGGTTTGATACATCAACGGACAGTCTTGAGAAGATAAGAGATAAGCTGGACGAGGTAGGCTCAAACACGAACGATATAAAGGATAAGCTAAAGAGACATGACGCTAAGATGACGGCGTTTAAGTTCATTTAAAAGGTTTTTTAGGTTCTTTAGTTATTTAATTATGGGGTGCCATGCCAGTAGTTTACGTGCCTGGGGGGAAGGTAGACCTCAGCGAGTTACTTAGCAAGATTGATGAGTTACTTAGCCAGATTAAGCCACCTAGTACTGGAGGCACCAGGCAGTACACGGTAGGCACTTCATCAGTAAAGCTTGATGAAGAGGAAATAAAGTCGGTAACCATTAAAGCCGACGACGATAACACGGGGAACGTATTTATCTGTATAGAGAAAGACCCGTGCGACACATCAACAGGCTTCAGGCTGGCTAAAGGGCAGGGCATAGACATAAGCATAGATAACCTAAGTAAGATAACGGTAGTAGCAGATGCGGAAAATCAGAAAATATACGTCCTGTGGGTGAAGTGAGATGGTGGTGATAAACAAGAGGTACGACGCACTAACTCCTGATGAATTAAACACGCTCTTTAAGAAAGGTGAGTTCCACCTACTCCTCTGGTCTGACCCCTACATATTCATGGATGTTTACGGACTTACAGAC
>Ga0190312_1000397_pt1 | contig 14004 bp, 15 predicted proteins | sample 487007910_MG_FD_165046 | JGI IMG/M metagenome (GOLD analysis project Ga0190312, IMG submission 165046) | Hydrothermal vent sediment bacterial communities from Southern Trench, Guaymas Basin, Mexico - 4870-07-9-10_MG | ecosystem: Environmental > Aquatic > Marine > Hydrothermal vents > Sediment ... | reverse complement strand
TATCTCCACGACATAGATCTTGACACGTTTAATGTACGGCCCATAGAGTTCATTGGTCATATTGATAGGTACCCATGGGTGGATTATGCGGCCATCATGACTGATGGCTCTTCTAAAGAAATTGGGGTTTCTCTCCAGAATGAATATGTTGGCATCCTTAACAGAAGCGTTTTTGGGATACCACTCGGCAAGTCTGTAAGGACCATACCCAATTAGTATAGGATCCTCTGGTGAGTGAGCCTTATAATTTATGATTACCTTAGGCGTCACATTCCAATCGGGAAACACATCGTAAGGATCATCGTCCACAACGCCCCAAGTTTCCTCCAGACCATATATATGCTTTGGGAAAACAACGATATCTAATGCGTATCGAGCAGCTAGGTAGCCGCCGGTATTGACAAAGACCCTAACAGTAAACTCATCGATTTTCTCTGCGTGATCCACTATGTAGTAGACATCGAACCATGGATCATTATATATGCCAATCCACTTAATAAACTTATATGTGAATACAACATCGTCGGCAGTAAGCCTTTCACCATCAAAGAAATAGATGTCATCTCGGAGCCGCAGATCCCAGTAACCATAGCTATCGTTGACCTTATGGAAAACGGGTTCCTCAGCTAGAAGCCAAGGGATATCTGCTGTTGGGTCAAAGTAGTTTAGAGGGTTAGGCAGCATCAACGAGTCAAATAATAGCCCTAGAACAAACCAGTCATAGGGACTATATGAAGCAACTGGGTTTAGATTACTGAGATGCCAATCAATACCGACCACAACCTCGGCGTCTGTATCAATATAACTTCCGGAAAATCCTAGGGTGTGTGCCTTGACAACGAATAAAGATACGCAAAATAATAAGACTATCAAAGACAGACTAAATATTGGGGACTTCATAAAAGACCCCTAATAAAATAACAACAAACATGAGTACTTTAGAAATCTAGTTTTCACTTGAAGGCAAGAGACACTTCTTAAACCGAAAACCAACGAATCTTTGTTAGGAAAATCATAAAAATCAAGCATCCAGCATTTTTCTCAAGGTACTCTAGGAGGTGTCAAGATGACAATAACCTAGCATCACTAAAGTCTCCATATATAAGTGCAAAATTATTGTTTGTTTTTAGTTTTTCCATTTGATTATGATGAACGAACTCGTATCTCCAAGCGAGGTGCTAAGTCAGCTGTATCAGTATCTGCTGCATGGAAATCGGGAAAAATCTGTTGAGCTATTCGCTAAGAACTCTGCTCAGAATCAATTGAGGACATTTCTTAACATGCTTAGAGCGCCGGATCTGGATATTTATAACCTCGGAGAATACATTGTTGTGTTTACTAAGAAGGGCAGTCGTACAAGGCATATCTTCGTGATAGGGCTTGATGACAATTATAGGTTTTTCTGTCATAACCTTCCTGATGAATCAGCCAAAAGAATAACCCCTGAGAACTTGTCTGTCCAAACTATCAGAGAAGAGATGGGATTTGATTATCACTTATGGGAAGTCATGGAGAAGGGGCTGGCCCCCAGGATTAGAATTAGAATCCAGGGCGATATAGTTATTCAGCTAGAAGAAATCTTTGAGACGGACAGTGAGCTCTACTCATACCTATATCAGCTGATAATACTAGTTCTTCTCCGTAGAATCAAGGGGTTCCGCCTGTCTGTCTTAGAATCGGGAGAAAGAAAGACCCTTAGATATTCTAAGAGTAGGACTCCCGAGGAGTTTCTCCGAACTCTGAGGAATTACCTAGAAAGCCTAAGTGAATACGATCTCGCAAAGGTGCTAGAGTTTCTAAGAAAGGTATCCCTGAAAGAGTACGGTCAAAGACCTAAGCGAGATGCTAACCATAATATTGATGATGCCATAGAAATCATAAATAAGTATACGAGAAAAGTATTGAAGATGATATTTGACCTAGAAGCTATACTTAATCTACAGGTGGGAAATCACATAATCAGAGTGATCGGAGTAAGTGAATGGGACATCATAAGGCTTCTAAGGAGTGATAATCCCCCTCCCCGAAACATGATAAGAGTATATGTTCTGAGGCCTCATAGAATACTTGTCCTGCATGAGGAGCATGGTGCGGCATCGCTGGACGTTCCTCGGAGCATCCTGAGAATACAGACACTAAGAGTAGGGCCTCTCCAAGTTACTCGGCCTCCAAGACCAAGGCCTAGAGCATTTTTGCAGATAAAGATTGTGGTTGTTGATCTCTGCGGGTTAGATCCGATAGTAATAATGCCAAGGAGCTTCATCACATCATGGAGATACTACTTAGAGATACTTGGGGTTCAACCATACATATATAGCCATGAGGTAAATGTTGATGGAAGAAAGATTTTATGTAGGGCTAATCTTTGGTACATAAGACCCGAGTTCATACCAGAAACTGTCTATAGAACATACTTTAAGGGGTCAGTTTTAGGCATATTTATTGTTGATGTTGCGGACAGATTTGCTATTCAAAAGTTGAAACAACATGTGGACTACTTCTGGGCCAATACAAACCCAGGAACACCAATTGTCATTGTTGGTTATAGACGAAGGAACGAATGCTATGAGAGACCCGAGATCACGGATGAACTGAAAAAATTCTCCGAGGAGCTATCCAAGCGCATAGGGGTACCATCCACCTTCGTGGAGGTAAATGGAAGCAGAAGGGTTCTCAGAGATATAATAATCAGCCACATTGAGAGGGTATCTAGGCAACAACTCCAAAAACTAAAAGCTGCGGAAGAATTTAGGAAAAAGAAATCCTAGCGTTCAATGCATCTAGGTTTGTGTCTTGTTACATCTTTAATGTTGGTAAATTGTCTTCTTCCTATATAAATATTATAATTGTTGTGTCACTAGGGGATATAATTATATGGGGTAGTGACACTATGGATAGTGAATTATTTGTTGGGCGTAATAGGGAGTTACAACAATTGATGGAGTATTATAGACAGTGCTGTGATAGAAATATTAACTGTGCTGTTCTGCTGTATGGTTGGAGAAGAGTTGGTAAGAGTGCGTTTGTACGTCGATTTGTTGGTGAGGTTGGTGGTATAGTCATAAGTTGCTCCTGGATCAGCGATCCGAGGACTTTTCTCATCCATGTGCTCGATGTGATGAAGAGGCTGTGTCCTAGGAGGCTAGTTGAGGAGTATATGCATTATGTTGATGAGGAAGATAAGATGATTGTTCTTAGGAAAGCTTTCGAATTTTTTGTGAGGTCTAGCGAGGAGCTGGGTAAGAAACTTGCAGTTGCTCTAGATGAGTTCCATATACTCGTGGATAAGCTTTCCTATAGGATTGCTAGGGAGACTAAGAAGAGAAAGGAGGTTGTTGAAAGTGACATCTTATGGCTTTTGAGAGAATTTCTAGAGTCTAAACATGTGTTCTGGATACTATTAACATCCATAGGATGGGCTAAGCTCAAGGAAATGTATTTTTCTGAAGCTAAGGGGGAGAAGCCACTATCTGGCGTTGTTATCAAGATGAGGTTGGACCCTCTCAGTAGAGAGGAGTCGATAGAATTGGCAATGAAGCTCAACCCGTTAGTCACTAGAGAAATCGCCGAAGTGATCTATGAGGTTTCTGGCGGCATACCTAGGATAATAGAGATTTTATCACCAAACTACAGGTCTGGTGAAAGCCCAATAGCTCTAGCATTAAAACTAACTAAACAAGGTCAGTTTGATGAGGTCTTCGAGAACATAGTCAAGTTCATCGCCGAGGTATCAAAGAGAGACTACACCGTATTTGTCGAGGTCCTCAAGGCCATGACAATAAACGGTAATACTCCAGAGGCGATCGCAAAAAGCCTGCATATGGACAGAGTCCTCGTGTACAACATATTAGAAGATCTAAGAAAGATGGATATCCTAGAGAAGAAAAAGGTCAAGGGAAGAGTCTATTATAGCCTAAAATATCCGTTGCTAAGGGCTTGGCTAGAACTCAGAATTGAACCACGAAAAACTATTATCGAAACACTCGCATCAGAACTTGGCATAACTGCGGAATCATACATCAGGGAACTATTTGAAGAATATCTAAGAAAGAGAGAAACCATGAGACTATACGATGATGACAAGGGGACATTCCTAGCAGGCACAGCAAAAGTTCTCCAGATAAAGGTTATGGAGGTATATTCCAGAGAGAGGATTGCTGAGAGGCTTCATGGGCTCCAAAATGCAGACCTAATAATCGTTGATGAGAACAATGAAGAATGGCTAGTAGAGGTAAAGGCAACCCTAAAACCAATAACAACAAAAGAAGTGCGAGAACTCGCAGAAAAATGCAGAAAACTTGACATAGGGAGGGGAATACTCATACAACTCGGCCTTGGCAACATCGAACTGGGTGCATCAGCAGAAGCCGTTAGACAAGGAATGATAATAATAACCAGAGAGGGAATAAGACTACTCGCAAAGAAAATAGGAATGCCCAAATACTAATAATGAAAACCAGTCATGGACCCAACAATTAACAACTAATTAGAAGGTTTAGGCATCGTATTCGTGGAGTCCAACGTGTTTTCAGAGGCATATCCGGGGCACAATCCTATTTATCGAGTCGGGGGGATTCTGACCGAGAATATCTTGACAAGTTGTTTGAAAAGAAAAAGGGCTTGAATATTAGCCACTAAAGCGATTAGCTTTGCTCAGTGGGTTCTGGCATTTGTATTCTGCTTTCGAGGGCGGTTCTCTCTACCTTTTCTATTCCTCTTATAGGTATGATACGGGGACATGTCAGCTTTCTATGCTCAAAGTATACAGCGAACACAGCTGAGATTAACGCTAGAACAGCACCATAGATTCCACCAGATATCATTGTGAAGAGTGCGATCTCCATGGCACCCACCTCTATTCCGAATGTGTTTTTGAGACCCGCGATCAGAGGTGCATGGTAGATCATTGATGTGATCGATGCCCACAGAAAACCATTTATCAGCGAAACGGCCTCTGCGTGTTTCCTATATTGCGTGAAATACCCAATGAAGGGCCCCGGCATTATGAAGTTCATAATTAGAACCATATAGATATAGGCTAACCATGTCTCAGCCTGATCAACTAGATGGTAAATATGGTTTATCAGCCATGAGATTCCAACCAATATACCCATGATCGCCGCGGATAGAAGCAAACTCACAATGAAAGATTTTGTATCCCTAGCTCCTAAAAGCGGGTTCTTTCTGAAATGATCCACGAGGAAAGCGGCAAATGCGCTTCGAAGCCTATTCAAATCCTCAATATCGACTGGGGTCTCCGCGAGTACTTTGTCGAAGAGAGGTTTTTCCTCTTCATAGAACCTATTGAATATTCTCCACACAGCCTTGGGATGGTCCTTTATATCCGTGAGAAATATCACATAGTAGTCCTTGTCCCCATGAGTAAGCTTCCCAATTATTATCTGCATCTCGGAGAATTCCATTCTGCGTAGCTGATCCCCAAAAAGCTCCTTCGAAACAACACTGACAATACCATAGGTCATCGGCGGTATGTAGTCTATGACCGATTTTAGATGCTCAAAAAGCTCCTCATGGGTATCCGGGTGGATAAAATCCCACTTACACACACCAGTCTCCGAAGAAACATCAATTATCGCTAGGTAGTATATCATCCTCATCACAACGTACTAAACTGGGATAATGGCCATATTATAACTTCAAATAATGTATATATAATTATACTCACATTCAGCAAGCCTAAGGATAATCTAGTATTTATCATACATGTCGATAGGTAACCTGAATTTTTAGGCTCCTCCATATGCTAGCTATTCTAATTCTTATTCGTGAGACGCGCCCTGAGGATACGCCTAATCTACTATTTATATCCAAATTTAGTAGTGATTCTGGTGATTTTAGTGAATACTGGTGAACATCGAGGGTATAAACCCAATTATTTGGAGTGCGGTTCTTGGCCGACTTATGGATGAAGTTGACACGTTCGTTAGGTTGCTATGGGAGAAAATAAAGTTTTTTGCCACGTTGCTCTCAGCTCTAATAACGATAGATGTATACTACACAAATATTCTCTTATCCACGCAGATCGATAAACCATACATAGCGATTTTGCTGGCGGTAATCTCATTTGCTGTGCCCACAGTGATAATCAGCGTTGCTATTATTGGTCACGACGAATTAAAGCGCCGATGGGCAAGACTAATAGAAACTCTCACCTTTAGGGCGAAGGTAGAGGCTATCATTGGCTTGCATAGAGACTTCCCAGATAAGTTGTTGAGACCGGGATATTTCCAGGCGACAAATATATCTATCAGCGTTTTACTGAGGCTTACAAATCTTTTAGCACAAGCGAGGACTTCATAAGATGTGAGGTATCCCCAAGGAAACGTGGAGGTCATATTTTGAGGGAGAAAAACTCCTATGCGATGATGTCCAGAATCTATCTCGTGTTTAAGGCAATAGGAGTGCTTCTACTTATAGTTAAAATTGCGCTTATAGTAGCCGTGTTTATGGGTTAAAAAACTCATCGGAAAAAAACAACTAAGGTACGAAAGGGTGGTATCCACGCCTAAGACTAGCCATATTGGATTGTAGTGATAATGCTACTGATAATAGGTTCTATATAAAAAGAGAAGACATATGTTGCTTGCTTCCAGCCCCAATAATGCAGTTTTAGATAAGCCACGGTGTTTTCATTCGATTGTGGTTTTTTCGAACAGTAATGTTGCTAAGCTTACTAATACTACGGATAATATTGATACTGCCATAAGATCTATCATCGGATCAATACTAGATACTCCAAGCATTAGGCCTCTCGCTATGTCGACTCCGTATGTGAGGGGGCTTATATATGCTATCACCTTCATCCAATCCGGCATTGTTTCTACTGGGAAGAATACTCCGCTCGCAAATATTAGAGGCATTGAGATTAGATTCATTATCAATCCGAACCCCTCAAAGCTTCTTATCTTGGAAGCCAAAATTATTCCTATGCTTGAGGTTGCTAAAGATACTAAGAATGCTACTCCTAGAACAAGAGGAATACATAGATAGTTAAGGTCAGGTGCGAGGACATAGGCCACGAGGGATATCATCAGCCCCTGAAACGTAGCTATCAAAGCATCTCCAGCTATCCGACCAAGCAACGTGATCCTTCTTGATGCCGGTGAAACCAGCACAACTTTCATGAATCCGAACTCCTTATCCCAAATGATCGACACTCCCGAGAAAAATGATGCCATAAAAACAGTCATCAGTATGACACCGGGTATAAGAAAACTCATATACGGCGAAGATGGCCCAGGAAATCTAACGGATCGTGCAAAACCAGCACCAAAGAAAATCATCCAGAACAACGGCTGGATGATACTCCCCAATACTCTTGATTTTGCCCGCCAGAACCTCTTAACTTGGAGGTAGAAGCTAGCTACAAACTCATTTTGGAAAGATCCCATATGGATCACCTCCTACCGAATCTAGTTGCGCGTCTAAGTCTGATGAAATCAAGAGCAGATCCAGATATATCCCTAATGCTTCTACCTGTCAGTTTTATGAAAACATCGTTAAGGGTGGGTCTAGAATACGTTAGCTCCAAAATTGCGACACCGCACTCTGAGGCTACCTCAAATAGCTTAGGTATAGCGATGGGGGCATTTAAGACTACTATCATTATTCTGGAATCACTAAGCAACTTTGGCTGCGTATTTAACTCCTCTGATACTCTGCTGATAAATCGATGTAGTTTCTCTCTATCTGACTTATCAACCTTTAGATATATAGAATCCCCAGAAATCTTTGACTTTAATTCGTCTGGCGTTCCCATGGCGATTATCTTACCAAAATCAATGATAGCAAGTCTATCACAAAGTGCATCAGCCTCCTCGAGATAATGTGTAGTTAACAGTATGGTTATGTTCCTCTCCTTCTGGATTCTTCTTATGTAGTCCCATATGTGAACTCGAGTGTGTGGATCCAGACCTAAAGTTGGTTCATCAAGAAATAATATATCAGGCCCATTCAGTAGACTCCTCGCTATTTCCAGTCTCCTAATCATACCACCACTATACTTCCTAAGAGTAACATCCTTCCAATCCTCAAGCTCGACAAAACGTAGGAGCTCGAGTATCCGATCCCTAAGGATTGAACCAGACAGACCATATAGCTTCCCATAAACCCACATATTCTCAAAGCCAGTCAGATTCCTATCGACAGTAGTATCCTGAAAAACGATACCAATAATCTTCCTAACCTCTTTAGGCTCCCTGAGAATATCATACCCACCTACTATTGCTGTTCCCTCAGTCGGTTTGAGTATTGTTGCAAGCATATGTATAGTGGTGGTCTTGCCAGCACCGTTAGGCCCTAACAGTCCAAATATCTCTCCTTTCCTTATCTCTATATTTATATGGTCAACCGCAACTAACTTGCCAAATTTCTTCGTTAAATCTATAGTTTTTATAGCTATTTCCAAGCCCAACACCAGATATTCCTATTTGATATATCGTTTAGATATATCCTTTTAATAATATTAAGTAAATACTATTTTCTAATGGTGGTAGAGATGTTTTTCCCTCCACGAAGAAGACACCCATTTTTGCCTATAGAGATCGTCATACTTAGATTGTTATCTGAGAGGCCGTACCACGGATACGAAATTAAGAAGAGAATTGAAGAACTAACAGGAGGGGCTTGGAAACCGTCATTCTCCATGATATATCCTCCACTTCGGAAGATGCTTCGTCGAGGCCTAATTCGGAGAAAAGTGACTCAGAAAGGAAAAAAGACGCTGTATCTATACGAGCTAACTGAGAAGGGTAAACAAAAACTGCGGGAAATCACCGAAGATTTCATGGATAGGGTCTCCATAATGCTCGAGGAGGCAAAAGAGAATCCTCATCGCGCATTGCCTCTCCTCATCTTTACGAGTAGGCTGGGCAAATTGCTCCTAGAGATGTTCCCGCCAGAGGAGCAGAAGGAAATATTATTAACACTCCAAGAGGCACTTAAAGCAATACTAAACAAAATAGAGAAACTTCTAGAAGAACGCTAGCAGAACGTTATCGAGGCACCACAGCTGACATCAGCATGGGGGCAAAAATTTTAATAGTATATTGGTGATAAAATGACCAGAAATATCGCTAGGGCTATGATTATTCTTTCGGCAGTTCTCTGGGGCACAAGCTTCCCAGTAATACGCATGGGCCTCCAATATATAAGTCCGATACTCTTCCTTTTTCTAAGATTTTCGCTTGCAACAATGATACTACTCATAGTGTTGTTTGCCAAGGGAGTAAGACCTGGCCTTAGGGATATTGGTGGCTTAGTTGGATTAACTGGAGTTCTAAACGCTGTGGCGTATGCTCTCCAATTTGTTGGTCAGAAGTTTACATATGCTACCAACGCTGCCTTAATGATAAATACTAGTCCTATATTCACAGCTATATTCGCACATTTCCTCCTAGAGGAAAAACTCACAAAGCCTAGAGCTGGAGCAATAATTCTAACATTCCTAGGTGCGAGCATAGTTATACTTGGCTCATCATCAGCACTCAAACTTAGAGTCATAGGAGACATAATCTGCATGGCTGCTGGCGCCATCTGGGGGCTGTATGTGGCGGAGGCGAAAAGACTGAGAGAAAAAGGGATTGATGAGCTAGAACTCTTATTTATATGGTTCCTTTTTGTTGCGATACTTGGAGGTGTAGCATCACCACTTGAAAAACCTCGAATATTGCTGAATATCCAAGCAATATTCGCAGTTGTTTATACGGCGATCATGTGCACTGTGCTCCCATTTTTGCTCTGGTATAAAGCCCTTAGGAGTCTGGAGGCTTCATCATCATCCAATTACTTCATGCTGGAAATCGTGGTGAGCGCTCTTGCCGAGGCAATATTCCTCGGATTGGATATAAATATGCTAATGGTTCTAGGAGCAATCCTAATAGTAGTAGGTGTCTACTTAACCGACTACTTTTATAGAGAAGGGGGTATCGCTTATCAATGTAGGAAGTGATCCTAGCTTTGTGACATCACACCGCGAATTTTCCTTATGGCTACAGGTAGGTTCTTATTTGTTCTGATAGCTTATCTAGAGCATCGCAGAGAGGGTCTACCGATATGTTTCTCATGCTTAGCATTTCTATGATGCTTTTTGATGTTTCTAATATTGATGTTGCTGTGTCCTTTGTGATCTCTATCCCTGCAAAGAACATCTCATTAAGTGACGCGCTTACGAATAGGAGAATCCCCCTTAGCTGATTGACTATGCTTTCCGTAATCTTTTTGTTTCTAAGCATATTTGCTTCTAGCATTCGTCCTAATGTGTCCTTCACTCTGAGTAGCATCTTCGGGTATATACCATTAACAAGCCCCCCTTCTCCCCTAAGTTTAGATACTTGAAACGATATCCACAGACCAAGTAGCGAATTCGGAATAGCTCTTTTAAGATAGCTGAACTCATCCTCACCCGGTACTCTCTGATCAAGTATTTTGAATATGAACTCCCGGAGGTTTTCTACTCTCTCGCTTTTATAGTATCTCTGTATGATCTTCCATGGGCTACTACCTCTTGGCTGGGGGTATGTCTCGAAGAGACCTATGTCAGCAACAGTTGAATCCCATGCTCTCCTTAAATCATTCAGTACGACTGCCAGTTTATCTCTAAGACTTCTTGGTACCAACGAAATATCTACCGCCTCATCAAAGCAGAGGAACTTGCTTGGAAAGGCTGTCATAGAGAAAAGTCTATCTACATCCTCGGGAAAATAGAAGATTGAGAATACCAGATCCTTCTTCAGAAGTGATATCAAAGTTCGAATAGTATCGATTCCTGATAGGCCATAGCTCCTAGAAACAGCTATTATCTGCCTAGCCAAAATGGCTTTGTTCTCTAGGAATGCAAGCATTAATTTCTTTTCAGATGGCGATAATCGCCTCAAAGTCTCTATCACATAGACCAAATACTCCTTCACTTCTCCCAACATATTTACCCCGTCGGACTTTCTAGCTCAAAGACACAAATTTACATAAAAACTTCTCTTATATTATTGAGCTATCCCAAGATTCCTATTTTGGGAGGCGAAAAACTTTGAATTTAGTTTTCATAATTCCGATTCTGGTTATGTGGTCCACACTTCCTATCTACTTCCTTGTAGTTGAGAGAAGAGGTATCCCCGACAATCGATTAGGAGACATGCTGGGGAACCTATGTGGCTGGGTCTTCTTCTTATCTCTAATTACGATATGGCTTTCCCCTCAAAGAAGGATAGATCTTGGGTCGCTGATAGGCATATCTTGGCATACATTGCGTGTGATGGGCTACGAATTTTCACTGATTAATATCATTATTGGTCTGCTTTTCCTTCTACCAGGAGCAACATTAGGTCTACTGGGCGTGAGAGCATTAGGTATAAAGACTTCTAGCTATCTAAAAACGAGAAGATTGGTTATTGATGGTGTGTACTCGGTTTTGAGACACCCACAGTACCTCGGGGGGATACTGTCGCATATAGGGGTCTCAATAATCCTTATGGCTGGTTGCGCACTACTCTACACACCTCTACTCATCGCTCAATTTTATCTAATGGCGCTCGTAGATGAGAAAGCCCTCATAAGAAAATTTGGGAGCGAATACCTTGAATACAGGAGCAAAGTCCCAATGTTCATACCTTTGAGATTTCACGCAATAAGAAGCAGTCCTAGCCCTCGAGTATCTAAACTTGAGAAGAAAAACCCCACAGTAGTAAAATATGCAAATAAAACTAGGAAAGCAACTCTTAGTGGCAATAATTCACTTTAATATAAGCAAAATTTATCTGACAATTCGGCAAGGTCTTTACGCTCATTCCAACACTTTGGCATTTTGTTTTGTAGTGTTTTTCTGGCGCTGTGTTATTGTCATATATCGATCATCTTTAAGCCATATTGTTTTAATCTATTGAAGTGCTTTTTGTTTAATGTTGCTAATGGTAGATTATTCGAGATGCATATCGCTCCAATCATTAGATCTCTCTCATCAATAAGTTTTCCTTTTTTCTTCAAGCTGGCGTATATTTCCGAGGCCTTTATCAGAGCTTTATTGTCGAAGTAAAGCACCATAAATACTTTTTCGTAATCCTTCTTCGAGTCCTCACCATCAAAACCAGCGAGAATATCTCCTCTAACAAGTTCGTAGAGAGTGATAATGGTTATGTAGAGGTCATATTTAGTGCTTAATTCTATGATCCTATCTTGCTTTACTAGTTTTATGACATAGTTAGTATCTAGGACAACTCCTCCAATTTTAGGCCCCCCCTAAGGCCACTAACTGATTCCGCCACGAATTTTTCGCTCTTTTCTAGCCTTCTCTTAATTCGCTTTAATGCTTCCTTCGCCTCCTGTAATCTCTTGATCTTCAGAAGCAAAAGTAGAAAGTCATCCCAACTCATGCTCCCCTTCTCGGTCTCAAGAATTTTCTTTGTAGAGCGCCTAACCGGTATTGTCGTGAAACCTTCCGACACAGACATATTAGAGGCCCTTACTTATTGATCATTACTAATAAATAATAAGTTATAATTTAAAATAGTTTTAATTCCACTACTATAAACTCATGTGTGGCTGTCATCCTTTAACTTAGGAACCTATCGAGAGAAGCATTCTTATCCTTGAAGAGTTCTGGTGCTTTTTCTCGTGCCAACTCTTCAAGCTTCCTTATAAGTTCTCTTTTTACTCCTATGAAAAAGCCGCCCTCTTTGATTCCTAGGTAGGCACCACCTTTCTTCCCAACACCTAGGAGTTTAAGCCCTCTGATCCTAATTTTTCTGATTTCTCTTCCCTCCACCACTATTGGTTCGCTCAGAATAACTGTTATTCCTCCTCGGCGCCCAACCACTATAGCTGGGATGTGGCTTTTTCCGGCGGAAACATCAAAACCTTCAACGTCGAGATGAGTAACCAAAGCGCGCGAATAGCCCTTAATATGGATATAGACATCGCATTTGATGGGTCTATCCTCAAGGAGAACCTCAACATCTATGCGTACCTTCCCAACAGCAGGCCCCGTCATAAATTCACATCTTACCTACCATGAATAATCATAGCAAAATCGAAATTTAACGAGAGATAGAATCATAATTATTAGCTTCAGAAGGTCCTCAGAAGCAATAGCAATCCAAGTATCACCATTAAAGAACCCACAATCTTTTTCAGCTTATTGTTTGGTGTTCTCTTAACAAATAAAACTGAGGGGAATACTGAGAGCACTGTGCCTAATATCGCGAATATAAGAACATCTGGACTAACCATAACTCCGCTTATCATGTAGCCGAGGACAGCAACTCCACATGCTACTGTCTCAGCCATAGAGATTATTGCTATTGTCCTCTTAACATCCCCACCAAGCAATATGGATCCTGCGAGTATCGTTGGGCCATAGTTCCCCCCAGTAAGTGCCTTGTTTATGGATGCTAACGAGCCAATAAACATCACTTTTCTAAGCGATAATCTATTGGTGTTTGGTGGCTTAGCAAAGAGAATCAGGGATCCCAGAAGAAGTAATATCGATGCATTATAGACAACCAGAACTACCTCCCCCACAGAAAGAGCAACAATAACACCAACAATGCCAACAACACCACAAACACCAAGAACAAGACCATGCTTAGTGTCAGAGGAACCATGATTAAAATTAGCATTACCAACAACATGATGGAGAATCACAGCAACAGTCTCCCCAAAGAACTGAGCTGTAAGAACTAGAAATACCGCAAGAATAGGATCAAACCCCAATAATATTAGAAGTGGAGTAAGAATAGTTCCGAACCCCCCTCCAAGAACAAATCCTATCAAACCAACGGAAAAACTAAGCAACGCCAGCAATAACAAACTGATCATGAGTTTCCCTCATCGCATCAATAATAATTCATGAAAATATATGAAATTTAATGATATTTCATTAAGATATATACATCATATAGACAGCATCATTCCGCCAAGAATACAAAGAAGATTGTGGTTATCCAAAGGACTAATTTTAGTGATAGAACTAAGTAGGATAATTTCTGCTAAGCT
>Ga0190312_1000394_pt1 | contig 14087 bp, 14 predicted proteins | sample 487007910_MG_FD_165046 | JGI IMG/M metagenome (GOLD analysis project Ga0190312, IMG submission 165046) | Hydrothermal vent sediment bacterial communities from Southern Trench, Guaymas Basin, Mexico - 4870-07-9-10_MG | ecosystem: Environmental > Aquatic > Marine > Hydrothermal vents > Sediment ... | reverse complement strand
AGATGACTTCAAGAGACCTCGCATTGATAGCAACTCTCCCTGTGCCCCATGATGTATGGGTCCATCTTAAGGTCATGATGTAGCACAATAATATATACCCAATGACATTATTCGCAGACATCCGGCTACTCAAAAAATACAAACCTTCCTCCAACTTGCATTGCTTTGACACATGTCTTATCGAGGTATACCAGACGCCCTCCCCTTCTCGCTAGTCTCATTAAGCATAAACGCCTTACTCTCGAAATTCTCTCCAATCTAAGTAGGTTAAACCCGTACCGCAAAAAATATTTTGCTTTGAATGGATATGCTCTGCGAATATTCTCAATCGTACTAACAATAAATACGGCGCCCGCAACATCGGACAGAATCTTGCCCAAAAATAAGACTCCTCTAAGCAGGCTTGCTACCCTTAGATCACTAATTTTTGCTAGCAACAATTCTCTAGGTAAAACATCATCTATAAGAATAGACAATCGCCCTCCATGACAGGTTCGCATCCCATTCGATGATCCCATGGCTTCTTTGATAATGTCCCTTATGCATTGCAAATAGAAGTCTATTCCTGCGTTTTCGGGCACATGTATTATCGCAACATCCTTGAAATCAAAATCTCCCAAGCTTTCCCGCAGAATCAGAAACACACGTCCATTGCGGCGCCCACCTAGAAATCTAGCGAGTGCCACAAGAAAAGAAGTTTTACCCACACCCTTTTCTCCATACAAAACCACAGGAGACGCATCCAAGATTTTCTCCAGAAAACGAATTCCAGTTACTTCCAAACCAAAAACCTAGATTAATCAACAGATAGTCGAACCTTAAAAAAACACAAATGTAGTATAACACTTAGTGGTGGGGGGTGTGGGATTCGAACCCACGACCACTGGCGCCCAAGGCCAGCATCCTTCCAGGCTAGACTAACCCCCCAATCCACTAGTATATGCTATGGCTAATTGGAAAAACAGTTATGCTATTTCTAATTATTTATGTTGTTTGTTATGTTTCTCTATTTTTAAAGGTTAGCTCGGTTTGACGCGTTGGTCAACTATGTTTAGGCCGTTCCGACAAGTCGTAGAACTAATACGAGATCTTGTTTGGAGAAGCCTTAGGGATCTTGGATTAGACATTGAAAAGGATAACATAAGAGTAGAAGAAACAAGATCTCGGGTCTATGGCGATTTCTTTACAACAGTAGCTTTTAGTATTGCTAGGAGAATTTATGGGAAGAACTTCAGGAAGCATGCTTTTGAGCTGGCCGAAAAGTTGGCACATAGAATTGATAATATTAAGCCAGAAATAATTGACCGCGTGGAAGCTGCTAATGGATACGTAAACTTCTTTCTCAACCGTGGAGAATTTGCCAAATTTGTTCTTGAGGGCATTATGCATGAGAGAAAGACCTTTGGTGTTTTTGAATCAGGAAAGAAGAGCATCATCATTGAGCACACTTCAGCAAACCCTATCCATCCACTTCATATAGGTCATGCACGCAACGCATTCATAGGCGATTGTTTAGCGAGGATTCATAAGTTTATAGGCAATAAAACTTCTCGTCGATTTTATGTCAATGATTGCGGAAAACAAGTTGCTATCCTTGCATATGGACTTGGAAAAACAAAACATATTCAACTCCACAATGTTAAAATCGACCATTTTTATGGAGCAGTTTACTCTTGTACAGCGTCACTTCTCGAGCTCAACAGAGAGTTAAAGAAATTAATACGTAGCATTAGAAAACTTAGAGCCACTCTTAAGAGTTTGACGTGTGGGGATGACATCCACAGATTCTTTGTGAGAAGTTTCATCCAGAACATAGCTCTGGGTCAGGATGGAATAATCGAAAAAATCAGAGATTTCGCTGAAAGCAACAACATTAGCAAGTTAAAAGCCCATCTCCAGGTTATGGACACACTTTTTAGAGCTTCTAGACACTCCTTGGACATACTAAGCAACATAGCGCTTAAATGGCCGAGAATCTACTATACCCTAAGCTTTAGAATAGACCCCGATGCTGAAAAACGTATCAAGCAAATAATTAAGAAATATGAGTCAGGTAGCGATGAGAAGCTAGTGAAGGACATAAAACATATGGTCGATAGAGTTTTAGGAGCTTTCAAGGGGACTCTTGGAACACTGGGAATAGAATTTGATGCCTTTGACTGGGAGAGCGACTTAATAAGAGGTGGACTTGTAGAAAAAATAATAAATAAGCTTATGGAGAAAGGATATGCTTACAAAGATAGTAATACCAGAGCTGTTTTTCTTGATGTGAGGAAGATCTTGGAAATATTCCCAGAAATGCGGGAATTCTACTTCGACGGGAAAAAACATGCTGATATATCAGATATCAAAAATCCTGTCCTCGTACGAAAAGATGGAACAACCCTTTATTTAGCACGAGATATTGCTTATGCGTATTATAAGCTCCAGACTCTAAAAGCCGACTTATCGATAAGTGTCATAGGCGTGGATCAAAAACTTGAACAAAAACACGTCGTTCTCGCATTAAGAGCCCTAGGCATAACCGATGTTCTTAGCAGATATAAGCATCTAGCATATGAACTTATAAGACTCCCCGGTAGGAAGATGTCATCCAGACGTGGGCAATATATATCTCTGGATGAGATTCTAGTCGAAGCTATTAGGAGAGCTTTCAACGAGGTTGATAAAAGATACCCACAGTTAAATGCAGATCAAAAATTCGCGCTGGCTAAGGAAATAGCTATTGGGGCCATAAAGTACGCGCTTCTTGGTCAAGCACCTGGAAAGGTAATTGTCTTTGATTGGAGCCGAGTTTTGGATTTTGAGCAGAATTCTGGGCCATTTATACAGTACGCACATGCAAGAGCCGCATCCATATTGAGAAAAGCTTCTTGGAGAATCCCCAGAAAATGTGATTTGACTCTCCTCAAAACCTCTGAGGAATTTGAGGTAATTTACAAGCTCTCTAAGTTTCCGGAAGTTTTAGAAGAAGTAACACGGACATGCAGACCTGATATCTTGGTTGGGTATGTCAATGAGTTGGCGATGTTATTCAATAAGTTCTACCAAAAACACCCGGTCCTAAAAGCAGAAAATGAAGAGTTGAAGAAGGCTCGCTTAGTACTTGTAGCCGCATTCAGACGCGTAATAGCAAACGCCATGAAGTTACTGGGAATAGCGCCTCTCTACAGAATGTGAGAATAAAAGAGACTGAGAAGGAAGACTGAAGTAGTTAATTGGTTCTGAAAAATCGGTAGACAACAAACCTTCTATATGATGCCCAGTTGGCTAGCTATGTCGATCGCTGAATATTCGGGCCTAAGCTTAACTATAGCCTTTTTTTCTCCACGTGGTGTTATCATCGTCCAAACTTTCTCAACACGCACATCGAAAAGTTCCTCAACAGCCCTTTTTATCATCGGCTTATTGGCTCTACGATTGACAATAAATGTAAGCTTATTTTCACGCCGCACTAAGTCGATGGCTTTTTCAGATATCACTGCCCTAATTATAATTTTTGATAGATCCAATATTTCCTCTCTTTCTTTATAGGGTTTTACTCTCCTGCTCATTCTTTGACACCCCTAAGCTTTTTGTATCTATCTTTGATTATCTTCGGAAGGCGAAGAATAGCGCTCTTAGTCCATATTGTTAGACGTGCTGGCCAACCACCTGGAGCCAGATTGATAACTGAGAGATTATCAACCACCTTAACGTCAATACCCTCTAAGTTCCGTGCAGCACGAATTACTGGTGCATCCTTATTAGATACTATTATTAGGGGTCCTTTCCGCCTCTTGTACTTTCTTCCGCGCCTCTTACCTTTCCCAGCTCTAACTCGTCGCCCCTCTTTCACACGATCTAACTCAGCTTGCAGACCCAGGTTCAATAAAACCTTTCGAACATCCCTAGTTTTTGTTAGATTCTCAAAATCTTCAACTACTACTATTGGAAGTTCATGCACGAAGTCTATTCTATGGCCCCTAAATTGAACAAGTATAGGATCTTTTGTGGCAGCTATAGCCGATTTAAGTGCGGCAAGTTTCTCCTTCTTATTGATGAACCTAACCAGCTTCATGTATGGCTTAGGAGCCCTTACTCTGTATCCACCCACAACATTAGCAGCCATGGCAGCTCGCCCAAACCCCTCAATTCTTCTAATACGTGCCATGTCGTAACCCTTTCCAACGCTCCACGCAACAACTTTTCGACCCGCAAGAGGTGATTTTCCATAGGGAGTAAACTTTTTACTCCACGCCGCTATAAACGCACGCCGAATAAGATCGGGCCGCACTGGCGTGTTAAAGATCTCTGGCAATTCAAGATCCTCAACCTTTTTCCCTTCTAAATTGTAGACCCCCACCCTCATTTAACTCACCATACCATCAGAAAGCTTGAATCTTGGACAAATACGGTATCAGTTCGAATATCTGCGATAAATCATCACTACTCAATAGTAGTTCTCGACCATAGTAAATTGAAAGAAGATTAACATCCTTCCGAAGAGCCTTAGGCCTAATAGGGTATCTGAGGAACACTAACCGCTTCGGAGATCCTTGACAACTACCCCTTAATACAATTACATCGTTCCTAATAACCCCATAGTGGGGCCAACCGCCCTTAGGATTTATCTTGATAGCTGGAGACATCATCTCTGGCTCCTTGTCTTTACTTTTAAGATCCAATTTTGCAATAATCTCCTCACGTGTCTCTTCATCAACCTTGAGATCTTTAAGCTTAAAAGCTTCAATACGCTCTAGCTCATACGGCTCTGCTTCCTCAACATCCTTAGCGTCGAAGCGATACTCCATCTTATACCAGTATGGAACAATTGCCATTATCTGCTTGTTAAATTCGGTTCTACGGAAAAATCCGAGTTGTCCTGGTCTAGGCACAGTCCACATTATTCTCCCTGGTGTCCAAGGACCAAGCGTCCCTATTCTTCGCCGTCCTTTTTTCGACTTTGGAGGAAGTAAAGTTACACCAAATCTCTTAACTACGCCAGCGAAGCCTTTACCCTTAGTTACAGCAATGGTATCAACAAACATGCCGGGTTCAAATACGTCGAAAACACGCACAAACTTTCCAAGTTTTTCTAGCCCCCATTTAAAGGCTTCCTTCGGATCGCCCCCAATCTTTATCTCGAGAACCTCAGGTTTTTTCTTACCTATTGTGGTAAGATTGGGGCTTGTACGGACTATTGCTCTTATTTCCTCTAATTTTCCATCATCTATGGCCTCTTCAATGATTTTTATCTTGTGCTCTATCTCCTCCTTTAAGTCTTGAACAGACTTGTTCGGCAGAGGCAATTTCTTCTTCAGATATTTCCGCTCATATCGGCTAAAGTAGGGAGTCCACACTTCAGTTAGGGATTTAAGACCATATGGATCTAGGCTATATGCACGGAGACCAATAATTCTTATAGGCGGTGCTTCTAGAACTGTCGCTGCTACCACACGTTCTAGATTATACCACATTGCACGCTTACTAACAAGCAAATTCCTTTCCTGCACAGAAACCATACCGACCTTATACGTGGGGTATCCTAGCAAAGTAACTTTATCTACCTCTGGCCATGACGAGATTTGTGGGTATATCCTTCGTGCTCTTTTCCTTCTAAATCCTAGTGATCCTCTTCGGGGAGCATGATATTTTACCATGGTTGGGCACCGTTAACTACACGCAACTTAACATTCTCAAAACTTTATTTGTTTATAAACTTGTTTCATAATACAGAGGAAACCTAGAGGTGTTGGTATGCTTAAGTATGAGAACATAAAAGATGAACATGGGGAATTCTTAGTTAAGTTGGCGAGAAAGGCGATCGAAGAGTATGTTTCTAAAGGAAACAAAATATCGCCACCTCCTGACACACCACTATTGCTAAAAGAAAAAAGTGGTGTATTCGTAACTATAAACAAGATCGTCGGAAAGGAAGAAGAACTTAGAGGATGCATAGGATTTATTCTGCCTGTTTATCCTCTTGTAGAAGCCACTATTGATGCTGCGATAAGCGCGGCTACGCGAGATCCGCGATTCCCTCCACTTTCGGTCGAAGAGCTAGATAAAATACTAGTTGAAGTGACAATATTAACACCCCCCGAACTCATTGAAGTTAATTTCCCCGATGAATACTTAGAAAAAATAAGGATAGGACGTGACGGTCTCATTATTGAGTATAGAGGATACAGCGGAACGCTCCTCCCCCAAGTCCCCGTCGAATACGGTTGGGATGTGAAAACATTTCTTGAACATTTATGTTGGAAAGCTTTTCTTCCTAAGGACTGCTGGATGTGGTCTGAGACAAAAATATATAGGTATCAGGGAATCATCTTTAAGGAGCTTAACCCCAGAGGAAGAATCGTTAGAGTAGAACTTTGATAATTCCATGCATCGATAATCGAGTTTGTTCAAATATCGGGTCTTATGCCACACGCCACTTTATAACCATAATATTCAATTATCCATATGCCACTGTTTGGTGCTTTAGGGGGACACACAATGTTTAAAAGGCTACTCCAAGGCAAAAATAAATTTGAAAAAACCCTCAGCTTTCTAACGCTTATAGCACTAGTCGCAGCCCTTGGAAGCCTCATACTGGTTGTTATAACAGATGCACCGGCAAAATTCTACTATGCAGTAACATTTAACTTTGCTATATTAGGAGTTCTCCTACATATAAGGTATATCCTAATTGAGGAACCCGAAGAATACAAAACGCTTAGAAGAGACCTATCGGAGATAGGAGTCTCGGAGAAAGAGATAGACGAATATCTAAAAAACAAAAGGTATTGGGACGCATATACAAAGTGGGCAACATTCTCCATAGGCTTGGCACTAATATTCATTTTTGTATATATCTTTATACCCTAACCAAACTCTATTTTCTCGACTTGTCTACCTCCCTTATTATTTCTGTGAGTATTTCGAGAGCACAATCGAAGTGTTCCTCAGTTATTGTTAAGGGTGGTGCTATTCTTAGTGCTGATTTTCCTGCTGGAAGCACCACAAGCCCTCTCCGATATGCTAGCTCGGTCACCTTGTCTCGCTCCTCCACGGCGTACTCCTTCGTATCCTTGTTCCTTACGAATTCAAGGCCTATAAACAAACCTTTACCTCGTACATCGCCAAGTATCTCAGTTTCGTCTTTAAGCTCGTTAAATAATCTAAGAGCTTTATCACCAAGTTTGGCTGCTCTCTCCCAGAGTTTATGCTTAACTATGTAGTCTAGGGTGGCTATCGCCGCTGCGAGTGAAACAGCGTTTCCTCCAAAAGTAGATGAATGCGCACCCTGATATTTGAAATCAAGGTCTTCCCTTATTATGGTTGCACCTAACGGAAGACCATTCGCTATGGATTTTGCTGTTGTCATGATGTCCTGAGTCGCATTGAAGTGTTCTATCGCAAACATTTTACCAGTTCTAGCAAATCCCGTCTGAACTTCATCAACAATGAGAAGTATATCGTATTTTTTAGCTATTTTAGCAACCTTCTCGACGAAGAGAGGATGAGGAACTATGTAGCCTCCCTCACCCTGTATCGGCTCCATTATTATAGCAGATATGTCCTCGGGTGGAGCAAGTTTCTCAAATATCCACTCCTCTATAAAGTCTGCACACGCAGCATTACAGTTAGATGGATCCAAGTTGAATGGGCATCTATAACAATAAGAATATGGCGCATGAACACTGAGGAAATATGGAAACATGTAACGTCTATGTGCTGTCTTAGAAGCTGTTAAAGATAACGAACCCAGAGTTCGACCATGGAATGCTCCATAGAATGCTAGTATTAATGGGCGCTTTTTATTCCAGCGTGCGACTTTAACGGCTGCCTCAACCGATTCCGTCCCAGAGTTCGCGAAGAATACTTTCTTGTTAAAGTTTCCAGGAACATATTTAACAAGTTTTTTAGCGTACTCTAACTGTAGTTCATCAAACCAATCATGTGGACCTGCATGAACATATTTTTCTAGTTGTGTTTTTATTGCTTCCATAATTTCTGGATTCCTATGTCCAACATTAGCTACGGCTATCCCTGCTGCGAGATCAATGAATACATTACCATCTACATCCCAAATAAGATCGTTCTCCATTTTTGCAATAACGATATAGCGAAAACGGGTAGTGGTTACAAGATATTTCCGTGCCTCCTCTATGATTTCACGTGATTTTGGGCCAGGAATCTCAGTCTTTATATCTGGTACCGCCATACTTCCTCACCATTTTTCTGTAATCTTTTATTTCGAAAATTAGGTATAAGATTGTGGGGTATTTGTGGCGGGTGAAGCTACTTGAATTATGGCACATTATTCCTAAACTGGGGAACACCCCTAGGAATAATACTTGTTTTAGTATCCATACTTGTGTATCTGCATCTATATGCGAGAATAATTAGAGAGGCGAAAAAGCTACTCTTAAAACACTATCTGATGTTATTGGCTAATTCGTACATATTTACATTTGGTCTGCTATGCCTGCTACTCGCGAACGGAGTATTGTAGGGTATAGATGCATAGAGATTCGATGATGAGAGCTTGGCCTCCGATAAGATGAGGAAGCTTGAAAGGGCTGAGGTGAGCACCTTGTCGTATGAGGATTACTATGGAGTTGATGAGCTAAGCTTATGGAAACCCAGAACAAAGAAGATGGAGATCAAGATATTGAAATATGATGACGACTTCTTAGAATTTGAAGTTGACGGAGAAACACATACTCTTCTGAATCCACTACGCATGGAACTTATGAAAATCGATGGAGTCACTTTTGTTGCATATAAAATCATACACCCCCTATTCGACAAAGCAAGATTTGTTGTTAGAACAGATAAGTCTAAGATAAAGGCTCTTGAAGCATTAAAGCTGGCTAAGGAAAACGTCAAGAAAAAAATTTTTGAGGTTATAGCAAAAATAAGAGAAGCACTGAAAACTGGAGAAACGAAACCAGACTTTCTCTCTGAGGAAGAATATAGGAAGCTTAAATCTAGATTCTAGCGTTTTTGTTCCACAGACTGTATCAAATTTTTAAGTTGATGTGCCCTACATATGCTCGATGTGGTCGGATATCCACAAATTCTACACTTTCTAAGCCTTATTCTTCGCTGTGGAAGCTCATTTATCAGATTCTGATGAAAACGTAGTATATTGTACAGTGTGCCAGGGTGCTTATCTTCTTGTTGATAAAGAAAAATTCTGATGTCCCACCTCATTGAAAGTTCGGCATATGGGCAAGGCATATCATTATGCTTAAGCTCTAATAAGTGAGCATAGAGAGCTGTCTCCTTCTCATAGAGCTCAACAAACGGATAGACTCGTGGGACGAATCCCTCTACAGTTTCTTCCCTTTTGAGCGTTATTCTGCTCAATCTTGGAAGAGAATTTCTAAGAACATTCATAAGAACTGTCTGTGCAAAATCGTCTAATGTATGTGCCGTGGCTAAGACGGTAGCATTAGCATCCATCGCCAGTTTATTGAGGGCCCATCTACGCCATTCCCCACATATAGAACATGGTTCGAACTCTATCTTATTTTCGAAATAGTACCTTGCAACATCATCAATAGTGAAGCCGAAGAGTTCCTTGAAACTTACATGATACAGTTTGTATCCGAGTTCCTTCGCATATTTAGCGACAATAGGATACGAATACTCTGAGTAATTAGAGATTCCCTCGTCCACATGGATAATTACTATTTCCGTAGGAAAAGCTCTCTCAATCTTATCGAGAATATGCAACAAGGAGACCGAATCCTTTCCCCCCGAAACTGCCACAGCAATTACATCGTCGTACCTAAACATGTCATATTTCTGTATTGTCTTTAGTGTTTTCCTCTCAACAAATTTTATGAATTCATCCCGCGTGAAGTACCTTCCCGCATCCTTTTTATAGTAAACATACATTAGGGATACCCTCGCTATGATTATTTTGCTGTTAGCCTGTTAAGAGAGATTCGCTAAGATAGAAAGGATTCACACAGAGTTTCTAGCTGGTTTAGACGCGAAGAAAACAAAACCCTCTAGCTATACTCACGCCAACTATAACCACATTTGGGGCACTTATATATGCGGACTGGAGGCTCATCGGCTGCACGACTCTGAATCGCCGTGTAGTAGACTGGACTATGCCCACATTTGGGACAGCTGCTTATTGTGCTTAAGGCCCCCAGCTCAGTTTTCTCTTCGATTACACCTTCCCCTACTTTAGTTTCACTTTTTATGCTAAGTCCAGATTTCTTGATTTCCTCTACGGAGACTCTCTTATCTTCTATGGTATGTCCGCAGACAGGGCATATCCAGATTGATTTATTGTCAACGTCGTTTCTTTCCATAGGCGTTCCACATTTAGGACAGAGTTTCATTTTGAAGGCACCAGAAGTCAACAATAACATTAAACTTCCTTTTATAACACTTTAAAAGCGAAGAGTAATATTGCGTCTAGGGATTCTTTTTTGGTGCTATTTTATATGATATTCATGTGGGTTTGACAGAATGACAAAAACCAAGAAGGAATATGCGAAGTCTATATCCCCCGCACAATTCTTTAGTATGAATAGAGCAATTGCAGGATTTAGCAATCCCGCAAAATCTCTATATACAACTATCAGAGAGCTTGTGGAGAATTCTCTAGATGCTTGCGAGGCTATTAATGTTTTTCCAGACATAAAAATACGAGTTCGCCGGCTTACTTTGGAGGAATTGAGGAATCTAGGAATAATTGATGTTGCTGCTGCTAGAGCTCTAGGTGAGGATAAGAAGGTCGAGGAGACTTCCAAACAGAAGAATCAAGCCCCACAGAATAAAGAGGAATTAAGTCCACCAGAAGTTTATGAGATCACTGTTTCCGATAACGGGAAGGGTATGCCAGATGAAAAAATACCTACTCTACTAGGCAAGGTTCTGACTTCCACCAAGTACAGAATAAAGCAACATAGAGGCCGCTTCGGATTGGGCTTAAAGATGGCGATAATATACTCGCTACAAGAGCTAAATAGACCCGTGGAAGTATGGTCTACTATGCGCTCATATAACTTCGTAAGTTACTATAAGCTTAAGATTGACATAGTTCGTAACGAGCCTATAATCCAGGAGCATAAAAAAATACCAAAGAGAAAGTACAAGGATCCATGGGGTAGAAGACTTCATCACGGCACAGTAGTAAGGCTCCTCATTCTTGGAGACTGGACGCGCGCAAAATTCTATGTCCTCGAATATTTAAAGCAACTGGCAATAATAACACCCTACGCAACGTTTCTATTCGAGGGGCCAAACAACGAGAAGATTTATTATGAGAGAGTCAGTGACAAAATGCCTCCTCCCCCCAAGGAGATTAAATATCATCTATCAGGTATAGATGCTCAAACATTAATTCAACTTATGAGGGAGCGCAAAAGGCTAAGTATGCTGGAATTTCTAATGATAACATTCGAACGCGTAGGCAAGAAAACAGCAACAAAATTTCTGAGAGCTCTTGGAGTTAGTCCCGACACCCCTGTGAAAGAAGTCCTTAAAAATGATAGGCTGATAACATCGTTCGTTAGGCTTGCAGCGATGTTTAAGTTCACACGGCCCGACCCATCGGCTCTATCGCCGATAGGCGAAGACCTTTTGGAGCAGGGGTTGAGAGCAATATTGAAACCAGAGTTCGTCCATGCATATCAAAGAAAACCAATATCACTCCAAGGCCACCCGCTAATAGTAGAGGTAGCCGTAGCGTACGGAGGAGAAATATCACCCGGACTAAAACTACTTAGATTCGCCAATAGGGTTCCCTTATTGCATAAAACAAGAAGCGATGTAGCATGGAAAGCACTGGAAGAGATAGATCTCTCACGATATAAAGTCTCAGAACAAGATCCAATAGTATTAGCTGTAAGCATAGTATCCACAAAAATACCCTTCCCAACCACGTCAAAAGACTACATAGATGACGTCGATATACTTCGCCGAGAAATAAAACTAGCTTTCATGCGCGTTCTAAGAAGGTTACGAATCTACAAGTCAAAAATTGAAAAACTAAAACAGCTAGAAGAACGCAGAAGAGTTCTAATAAAATACGCAAGAAGATTCGCAATGAGCATATCCAAAATACTAAGAACTGACCCCAAATTTGAAAACAAAATCCACGCACGGGAAGATATCATATACGCATACCTGATAGACAACATAGATCGCAAACTATCAGCAAAAACACCAGAAATCACCGAACATATAGACCGTATACCAACAGAACCTCCAAAAACAGGAGAAACACAAAAATAAAAACCACCCAAACATCCGCAACCTTAAACAACCAAAAGCAGCAAATCTTCGCAGAAATCTCCCCACCAGACAACATATAGACTAGAAAAATATTAGGATGCTAGACCCATGTAGACCAGTGAGGAACAATATCTGAGCGGTCAACCCGAGACCGCTCCCAGCACCCAACCTCCCTAACACGGCCCCCAGACCAATCACTTATGAATGCGTAGAGCCACTCCTCCTTAGAGCGGAGATCCTCAACAGTCACGGGGACAAAGACACGACCACCATCAGGAGAAACAGCAGCACTTTTCCAATCAGCATAAACATAGTAGGACTCCCTACCCACAAAGCCATACCCACTTCTGAACCACTCCTCGAAGCGGATCGCATCGAAAACCCTCAGAACCCTGAAGTCCCTCGAGAGCAGAACAGCACCACCAAGAAGCCTATCATTAAACGGGTCGTAGGGGAAAACCATGGAAACCTGGGCAAGAACCCCGCAGCCCAGACAGGCGTAGCGCCCACCACTACCCCACTCACTATGGGCGAAGACAGCCTCAACATCACCAAACCAAAACCTGGAAACATACCCACGGACGCGGAGATCCAAATCAAGCTTAAAAGGAAAACTCCAACGAGTACCACCTGGGAGGCCGAGCCTCCTCCTCTCACCCCGATCGCGGGGAGCGAGCCTCATGAGGCTGACAGTCACGGAGAACACTGCCTCCCCTGGATAAGTCCCGTATATGTGGCCTGCAAGGGCGCGGTCGTCGTAGAGGCGGCTGTCCGGGTTGTACAGGTCCTCCCTCCTCACGAGGTTTGCCGCTGGGTACTCCTCGTCAAGCCCCTCCTCCCATATGATCTCCAAGGGATGCTTCGGCCCAGCAATGATCTCCCCGCTCTCCCTATCATAGACAAATATTCCGACGGGAACCCTCGGAACAAGAGTGCCCCAACCAACATAGTACCAGACTATGTTGGGTTTCTCTGGGTCTATGAGCCCGACATAGCCAGCCCCCAGATACGCCTTCCGGGCCTTCCTAGGTATCCGCTTCAGAAGCTCCAGGTAGAGCTGCTCCATTGTTATGAGCTCCTCGATCTCCAAGCTCCTAAGATCATATATCCTGGTCTCCAGGGGGACGTTTAGGCAGAGCGTCTTCTCGTCGTAGCTTATCTTGGCTTTGTTCGCCGCGGGTTTGCCTCCGGGCACGCCGAACTTCTCGGCGTAGAAGTTCAGGATTCTCTGCCTGACGTGCTGTGGGGCTTCCCATATCCCGCCGAACCTCCTCAGAGCCTCGAAGCCCCTCATGAACCTCGGGGGCTTCCTGGCGAACTTGTTGGCTAGGGCCATGTGCCATGGGCATCCGAAGTCCGCTGCCCCGTCTAGGTTTTTCAGGTCGATTAGTGTGTGGAGGTTTGTCCACGTGTCATCGGCGTACGTTATTATCCATCGTGGGTTCCTCGGTGCGTGGTTCTCCATGTTTCCGAGGATTCTCCCCTCCATCTCCTCCACTATCTCCCCATCCTCCTTGAGCACCACAACCTTTGTGTGTTTCCTTTGTGGGTCGAACCGCTGTATGCCTATCCTCTTCCCGCCCTTCCTCTCTTTGATGTTTGATATTGCGGCCACGATCATCGCTGCCCCCCAATAGCATAGGGTATCAATGAGCATAAAAAAAGAGCAACAGGGGGAAGCAACTATAGGATCAGTGCTAGGGCTTCTCTGAGGATGCTTTCCATGATCAGTGATCCCACCACGCTCGCCGCCGTGTAGAATACCCAGCCAACACCCCTAACCCCGCTCGCGGCCACGTTTCCTATCATGAATGATAGTATGCTGTATATCGCGTAGACGACCATGTCCC
>Ga0190312_1000390_pt1 | contig 14183 bp, 17 predicted proteins | sample 487007910_MG_FD_165046 | JGI IMG/M metagenome (GOLD analysis project Ga0190312, IMG submission 165046) | Hydrothermal vent sediment bacterial communities from Southern Trench, Guaymas Basin, Mexico - 4870-07-9-10_MG | ecosystem: Environmental > Aquatic > Marine > Hydrothermal vents > Sediment ... | reverse complement strand
TACCAATATAGAAGATCTAGTAATAACTCGTTTCTAAACATTAAAATTTTAAACACATCTTACTTAATAAACCCTCTACTATATTCTATCCCCACTCCCATCGATATCTATGGATTTTCTAAAACAATAACATAGCTCTCTAAGAATCCCTATAGAGTACCTAGGATTTGTGTAAGAAGTTTTAGTTGAGCAGTAGCTAGAGTATAAGGTTTTCCTTAAATATCTCTCTCAAGACTATTGTAGCATACATTCCCTTCTCTAAATAAAATGTTATCCATAGATAGCTCTTTCCGTGCTTTACCTCTAGATCTACTGGTTTGAATAGTGTCTTTCTATAATAACCTCTAATTCTATGCTTTTTTAAAGCATTAACTAGATCATCTATAGATGCAACGTCCATAGCCTCATAAGATCTAGAATATTTGTCAATGCATCCTGGTCCAGGAACACATATTTCCTCTTTAATGAATCCTCTTTCTTCAATAAACTTGTTTAGTATATTATTGAATATGTATGACTGAAGTGATTGTATGTATAGAGTGGCTAGTTTTTGCCCGAGTTTTTTAATTATGTTGTCTAAGCTTATTCTCTTCTTAATATGTTTTTGAAGAATTTCTTCATAGTATAGGTATTTATATGTTTTAGAAATCCTTGATCTAATGTTGTCTATGTTTTCTCTAGGATATATGGAGTACAGTATTTCATATAGTGTATCTACATAGTTGTTTTTTATAATATACTTGCCTATTAAGTGTGTATTGTATCTTATTATGCCGAACCTCTGGTATCCATAGTATGATGGTAGTCCATGTTCTTCTATTACTTTTAGTATTTTCTTTAACTTATCCTCATCTACTCTAGAGTCTATTTTTATAGAGAACTTGTTGTATAGTATGTGTTTCTTACTAAGCTTCTTCCTTAAATAACCTATCTTTTTTATAGAAACGTTCTTATCTATAGTTGTTTCTTCATCAATAGATGGTTCTTCTCTCAACAACCCTTTCTTAATAACTATATACTGTATTGATGTAGAGTCTCTATCCTTTAATCCAGCATAGTATATGTTTGACACTGGTATCCTATAGTATCCTGCTATAGCTCTTAATGCTTTAAATGTATCAACACCTTTCTTAACAAGTCTATAGAGTGTATAGTTTCCATAATCTCTACTAAAGCCTAGACTCTCTAGATCAATGATTTCTTCTACAAAGAATGTTTCTGGAGAAGGCTTATACTCTACATTAACTCTATCATCTACTAGACAATACTTTAAACCACATACAAAGTCTAGTGGATGGCAGTAGGTTGGATGCTTCAAAGTAGTTTCAACCCACCAGTCACCTTATCTACAAGATTTGATGGAGCAGGGCCTATAGCTACTGCTGTTAGTGTTCCTGGAGGTAGTTCTGTAAGACCAGCGTCTCTAACAATAGATACTGGTAGGTTATTTGATTCAGCCTTCATAGCTATCTCTAGTAGTTCTTCCCTACTAGATACTTTTACAACAACTTTCTTCTGCCCACTCTCCCACCACTTGTTAAACCATTCTCTATAGTTGTGATAAGCCTTGAATGCTGCTAGTACTGATGCGTGAGCTACTTGTACTGCTAATTTACCCCTGCTCATACCAAGATCTGTTCTTACAACTATAACTTGTTTACAGTCTTCTATAGACACCAAGGTTTCTCTCCGATAGTTTTATAGAGGACAATACAGTTTTTAACTCCATACTAGACTAGTGTTTAGAGGCTGGTATGGTATGGCTACTAGAGAGATACCATCTACATCTATACTAGAAGCTTCATCACCACCAGTATGTAGTAGTTGTCATAGAATGATACCTCCTGGAGAACACGGAGCATCATTTCCTTGTCCAAACTGTGGTACAGTAATCATTATACGTTGCCGTAAGTGTAGACAACTTAGTGTACCATATAAGTGTCCTAACTGCGGGTTCATGGGTCCATGATTAGAGGGGAGGTGTGTGGGTATGGCTCGTGTACTTGTTGTTATGAAGGTTCTTCCAGAAGATGTAAGCATTAACCTTGAAGAGCTTAAGGAGAGAATAGGGTCAATGCTTCCAGAAGGCTATGAGATTGCTAGACATGATGTAGAGCCTATAGCTTTTGGTTTAAAAGCGTTGAGACTATACATTGTAATGCCTGAGGAAGTTGAGGGCGGTACTGAGCCTTTAGAAAACCTTGTTAATAGTGTTGATGGTGTTAGCCAAGCTGAAGTAGAGATTGTTCATCGTATGACAGAATAGACTCTGTAGAGGGCATGCTATTTTATACTAAAATACTCGTATTAAGTTAATAGAGAGAACGTTTTATATAATCTAAGGTATTTTAAGGGGATTACCTAAAACTAGGTTTTAGGATTAAGTATAGACTGGGTGTGACGGGTTTGCCTAGACCTAGTGGTTCTACACAGAAGAACCGTAGGGTTGTGCTACGTGTTGTAGAAGCATACCATCGTGATGCTGGTAAGGGTATTGCTCGCATAGACCCTGATGTTATGAGGAAGCTGTATCTAGAGAATGGAGATATTGTAGAGGTTGAGGGTAAGAAGAAGACTGTTGTCAAGGTTATACAGGGGTTTCCAGAGGATCGTGGACTGGGTATTATAAGGCTTGACAATATTGCTAGACAGAATGCAGGTGTAAGGATCGGTGATAAGGTTACTGTTGGTAAAGTTGATATACGTCCAGCACAAGTAGTAAAGCTTGCTCCAACAAGGTTCTATGCATCAGTTGACCAGGGGTTTACAAAGTTTGTTAAATCAAAGCTTCAGGAAAGACCCGTTCTTGAAGGAGACCTTGTTATAGTCCATATGCTTGGGCAATCACTACCATTCACTATAGTTTATACTAAGCCTAAAGGACCAGTTATTATCAAGCCTACAACCAATCTAATACTACTAGAGAAGCCTGAGGAGCAATACAGACTACCACGTGTAACCTATGAGGATATTGGCGGTATGAAGCATATTATACAGAGAGTGAGAGAGCTTATAGAACTACCACTACGCCATCCAGAGCTTTTTAAGAGACTAGGTATAGAGCCTCCTAAGGGTATATTGTTGTATGGACCGCCTGGTTGTGGTAAGACTTTATTAGCTAAAGCTGTTGCAAATGAAGCTGATGCTTACTTTATAGCAATCAATGGACCAGAGATTATGAGTAAATTCTATGGTGAGAGTGAGCAGAGGTTGAGAGAGATATTTGAACAAGCTAAGAAGAACTCGCCAGCAATAATATTTATTGATGAAGTAGACGCTATAGCTCCTAAGAGAGACGAGGTTATAGGAGAAGTTGAAAGACGTGTTGTAGCACAACTACTAGCTCTAATGGATGGACTTGAAAGCCGTGGAGAAGTAATAGTTATAGCGGCTACCAACCGCCCTAACGCTCTAGACCCTGCACTACGTAGACCAGGTCGTTTCGATCGTGAGATAGAGATACCGTTGCCGGATAAACAGGGTAGACTAGAGATCCTACAGATACATACACGTGGCGTACCTCTAGCTGAAGACGTTGATCTAGAGAAGCTTGCTGAAATAACACATGGTTATACAGGTGCTGATCTAGCAGCTCTTGTTAAGGAGGCAGCACTACATGCTCTACGCCGTTATCTACCAGAGATCGATCTTGAGAGCGAGCATATTCCATCAGAAGTTCTTGAGAAAATGGAGGTTCGTATGGAGGATTTCCTAGCAGCTTTTAAAGAGATTGTTCCAAGCGGCTTACGTGAGATCTATATTGAAGTTCCAGAAGTCTATTGGAGCGATATTGGTGGTTTGCATGAAGCTAAGCAGCAGTTGAGAATGGCTGTTGAATGGCCTCTTAAATACCCGGATGCCTTCAAGCGTCTTGGTATAAGTCCACCTAGAGGTATATTGTTGTATGGACCGCCTGGTTGTGGTAAGACTTTATTAGCTAAAGCTGTTGCTACTGAGAGTGGTGCTAACTTTATAGCTATTCGTGGTCCAGAGGTTTTGAGTAAGTGGGTTGGTGAGAGTGAGAAGATGGTTAGAGAGATATTTCGTAAGGCCCGGCAGTATTCTCCAGCAATCATATTCTTTGATGAGATAGACGCTATTGCTCCTGCTCGTGGATATGCTTATGACTCACGTGTTACAGAGCGTATTGTTAGCCAGTTACTTACAGAAATGGATGGTATTGCTTCTCTTGAAAACGTTATTGTTATAGCTGCTACTAATCGCCCAGACATACTAGATCCAGCACTGCTTAGACCAGGTAGGTTTGATAAACTAGTCTATGTACCACCACCAGATACGCAGGCTAGACTAGAGATTCTCCGTATACATACTCGTAACATGCCGTTAGCTGATGATGTAGACTTGTTTGAAATAGCTATGCGTACTAACGGCTATAGTGGTGCCGATCTAGAGGCTCTTGTACGTGAAGCCGCACTGCAGGCTCTTAGAGAGAGTATTAGAGCCGATCGTGTCTACATGAAGCACTTTATTGAAGCACTAGAGTATGTTAAGCCATCTATAACTCCTAATATGGAGAGGATGTATAGAGAGTGGTTTGAACATGCTAGACAGAAGCTTCCAAAGATCCATTTAAAACCTCAAGTATATACATAGTATCTTGGTAGATAGAAATGGCTTTAAAACGTATTCCATGGAGAAACCGTCCACTATTCCGCATAGTTGTTGATGAAATAGCCCGTCATGGTGGTAGGATTACTGATACAGAGCTATTGGAGATTGTTAGAAGTGAGTATGGTTTCGACGTATCTCTCCCAGAACTCTACCATGTTATAATGATGCTTGAACTACGTGGTTTTATACAAGTTAGTAAGGTTAGGAAGGAACTACATATAACGTTTTCTAGACTATTCATTTCTGGTAAGATATAGTTCTCTATATAAACCATATATTCCCTTAGAGATAAACCATATTCTTAGAGGAGATGGTATGCTATGGGTGTTAATTTAAAAGACCTTATACCAGATGATGTAAAGACGGTTATAGATGATCTTAGGAATCTGCGGGGTAGAGTTGTAGCAGTAGACGCATATAATGCTCTATACCAGTTTCTAACAGCTATCCGGCAACCAGATGGCACACCATTAATGGATCATGAGGGTAGGGTTACTAGTCACTTAAACGGCTTATTCTATAGATCGATAAACTTTGTTGAAGCAGGTATTAAGCTTGTATACGTTTTTGATGGAGAGCCCCCAGAGATCAAGTATATGGAGATACAGAGGAGGAAGAAGGTTAAGGAAGAGGCTATAAGGAAGTATGAAGAAGCTATTAAGAAAGGTGATCTAGAGGCTGCTAAGAGGTATGCACAAATGTCTGCTAAACTAACTGATGAAATGGCTGGAGAAGCTAAGAGATTGCTTGAAGCAATGGGTATTCCATGGGTGCAAGCACCAGCTGAAGGTGAAGCACAAGCTGCTTATATGACTAGTAAGGGTGATGTATGGGCTACTGCTAGTCAAGACTATGACTCACTACTCTTTGGCTCACCAAGGCTATTGAGGAACCTGACAATATCTGGTAGGAGGAAGCTTCCACGTAAGAACATCTATATTGAGATTAAGCCTGAAGTTATAGAGCTGAACAAGGTTTTAGAAAGACTCGGTATTACTCGTGAACAGCTTATAGCTATTGGTATACTTGTTGGTACAGACTACAACCCTGATGGTGTAAAGGGCATTGGACCTAAGAAAGCACTACAACTTGTTAAAACATATAAGGATATAGATAAGTTGTTTAGAGCTATACCATCCCGTGATTTCCCAGTAGAGCCAAAGAAGATATTTGAATACTTTATAAACCCTCCACATACAGACAATTACAAGCTTGAGTGGAGAGAGCCTAATGAGGAAGCTATTGTAGATATACTTGTTAAAGAACATGACTTCAGCCCGGATCGTGTAAAGAAGGCTGTTGAAAGACTTAGGAAGGCGTATAAGGAGTATATTAAGGGTGTACAGAAAGGACTAGATAAGTGGTTTGGATTCTAATATTGAAAGCTAGATAAGTGTAAGAACTCTATCCATGAATACACTAACTAATACTATAGCCTCCAACCATACTCTCCAACAAGTGGTACAAATAAGCAGTATGTATCCTCTAGTACATGGACTTCTCCATTAACACTCTTTCTAACAATAAGCAGCCTCTGTACACCAAGATCCCCTACAGGTATAACCATTACACCTCCAGGCTTTAACTGTTCAATCAAGGGCTTAGGTATATCTGGAGCAGCAGCTGTTACAATGATCCTGTCATAGGGTGCTTTATCTGGATAACCCTTTGTACCATCACTAACTACTACTGTGACATAGTCTATATAGCCTGTTTTCTCAAGATTCTTTCTAGCAAAGAAAGCTAGTTCTGGTATTCTCTCAACACTATATACATGCCCTCTTCTAGAAGGATCTCGTTTAGCAACTATTTCAGCTAAAACAGCTGCTTGATACCCAGAACCAGTGCCAATCTCTAAAACTATGTCTCCAGGCTCTGGATCAAGCTTCTCAGTCATCAATGCTACCATGTGTGGTGCACTAATTGTCTGTCCATAACCTATTGGTAGTGGTTGGTCCAGGTAAGCCCATTTACGGTACTCTTCTAGTACAAACTCTTCACGTGGTACATTGAGCATGGCGTCTCTAACTTTCTCACTCCTAATAACACCCTCTAGTACAAGGTTTTCTATAAGCCTTCTTCTCTCATACTCATAGCGTTTTCTCAAACAAGTATACCCCTCTATTGAAATAATATTAGCCTCTAGATAGTTAAATAGATATGGGATCAAAGACTTGGTAGACATAGTTTATGAGGAAGTATTTGCTAGAGGACACCCTAATATAAGAGCTATTCACAAAACAACACTTGAAATAACTAGAGACCAGGATCTAACACCACGTGGAGACTGCATAATTGGTGTAAAAGCTAGTAAGGGGCTGGCTGATTTCTCAAAAGAATTTAAAGAAATAGCTAGGAAAAAGACATCAATAATTATTACACTACTCTACATAGATGATAAACTCTATGATCAAGTTATTGGACATGGACACCCAAGTCTAACGTATAGTGATAACAGGAAGATCATTATTAGAAAGAGTACATACATAGATGGAGCAACAGCTATGATAAACTCTTCTAAAGCCGCTAGAGATCTTGATAGAGAACTAGTTGGCAAGCTAAGGGATAGTGATACTGTTTTAAAAACACTATTTATAACACTAGATCTTGGAGAGCTTTACTCTAAAAACATACCTATAGGGAGAATAGTCAAGTACCTTCCTTACACCAGTAACTCTCCAATCAACCAGACTATTAGAAACTCTATCGACAACATCTTTAGAACTACTACCTAGTATGTATAGGTATAATACTGTACCAGTATGGCTAAGATAGTTATACACTTCTATAAAATCTAGAGAGCCCCGGGGTAGATTAGCTATAATCCTATCAGCTCTCCCTCTATAGACAAAACTGGGTATACTCCACGCATCATTAAGTGATGCTATTACAGACCCCTTTAACTTCTTCTTATTCAATTCAACACTTCTTAAAAGACACTCTATAGCGTAAGGATTTAGATCGTTTGCTAAAACTAGAGCATTTCTAAGACAAGCTATGTGTAGCGAAAAACCTCCAATACCAGAGAACATGTCTACAACAAACTCTCCATCAACAACCTCGTTAGCTACTAAACGGTGTTCTGTAGATAGTCTTGGATTGTAGTAGACTTTATGAAGTAGTATATAGAATCTTAAACCATACTCTCTATGGACTACTTCATCAACATCCATGCCCCATAGTAGCTCTAACCTACTTAAACGATATCTTGTCTCAGTACCCTTCTTAACATATATACTCTTTACACGTGGATAAACACTCTTTATAACACTAACTAGTTCACCCCTACCCCATTCCTTAATGACACTCTCTCTAACAATAACTACATCACCAACAATATCATATGCTGGTATATGCTCTAGTTTAGAAGAAGCCTTTCCTAGTGGAGGACTGCATTCAACAATATTGAAAAATACACCATGCTCTTCTAGTAGATTGGATGCTTTTCTAGAATCTACTATTGGTATATAGAGCTTGTCGTTATGTATGGTTATCCTATACCTCTTATCTAGTATAGAGTTCTTTAGTAAGAGCTTTCTAACAAACTCACCCATTAATTTACTGACAACAACACACTCCATACTATCTACAACCAAGCTGTCTCTAATATAGAACATATCTAAGTTAAATACTGTTATAAAGTTATAAATAGATAATGTAGACAATTATTTTGAGGATAGGGATGGTGTATAGTAATTGAGTAGTAGGGTAATGCCTATAAGGAATGTTATAATAGTCTATAAGCCCAGTCGTGAATGCTTAGAGCTTATGAAGAAGTATGCTATTGAGTTTAGGAAGAGAGGTGTTAGAGTAGATACTATATGGGTTGATGAGTTAAGGAGAGGAGGTGTTGATGGATACGATATTGTTGTAGCTATGGGTGGTGATGGGACACTACTTAGGATTTCATGGAGTCTATATAAGAGATTGCCCATAATACTTCCAATACCGTGTGGTCGCCGTACAGTATTGTATGAAGAACTGGATAAAGCTGATCCAGGCTATGTAGTAGACTGTATTCTAGCTGGTAGGTTCTTTATTGATAGAGTTGAGAGGTTGAAAGCATTGATAAATAATGCAGAATACTATGCTCTAAATGAAGTAGCTCTTATAAGCCATGATTCTGGAAGAGTCCTCCACTTGGATGTATCTATTGAAACACCTTTCAATAAGACAAGATTTAGGCTTGAAAGTGATGGATTACTTATAGCTACACCAACTGGTTCATCAGCATATAGTTTATCAGCACGCGGCCCTCTTATAGAGACACGTCTTAACACCATACTATTCATACCTCTAAACTCTGTGACACTAAACATAACTCCTATGGTACTACATCCATTCTCTAAAATAAATGTAGGAGTACATGACTATACAAACGCTTTTGTTGATGGTAAAATGGTTTCTATGCTGCCGCCAAGTAGTACTGTACTGTTTAGGCTTTGTAACAATTTTCTACGTATAGCACGTATTGGTGAAAAACGTGATTTGGTGAAGAAGGTTCTTGAGTCAAGAGTTACAAGGTTCTTGTAAGAAAATAGCTATAGTTCTTGATACAACTGCTCTCCTAACACGTTATCCTCTACAACAATATGTTTACCCACTATATACTACACCATCGGTTGTTGAAGAAGCTAGAGATAGTGTTAGTAGAGAGGGTGTTGAATTAGCAATAGCTATTGGTAGGATCAATGTTGTAAAACCAAGTGATAAATATAGATCCATTGTTTTAGATAAGATCCATGAGATTGGTGAACACACTAGTTTATCAAATACAGATGTTGATGTAGCTGCTCTAGCACTCCAACTGGGTAGTGAGTATAGAGTTATAGTAATTACTGATGACTATTCACTACAAAACACTCTATATCATCTAGGGGTATCTTTTAAACCATTGAAAACAACTGGTATCAAGAGTGTTAGAAAGTATAGAGTTTATTGTCGTGTATGTGGTTATGTATCTACAGTCTATGGTGAAAAGAACTGTCCATTATGTGGTAGCCGTCTTGTTAAGAAGTCTTCTTAAAGACAGCTATATAGTATCCATTCATGTCATAGTTTAGTGGATGAAACCTATAAGCAACAAGATCGCCTACATATACTTTATCAGCATAAGGTATATCAATTTCTATAGAGGTAAATCCTTCATTAAGAAACTTTATAGAAACATCTTCATTCTCTTCAAAAGTTAGTGTACATGTAGAGTATACTAGTAAACCACCTTTCTTCAACAACTTTGAAACTGGTTTAACAAACTGTTTCTGGTAGTTAACAGTATTTACTAGGTCACTATATGTTTTATCAATATATATCTTTGGTCTAACACCTAGAGCAGTACAAGGTGGATCGAGTAGTGCCTTATCAAAACCTATTAAACCAAGATCTCTATCCAGATAGCGGGCATCTAATGGTAGTAATACTAGGTTTTTAGGAAGACCTAGTCTATCTATTGTATCAATTATCTTTAACAGCTTCTTAACAGATCTATCGATAGAGACTATCTTAGCCAATCCTCTAGACAACTGTATTACATGACTAGTCTTACCACCTGGTGATGCACAACAGTCTAGTATTAGCTCGCTTGGTTTAGGAGATAGTATGTGTGAGACCATTATAGCTGGTAGGCTTTGCGGATGGAAAAGCCCTTTCTTATACTCCTCCATCTCACGTATAGGTGGTAGACGGTATTCACTAACAATATTGTCTGCTACAACACCTTTCTTCATAATCTTTAAACTACTAGAGTCTACTCTAGCTATAGCTAGTGCTACAACTCTACCATTAGGAGCTACAATATTTACTTCATCACCACTATGGAACTCGCTATACTTTAAAATACCAGGTCTATAGACTGGTGCTCCAAGCAATATACTCTCAGCAGCATTCTTGTCAACAACAATCTTTTTATCAACAACAGGTACTCTATAAGGTCCTTTAACAACAACATATAGTGCATCATCAAAGTATGGATCTGGCTCAAACCTGTAATCTGGATAATTGTTTCTAAACATTTCTAGTAGCTCATCTCTACTAATAACCATCGTATTTACTCTAAGATAATGCCTACTACAAGGCTTATACAGCCTATCTATAACAGTACCTACTAAACTACCATAGACACGTGATAAACTCCTAAACAACCACCTATCAATACTATACCCACCCACCATAGCTATCTCAACAAATACTATCTAGTCAATAACACCCTGCCTACTCTCCATTACCTAATATTCTATTCAATACCAATAGAGTGCTTTATAGATAGACTAGGATAAATAATTATTGTATGTAGACCCGCTGGGGATTTGAACTCAGAATCTCTTGCTTTAGAGGCTAGTTCTTATGAGGGTTGTAAGCAGTTTCTGAGGTAAAGGTTTTTATAGGTCTGTGTAGGTCTTTTTATTCTGGGGTAGGATGTTGGAGCGTCATTATAGTACTAGGGAGGTTTGTGAGATTCTAGGGATTGCTAATCGTACTCTTCGTAGATGGATTAAGGAAGGTAAAATAAGAGCAGTTAATATTGGTGGTAGGTGGAGGATACCAGAGAGTGAGATTAAGCGTATTCTCGGACAACCAGTAGAGGAGATAAAGGCTCCTAGAGTAGCTCGTGTTGTAATATATGCTCGTGTAAGTGGAGCTAATCAGAAGAAAGAGTTAGAGAACCAGGTGGAAGCATTAAAGAAATATGTAGAGCAAAATAACTGGAAATTAGTAGGAGTAATCAAGGATGTCGCTAGTGGTCTTAAAGAAGATAGAAGAGGATTATGGAAACTAATAGAAATGGCTAAGAAACACGAGTTCGATGTACTACTAGTGGCTTATAGAGATAGATTAACAAGATTTGGATTCAAATACCTTGAAGAACTATTCAAGGCTTATGGAGTTGAGGTTATAGTAGCTTTCCAAGAACCAGCTAAGGACTTCTATCAAGAACTGGTAGAAGACCTTATAGAGATAGTTACATCATTCGCTTCAAGAATCTATGGTAAGCGTAGCCACAAGTATAGGAAGGTGGTGGAAGCAATTGAACAAGCAATCAAAGACCCTTGAGAGAACTGTAGTGTTAGTGTCGTTACCATTGACTAAGACTAAGGTTAAGATATTAAATTGCATCTACCAAGTATACGGTAGAATACTTATTGAAGCTCTTGAGTACATGTGGAGTAATGGAGTTACCTCATGGACGAAAGCTAAGAAGCTCCTCTACAGAAGGTTTAGGATGAAATACCCAGAGATACCAACACATTATATACATGAAGCTATTCGTGATGCTTCTCAGAGACTCAAGAGTTTCAAGAAGCTCAAGAAGAAAGGATTAGCTAAGACCAATAAGCCCATGATTAGGAGATGGAGTGTTGGATGTGATAACCAGTTATGGAAGCTGATATTTGAGGGAGTTAGGATAGCAACACATGAGGGATGGATAAACATTCCATTACAGTTCCATAAACTGTTCTGGAGGTACTACAATGGTGGATGGACTCTTAGAAGCTCTGCTAGATGGAGACTTATAGAGAATAAGCTATACCTCTTCATAGTCTTTGTAAAGAATGTTGAAACAAAAGGAATTAACACGACTAAAATCTACGGTATTGACATTAATGAGAATAACGTAACAATATATAAATATCCGACAAATAAAGCTGTAACAATAGTTACTAACTTTTCAAAGGTTGTACTTGGATATGCATATAGAAGAGCTAGGATTCAACAGAAATGGAGTAGAGTTTATGGTGTTAAAGGTAATAGGAGGCTTAGAGTAGCTTTAAGGAAGCTTAGGGAGAGAAATGTTAAGAGAGATATTAAGCTAAAACTAGCTAAAACCATTACCGATATTATTAAGGATGGTATAGTTGTACTTGAGAAACTCCCTAAGAGGTTCCAAGACAAGGCTCTTGAGAGAAGTAAGTGGTTGAAAGGACTTGATGTTCATAGGTTGAAACAGTCAAGCATTCGTGGAATACATAAGCTGATAACCGAGAAATTGACAGAATATTGTATCCCGTATGTTCTGGTTAATCCTTCACATACTTCCTCTGTATGTCCTATTTGTGGTTCTAAACTCGTTCTGATGACGGGCTATGCCCAGAGGAACGGGTGGAAACCAAGACTTATGAGGTGTCCTAGATGTGGTTTCATTCATGATAGAGACGTTATAGGTGCTATGAATCTAGTTAGGAAGTACCTCCTAGATGTGTCCCCTATGCCGTTGGAGACGAAGGGTGTCCATGATCCCCATGTAGAGTGGCTTGTAGCCACAATGAAACATGGGGTAGAGACACAACCCATCCTAGCGAGACCTACAATGACCTAGGACGGGAAACGGAGTGTTCTGTATTTAATATTATTTTAGGTAGTTGGGTACTGTTCTTCAAACCTATTATCTAGTATATGAGACAGCTACTCTAAGTTGAAACTGAAACTCGTTTTGCTTGCTTTAAAATGGTGTGGAATTATAAGTAGTTATTTTAATTGTTTTAATAGGTAATAAAGCATTGAAGAGTTTAGATAGTTATGGTTTAGGTGTATAGATGTATACCATGTCACCTTATGGTTTAAAAGCTCTCTATTATATATGAGTATATAGTGAGTGGATTTACTATGTCGAAAGTAGTTGTACGGGTAAAGTATGAGAAAGGGGTTTTCCGGGTTCTTGATAATGTAGAAGCTACTGAGGGAGAGGAGTTCATGGTTGTGATTGCAAAGAGAAGCTTTAAAGGATTCAGTAAGGATGCAGGCAAGTATATTTTTAGAGTAAAGCATGATGTTGTGGAAGAGTTTGTGAAGGAGAGAAGATAAATGGTTAATACACTATTTAAATCAGTAGTGATAGACACTAGTGTATTTGCTGACTATTATCTCTTCTATCCTAAAAGGCGTGAAAGACATGAAAGAGCTAGAGTGGTTATTGATGAAATATCGAGGCTTGGCTTATTAGTGTATGAGCCGTTTCTATTTGAAATAGAGCTTAAAGCTGTGCTTGCGAGAGGTATTCCTCCTAAACAAGTCTTGAAGATTATAGCTGTAGTGCTTAATTATGTAAACGTAGTTGATGAAAAAGAGGTCCATGGCAAAGCATCGGAAATAGCTCTTCTCACAGGATGTAGAGCTGTTGACGCATACTATATAGCTACAGCAAAACATGTTAATGCAGTACTCATTACAAACGATAAGGTTATGAAGCATAACGCTTTAAAAGCTGGAGCTCAAGCCTATTATCTCTTAGAAGAAAAAGACTATAAAGCACTAATGATGAAGTTAAAAGAGCAATAAACTAATAGACAACCATGACATTATTCACCACATTATCAGTATAAAGTAGTTAATTAGGGATTGGGTATTGGTGAAGCTGATTTGTTGTAAGGGTGGTTTAAGTATTTCTTGTCTCTTAGAACTGAGTATAGCATGAATAGTCTAAGACTACCAATATAGTGATCTGGTTAAGTAGTGCATTTTAAGTCTTTTATTTAACACATTTCTATATTGTCTAGTTCTTCAAATTCACAACTGCCGTAAGGAATGGTATCTTAAGGGTTCGGGCTCCATTGACA
>Ga0190312_1000389_pt1 | contig 14191 bp, 16 predicted proteins | sample 487007910_MG_FD_165046 | JGI IMG/M metagenome (GOLD analysis project Ga0190312, IMG submission 165046) | Hydrothermal vent sediment bacterial communities from Southern Trench, Guaymas Basin, Mexico - 4870-07-9-10_MG | ecosystem: Environmental > Aquatic > Marine > Hydrothermal vents > Sediment ... | reverse complement strand
GAAATATAAAAATATACAAAAAATAAGTATTTTTAGTTGGCATAGTGCGCAAAAATGGCTGAAATTTCCATAGCAATCGCCTTACTGTTCGGCTTGCTGATAGGACTGGTAGCAGCGTTTCTGGGTATTGGGGGCGGCGTCTTGTTTGTACCAACACTAATATTTATCTTCGGATTAGATGTCAAGAGAGCAATAGGGACATCACTAATGGCAGTACTAATAACTAGTGTGTCATCCGCAATAGCCTATGCTCGAAAAAGAAAAATAGATTATAAGCTCGGATTGGTGTTGGAGGGAGCCAGTGTCCCGGGCGCTATTGCTGGGGCCTACTTTATACATATAGCACCAGAATACTTGATAAGAGCAATTTTTACTGCATTCCTTATGATCATGGCGCTAGACATTTTTAGAGCTAAAAAGGGAAAAAGAACTATCAAAAGCGATAGCCGTTCAAGCAAAATAAGAATTATCTACGCTTTACTGCTCGCCTTTGTTGCCGGTTTCTTATCAGCATCGCTGGGGATTGGTGGTGGCGTGCTAAAGGTCCCAATAATGGTAACAGCACTAAACATACCTATCCACTATGCAATAGGAACATCAGAATTCATGATCGTCATAACAGCATCAGCAGGATTCATACAGCACTTGAAGTACGGCTACACTGATCTCTATTACGGATTCACGTTGGGTTTAGGATCAGCACTAGGCGCCCAGGTAGGAGCTAAGTTCTCGCTGAAAACGAGACCAGAGATACTAAGAAAGGCACTAGGCGTACTGCTTTTCGCGTTAGGGATAAGGATGATGTTGACGCTATAGAAATGGTGTTACCGAAAGCATTATTTTTCTCTTTTAGGGGATACCGATATTTTAATGGCGGATCTAATCACTAGTTTAAAAATGAAAAATTCTAGTTTTTGTTTTGGTGGATTCTGTGATGCTAAGAAGTTCGCCGTTCATTTTTGAGGATGCGGTCCCACGAGAGAAGTTCTTTAACCGTAGGGAGGAACTCGATTTCTTTATTCGTAGTGTTAGTGCTAAGCGTAAGATTCTTCTCTGCATCGTCGCACCTCTCAAATATGGGAAGAGTAGCCTCATGATGCGTTACTATGAGATTCTCCAGGAGTTTAATGATGTGATCCCGATTTATATCAACCTTAAGAAGAAGAGTAGACCCATCAGGTTCATCGTTGAGGAGCTGAGGAATTTTGATATTGATGTCTCCGCTGAGTATCAAAAATGCTTAGGCATGGAGGATCTAGAGCCTCTCTTTGACACCATAAATAGTATCATGACTCGAAGAGATAAATGGCTATTTTTATTGTTCGATGAGTTTCATTTATTGCCCCTTAGAGTACGTGTCGAGGGGTTCTATAGAGAATTCAGCAATTCTGATATTTTTGGCTTTTTTAGGAGCTTCGCTGAGGGAGCGAGGATAAGCTATGTTGTCTGTGGATCCGTCATAGAGCCCCTTATGAGTGCATTGGATGTGTGGGGAGGGAGATTCCAAATGATCTATCTTGGACCGTTCAGCGAGGGTGATGCTATAGATATGATAAAAAAACTCTTCATGGAGGGCGGTATGCTGATAGATGACGAAGATGCGAGATTAATAGCTGAGGCCGCAGGATATCATCCCTTCTACATACAGTACATGGGGCACCAGATATATATTGCTGGCGAGATAAGTAGGAGAACAATAAGGCAGGCAAAACAAAGACTCTTCGAATACGTATCCCCCATATTCTTCGAGTACCTAGAGAGAATCCTGAAGATAGGAAAGGAGCATCTGGAGTCCATAAGAAAGCTAATGCACAACGAACCGCTGGCGATAGAGGATAGAGTCAACCTCGGCCGCCTCATGAGGATGGGGATTCTAAAGCCTAGGAATGCTAGATTCGAATTTGTAGACCCGCTATTTAAAAGGTATATCCAGCAAATAATCGAGAATTTAGAACCTACAGAAGTCACGGTTGTTGGGCACTGGGCCGAACGCATTGTGGGGAATTACCTGCTACGAAAAGGATACACACCATACTACTCCCACGACAGCCGAGGAGCCTTTGATATATACACAAGAATCCAAGGTGTGGATGTCGGAATACAGGTAAAGTATACTTCTAAGGAGGAAATATACTTGTCAGAGGAGGAAGCTAGGGTCATTCTTTCAGAAGCTAAAAGGCTAGGCTGGAAGCCACTAATCGTGATTATAGGTAAACAAATAAAATTCTTCCCAAACATAAAACCCGGAAAATACAGCATAAAAGATGGATACGCAGAAATCGAAGAAGCAATAAAATGAGGGGTTCTAAGTGGCTAGGAGAATAGTTGGAGCCCCCTCCATCCCGAATAATACCCTATTATGCTAAAGGTGATTTCCATGAGTATTTACCTATGCGTATTGCCCTTCGATGTATGTACCCAGGGTTTCCGCTCGTATCGCTCTATTGTTGTGGCAGACGCTTTGGCTCGCAGAGAAAGAGATTCTTCCCTCATCGTTGCTGTATCCCTATACCCCGGAGTGGACCTCTCTCATCATCGGGACTCCCCACTTGGTCGGCTTCATCCCTCATACTTTTCCTCTATTCATGAGATCGTAGGCTTCTCTGTGCACTCAATCCATCATATTCTGAGCAAACTGGGTGTCAGAGAAGACGCATACATCTACTTTCTGCAGGACTTAGGTTTCTTCGAAAAATCACTCGAAAGATATATAGCTAAGCTTAAGGAAACAAATCCAGAGCTATTAGGGTCTCTATCTCCTCATCCGCTGTTTCAGAGCGAAGCTGACTACGAACTAAAAATTCCTCCGATACGGGACATAGAAAGCTCCACGAAAGACGTTTTAGATATCGTCCTGACCAAACTGAAAAGAAAAATACAAAACTCCAAGCATATTGTAAGCAAATACCATAAGCATATAGAAGATATAGATGGGTTCTTACTGATGTTAACAAAGAAGATACGTCGCTTGCTCGCGATCATCCAGAGCCTCATAGAGGAAAAATATTGCTCCTGCAAGATAATTTATACAGCTAGGGAGTGGATACCCGAACTCAGACTTCTACATGATATATCCAGAGAGTCTAGGCTTAGCAACCTAGTGGAGTTCATAGAATTTGGAGTTGTTGATTTTCAGAGGCCAATGATGCCTAAGTCACGTGTGGAAATTACAGGATTCGAATTCCTCGGGATGTACGAAGTCGATGCTATAAGGCTTTTCTTCCTGATGAAGAACCAATCTAAATCTGTGATCTATTCAAGACAAAGTATGAGAGAGACACAAAATCTGCTGAAGATGCTCAGAAATCTCTTCATACAAATATCCAAGACAACGCATAGAAACACATCAGAAGATATAGAAGAGCTCATCAGAGAATACATCGTAGCCATAGATAGAAAATACAAACAATACGGCTTTAGACACATATTCATCAGCACGATTAAGTTGCTATCAGAAATTAGTGATCTCCTAAAAGAAGGAAGCACGATTAGTCCGAAATCCTTAGAGCGCATCCTAACAGCGATCGAGCCGATGGTACCGAGAGTAATCCTCGAACTGAGAAGTACAATCAAACAGAGAGAGTCATGCAAAAAATAGTATTGAATGCTACTAGAAATCTGCCTTTTCGATCAGCACATCATTGCTATCACGTATTCACCATAAGAATTTGGACGCGTTCATAATTTCACTCTGCTTTTCTTTAGGTGGATGTCTCCATATTTCTTTGCGAATATCAGTATTAGTGCCACCATAGCGAGCGGTGATTTGCTAACACTTTTCATGTGTGATGGATCTATAAGTTTCCCAATAAGATCCTTGTACTCATTTAGAATTCCCCTAAATCTTTCTTTTAGCCCGAAAACATTATACGCTGGGTTTTCAACTCCAAAATTCTCAGCGACAGCCTTCACAAAGTCTGCGAACTCTCCTTCATATATGATCTCCACGATCCTTGGAAGCTTCGCCAAGAGGACAAGTTCCGCTAACGCCTCATCGAGTACATCTAGAACAAGTCCAGAAGCAGTATCAACTCTCCCCAGTGTCAGCCCAAGCTTTATGTGTGCAAGCTCATGTGCTATATGTAGGATGGCCTCAGACTTCGTAATCTCATCGATATGCTTTTTATTAATCTGAACAACATACTTATTGTTCTTCTTAACATATCTCGCAGGCCATGTCTCGGGAAAGTCCGCCAACTCAATACTCCTTGCAACATCACCCCTAGAGTATAGTTCTGGATAAGCAAAACGCAGAATTCTAACATACAGTTCTTGAATTCCATCGAAATCCATCTGTATCACCAAAAGACATAGAGCCTATTTTGCTGTATATTAGTGTCCCCATCACATATAAAATTCTTTAATTATGTTTCCACTACCTAAAACTTCCTAGTGAAACTCGGCCCCCCTACACCCTAAAGATCTTTAGAAGGTATATTACCGAACCAGATGATAATCATTATGTTAACAATAATATTTACTATGGTTGGAACAACAATCGCTAGAAGACTACTTATTCCCCAAAACGCATACATAATCCAGGGCATAGCGATACTGGTAGCCCAATAGAGAGAGGTCCAGAAACCATAAACACTACCCCGAGTCTCCCTACTAGTTATCCGATATGGTAGCACCGTGTGGACCGCACCCTCAAACCATGTTACTGAGCCCGCAAATACGAGAATCAAAAAGCCAACAATGGGGTCTAACCCAACTATTAGGAAGAAAGCGATGAGTAATGATGTATCCATTGTTATGGATATTAACAGTGCTTTCTTGATTCCGAGCCTATCAACAGCGACGCCTCCGATGGGTGATGGAACGCCACTAAGGAAAACATATATGGCGTAGTAGAAAGCCACTAAGCTTAGACTAAAACCATATTCCTTCTCCAAAACGACTGGCAAGAGAATAATAAACCAATCAAAGAGAGTTAGCAACGCTAATAAAAATGTGTATCGCACCAAGTCCCTATCAGAAATAACTATCTTCATGGTTTCAACGAACTTTCTGTGGATATGACTTTCCACCCTATGTTTGTGTTCTAATGTTTCAACCAAGAAAAACTTTGACAGAAACCCAAAGAAGTAGAGGGTAATGACAACTAAGAGAACCCCGTGTACACGAATGATAGGTAGGAGAATGCCAGATGATACTGAGCTAACAATGATGCAGGATGTCCTAATAGTGCCCGCGATTGACGATATTGTCCCCAATCTTTCTGGGTCGCATGATTCATCATATAGTGCTGTGGCTACTGGCAGCCCCAGGTATCCCCCACTACGAAAAATGATGAAACCACATGCTAACATGACCACATCTGACCTCTGCAGGGCAAAATATATTATGATAATACCTAGCTCCACCAGACCAGATTGGATTATTATGATTTTCTTTCTCCCCAAGATATCTGCTAGTGCTCCTCCAACCATTGGAAGCAATGTCCCTGAGAGGCCGCATACAGAGAATACTAGTGCGAGGAGAAGATAACTTATTTTTGCTAATATTATTGGGATAAACCAGTAGAGAAAGCCTGTTGCGAAACCATAAGTGGCTACACTAACATACCATATAGCTATATTTCTCCTAATCATAACACCACCAATCTATTATGTTTAGCATGCGTTATTTGTCCGTTGTTACTGTTCTCCTAACAGTACCATCCCGGAGCAGTACCACAATGATCCTATTCGTGTCCACCACACTATTGGCATAATCCCTCAGCTTCTTCCATGCCTTAGCCTCGATAATCCTGTCCAACTCAGCAACACCCTTTTTGGTAAGCTTACTACTACTTAGCAGCTGATCTAGTGCAAATATTTCGATGAGTGCACCCCTCACACCTCCCCCCGGCAATCTGCTCCGCAAGTCTCTTCAAGATGGGGTCACGCACTATAAGCTCAGCAACGGGCCCTGATAACCTAATATCAAGTGTAACCGCATGAACTACCAATAATAAAATGGAACTAAAGACACATATTATTAATTCAAGGAATAATCTATAATCAATATAGTCATGCTATTTTGTGGCTTTTAATGGTTGTGGGGATCGATGGAAGCAACTACTTGGTTGTGATGTGCTATGGAGCGTGTAGGCATTGTGGAGAGGTACTATGAGCACCATGCCGATTATGAGGACAAGAGGCTTTTTCAGGATCCATATCATATGCTCGAATTCATAGTAACTTTCTACTACCTCAGAAAATACCTCCCAGAAACAGGGGATATTTTGGATTGTGGCTGTGGGTCTGGTAACTATGCTATTGTCCTCGCGGGGATGGGATACAATGTTGCTCTCGTGGATATAAGCCAGAAGCTTCTCAACATTGCTACTGAGAAATTCAGAAGAACGAATAGACTTAGTAAACTCATATCAGTAGTGAAGACATCATCGACAGATCTAAGTATGTTTGGAGACGAGACATTTGATGCCGCGTTGTGTTTTGGTCCCCTATATCACCTCCCTAACGAAGCTGACCAAGTGAGAACTGTTGGAGAGCTAAGGAGAGTGCTGAAACCTGGTGGTGTTCTATTTGTGTCAGCGATAAGCTACTTCGGCGTGATTGGCGTCATTGTAAGAGATTATGCTGAGGAGCTATTGTTGGATAGCCACAGAGAGTTTTTTGAGAAAGGGATCCACCTCGCAGAGTGGCATGGCTATGATCTAAACGTTTTTCCAGACGCGAAGTTTTGGAAGCCCCTTGAGTTGGAGAAGTTCATGGAGAAACACGGATTTACAACGCTGGAGATGGCGGCTTGTGAGGGAGTATTCACACATCTGAGGAAGTATGTAAATGAGGCTGCTAAGGATAGGAGAAAGTGGAGAAGAATTATTGAAATTGCCATAGAAACCTCCAACGAACCAACAATAATTGGGAATACTGAGCATTTTCTTTGGATCGGAAGAAAATTATGATCCCTGCATGGTTGAGATGACAATGCGTAGGGCTGATGGATTGGGGTCGTAGCGATAATAATTGTTGTCTCTGCTTCGTCGTGTGTGATGGCTATCTACATATTGAAGATAATACTGCCTTTTATAGCGTTTGGGACTTGGAGCCCCCGGTATCCTAGTAGCAAGAATACTGTACATACGCTTCATAATAGTTATCGAGAGCTATAGTATCAGAGCGACTCTCATATTACCAGTAGTCCTAAGCCCAGTTCTAGAAGTAGATCTTCTCATAGAAAAACAGTATCCCAGCTGAGACCAGACAGAATCAAATATCGGGAGAAAAAAGAGAAAAGGGGTAAAAGCGAAGAAATTAACAAATCCCCAATACTGTGTTAAGGCGGCTTGGCGAATTAATTTTCAGTGCATTTTTATTAAAGTAGCATTACATTAAATAGTATGGAGTATGATGGTGATGCGGATGAGCCTAAAAGACTTTCTTTCAAAGAGTTATCGGTTTCTTCTCATGTTTACAGTAATAACTGCACTTATTATTGTTCTCATGCTTCCAGCAACGCATATCGGTATTTTTATTCACCGCCAGGCTGGAGAACCTGATCAGAGGGCTTTGCTGATAAGAGTTGAGAATGGAGGTTTTAGCTATTTTAATGAGTCATATGGGGTGTTCATTTTTGATAATTCAACATTGGATAGCTATATTAGGGATCTAGAAAGACGGAGAGGGAAGCCTCTAATAGCGTTGTTGTGGGATTTGAAGTACTCTGAATCGTATTTTCTTAACTATACGGCTGTCGTCTCGGAAGGAGATATGGAAATTAGTGCGAAGCTGCTTGGCATCGATGTTGAGGTGGACCTTAAGTGCGGTAACTTTAGTGTTAGAAAACTTTTTAATCCAAATACAACGATCGTGAATAAGACTGGGATCGTCCAGGTAGGTCTCAGAGAGAGCTTCGGTGATTCGCTTGTTGGATACGCCGTATACATGATGCTTCTCTATGAGTATAGAGCTAAATCTCTGAGACCTCTTTGTATTGGCTGGGCAAAAATGCATGAACAGCTTTTAATATTCGATACAGAAGGCAACCTAGTGTACGCATTCACAATCACTCTTTTCCTGATGGCCGAATAGATCATTTGTTTCTGATGCACTTCTGCCCCACTGCCCTTATGGCTAGGGGTTGTTACTAAGAAGTATGGTGTACCTGAAGCCTCGATTAGTTAGGGAGATAAATCGTGGACGCATATTGTCAGGATTTATGAGCCTAATAGTGTTGGAAAAATCTGAGGTATAAATAGATGTTTAGGCAAACATTTGGGTGAGTGTATGATTGTAAGGAATGTAGCGATATGGTTTCTAGAAACAATATTGTCTTCCTTAGTTGTTGGGCTTATGTTATGGCTACTCCCTCTGCTTCTAGCAGAATATGGCTTAGGCGTACTCTCCATAGTCTATGCTGTTTCCAGCGCCCTTAATGTTTTTCTTCCATTGATAGGAGGCAACATAAGCGAAGTTGTGGGAAGGAAGCCAATAATGATTCTAGGCTCGACAATAGTGACATTATCGCTTTTCCTAATGTACGTCTCACAGAGGATTAGTGGGATGCTATCATTGATACTATTTCTGGTGGGAGCAATACTATTCCTATCTGGTGGCTCGATAAGCAGGCCTGCTAGCGGAGCACTATACATGGAATCCTGTGACCAATCTAAGCTGGGAAGAATGTACTCTTGGCTTCAGTTAGTCTACACGCTTTCACTTAGTCTCGGTGCTTTCCTGCTCGGAAGCATTGTTTACTTATTTTCCTTAGATGTTTGCTTATTGCTATCCACGTTATTGATGCTCTCACTGCCATTGCTTCGAATATTTATTATAGAAACACGTAAACCTGAACCCTCTCGAGCTGGCTCATTCTTAGCACAAGTCGTCTCTAAGTTTCGTGCTTTATTCACCGAGCTGGGAGATCGAAACATAAGGCTTTATACGATGATATTAGTGCTGACTTCCCTCGTTGCGTGGATTAATTTGATTCTACCAATATTTCTCAGCGAGGATATTCATCTAGCTGAAAAGGAGATCAGCATATTCTATGCGATTAGCATTCTTTATCAGGGCCTGCTATCGCCCCTAGGGGGTAGATTCGTCGATAAGCATGGCTTTCGGAAGGCATTGATAGTAGCATCTATGATAGATTCCATGTGCATCGGGCTGTTCGTACTAACTGTCAAAACATATCCGATACTTGGAATATCTTTCCTCTTGTTCGGTGGCGCCACAACTTGGTTCGAGGGACCCGCTTACTTTGTGGTACAGGAAAAAATCACGAGGGAGAAGCATAGGGGCGCAATATTTGGGGCTTGGAATACAATTAGTGGCATGGTAAGGGTGCTTCCACCCATACTTGTCGTGTTTATCTGGAACATCAACCATCTTTTGCCATTCGTAATCACCGCGATCGTCGGAATCACAGCGAACCTTGTTTTGGTTCTAAGAATCAAACTTTGCGAGGATTAGTCTGTCGGAGCTAGCTATATTTCGATATAACTGACAATATTCACGATCAAATACTACTAAGATACATGCATTTTATCCAAATAATTATTTGGATAAAATACAATAACTATTTTAAATGCTTATTGTTTCGTATTCTATAGCTAGTATTGATTTTGGTTTGATGTTGAAAATGCTGCGAAGGGAGATCCTACTAATGGTCAACCGGCGTAGGGGTTTGGAGAAGTTGGATTATGCTTTGAAGGATTATATTCAAGATAAGATTTTGTATTATGCCTTCACATCGAGTTCCGATGTGATTGTTTTTAAGGGTGGGACAGCCCTTTTTAAGGTTTATGGGAGTCCAAGGTTTAGTCTTGATCTGGATATGACGGCTGAGGGTATCGATTTTTTGGGTAAGGTAAGAACACATCTGAGGAGAGAGGGTTTTAAGGTCCATGTGGTTAAGAGTGAGAGAAGAGGGAATATAGCAATGTTCGTTTGGAATGTGGGGGCAAAGGGTCTTGGTGGTACTGGTCTAAAATTGGAGATCCAGGTTTCGGGAGAATTTGAAGATCACCAACTAATTAACTATGAGAGTATCTATCCAGACATCAAACCCTTTAGAATGCGTGTGATAACGATTGAACATGCGTTCAGAAGAAAGATATTCATGCTTCTGGAGAGGAGCAAGGCTAGAGATCTATTCGACGCATATTTCATTGCTCGAACTTACGATGTGAGGATCTCTCTAGACAGAGAAACGTGGCTAAAAATATCTAGCCGAATACGGAGGCTTGAGAAGAGGTGGGCGAACGTTGAATTGTTGCTGATCAACTATCCCTTGCCTCCTTTTGACGAGGTCTTAGAGGTGATTAGGAAGCATGTTGAGATTAGTGGATAGGATAATGAATGTACTTCAGAATCGATATGTAATAATTGTTGGAGATTTCGCTGAGTCCGTGAAAATCGACAGAAAAATTGTAGCCAACATCTTCCATTATCTCCACAAAAAGGGGAAAATTCGGAGGATCGCGAGGGGGATATACACGCTCCAGGAACCGCTAAGAGACCCACTAGTCATATCAACAGCAATTCATTATCCATCATACATATCCTTCTCAACTGCATTATCACTACAGAACATAATAGACCAAATAATACCAATAATAGAAGTCGCAACATCCCAGGATTTCCCCCGAACACGTAAAAAAATCAGAGTCAACGCAACACTAATAATATTCCATAAGATTCCACCTCAGCTCATGTTCGGCTATCGCTATAAAGAAAGCAAAATAGCGAGGGGATACTACTACTATATTGCCAAGCCAGAAAAAGCAATACTAGACTACATATACAAAAGAGGAGACCCAGAGGATATATTCACAGTCAACTGGGACATGCTCAACAAAAAACTTCTGAGAAGGTATGCACAAGAATACCCTCCACGAGTCCGTAGATGGCTCAGAAATAGACTAAATATAGGCATCTAAAAAGTGTTTTTTAAGCTAGGCTAGGAGATCTGGTCTCTTCCTTGCGCCGAATAGTAATCTTTAAAATAGATATTATTATTGTTGTATGATTAGAAAGGTGGTATTAAATGCGAAAAATACTCAACCTAAAATTTGGAACAAAAGCATACTGGGATGCTATGCATGCGTTAGACGACCTCAAGAAGACATATGGAGATGCTGTGGAGATACACATCTTTAGGAATGGCCAAGATGTGAACATAATTATAGATGTTAAAGACGAAAAAAAGGTTAGACTTGACGATATTGAAGCAATAAACCATTTACTCTGATCGAGTTTCTCCGTTTTACCTAGCCCAATCAATTTTCTTCTCTATTAATTGGATTATCTCCTCTTCTACGCCTTTCTCTCTCAGCTTACAAAGCGAATATGTGCACGTTAATGGTCCGGTTCCCGATTCCTTTAAAGCTTTTACCAGCATTTCGCCCGTCTTTTTCACAGCTTGTAATATACATCGAGTTGAAAGAATTGGTCTATAACCCCCTATCACCATATTTGCGGCGTGTATAGGTAGTATGCTTAGCAAAGCGTTCCTAAGCACACATGGAACCTCAACATAGCCAAACAGAGGATCGCAAGCGAGTCCCTGAAGTGCGAGCATAACGATGCCCACACCACTAAATATTTTTTCAATTCTTTTCTCCATAGACACAGCATTACCGCTTAGCCTAAGATCGATTATCGCGGCTGTAGCCATAGCAATGGAAGTTCCGATTTCCGCTAAGCAACCATGCTGGGCTCCAGCCACAGACATATTATTGGCGATAAATGCGCCGATGGCAGCTGCTGTATAGTGAGCATATAGGTATTCTATGGAATTTTTCCTAAAACCATTTTCCTCGGCAAATACTCTTAAATTCGCGGGAAGTATCCCAGAAGCACCACCTGTAGGTGCACTAACAATAACCTCCATTTCGGAATCAAGAAGCTGGTTGCGTAGAGTGTAACTTAAAAGCCTTTCTGGTATATCTCTTCCATCAAACTTAAAATCTTTTACCTCCGAATGAATATACACGGAGTACTGCCCATACTTAACGCTCCTCACATTGTTCTCCCACATGAGATCCCTAACAAAAGCCATAAATTTTTCTGAGTCTTCGAAAACCTGAGTTTCGTAGCGATAGATGACCTCACCAAACATGTTTGTAGTTAGATCCCCATACCTCCTAGCTAGGTTCTTAGCAAGAGCGTCGAGGTTTAGGTATATGTTAGTGCCCTTCTCAAGAGCATCTCTAAAACTATGGTATCTCCCAAAGTTTCGTAGCGTAGTAGTATCGAAATACACCCAGATGGGAACCTCCGAGCCGAAGAGATCCTCAATATCCTTCTTAAGCTCCTCGCCATCAGGTACAAATTCGGGTGCCTTATAGAAATCACGGATATTTTCAATGCCTCTGCCCACCCCAGGCTTGTGCAGTATAGCCCCAGCGATGCTGATCACACCGCCTCCTAGCGAATGGAAGTTGAAGGAAAACTGGTAATTCTTCTTTCGATACTCAGTGAATATGGCTAGGCCATAGGATCCAGAAAATTGGCCTTTGGTTAACCCTATGTTCCTATGACGCAAAAGATCATCTTCCCTCTCGTACTTGTTCATAAGCAGTTTTTTATAGGCATCGAGTTTCTTAAGACCCTCGGCATCGAAGTATACTCCCATAAGCCCCAAAATTGTTGCTCGGATTGTTCTATGACCAATAAAGGATAGTCTTTCACGCTTTGGATCAGAACAGATAATAGATATCGAAAGCGACTCTAAATACTCATCTATGTTTTTCTTAGAAAAACTAGGAAACTCCTCGTCAAGAAATGATAATCTATATGTCAAGTACCCCGCAACGAGTGGGGCGGAGGTATGAGAACTCGAAGGACCAAGAATAGGTTTTAGAACCTGGTGCACAGTCCAAATCTTCCCCAAACCCATCACCAAGAATCGACATTGACAAATATATTTTTTAAATATAACTAGTGGCATATAATATAGATTATTGGTGGTTCGATGCCATTGAAAATCGTTGTCTCAAACGTGGAATCTATGGATATAATCCTAGCACATATATTCTCCAAACTAGTGGAGAACCTTGGTAGCAATATAGTCTTGGTAGAATCTATTGATGGTTGGGATGGGAGTAATGTGAGGATTGTTGTTAGACATAAGACTGACGAGGTAATCGATAAGATCTTCGATTCGATAGAAGAGGTAGAGAGGAAGTACTCATCGCCAGCAACAATAATACCACAAATAGTGAGTCAAGATGAAGTTTAGGTCGTACCTAGACAAGCACCTCATCCTTAGGAAGGAGGCGATGGTAGATCTCAATAATGGTGCATATAATAAGGCAGTATCAGCACTTTGGTTCTCTCTAGAAGCTCTTTTCCGAGCTCTGCTTATTCGTGAAGGAAGAACCCCACCGGATAGACCTGGAAAGCTGATCAGCTACACTATAAAAAGTTTTTTCTCGCATATTGATAACCTAGAGCGCTTTGCTCGCATAGTGAACACTCTATACACAATGCGCACGCAAGTTGATCACAGGGATAAAATTGCCACTAAAGTTTATGCAGAAAAGGCGTTAAATCTGTACAGAGAAGCTCTCGAAATAATAACCAAGGTCTACCGCATAACGCAACAATCATAAGTAAAGTGGCGCAGAAGTTGCAAAAAATAGTCCCGCGACAAACAACTCTAGATATGCCTTTCTATATGCTAACTTTAAACAGTTATGATCTGGGGGTGGAGCCAAAGCTGTGGTAAGTGAGGACACCAAAATGAGCAATACTACAAAATACAGGTCTCATATTCCTCCCTCTTAGATCCATATTGGCTATGGTCGACGATAAGCACGTGATCTCTGATTGAGTATAGGCTGTTTTCAAATTTTCTAGCATTTAAATTTTTGTGATATATTATATATAGTTTTTTAGTGATGATGTTGGGTTGATGCGAATGGAGGGAGCCGTACAAACAATCCAAGTTGTATTTCCAGAGAGACCAGTATACATAGACAACATAATTCTTGAGCTAGCACAAAGACTACTAAAACTGTTTGGTGGGCGTATTCGTTCTGTTGAGAGGTTTGATGGTTGGGATGGTAGCAATGTTAGGATCGTTGTTAGGGATGCAAGCATAGAGGACAAGATAATCGAGGCTATCGTCGAATTTGAAGAGGAGAGAGGCATACTGGGAACAATACTACCAGAAATAACGGTAGACCTCAATGACATTTGTGGATAGGTGCCTGGAAAAAAGCAAAGTCTGT
>Ga0190312_1000388_pt1 | contig 14224 bp, 11 predicted proteins | sample 487007910_MG_FD_165046 | JGI IMG/M metagenome (GOLD analysis project Ga0190312, IMG submission 165046) | Hydrothermal vent sediment bacterial communities from Southern Trench, Guaymas Basin, Mexico - 4870-07-9-10_MG | ecosystem: Environmental > Aquatic > Marine > Hydrothermal vents > Sediment ... | reverse complement strand
GACTTGGGACAGGACTACAACGGCGCCGTGAACATAGCAAGAAGAGTTTTTGACAGACTCGCGAGCCGTGGGCAACCCGAGGGGCTTGACTCCGAGGGTGTCAGGCAGCGTGAGCCGTCACGTCTGACTCCACGGCTCCATGTGGAAGCAGATGGTGGTTTGCCATTCTCCACTCTGCTTGCATGGCTGTGGGTGGTGAAAATTTCGTTGCTTGCTTATGTGAACAGATATAAGGAAGCTAAAATAGGAAAGAGGTGACGGTTGCGGAGGTTTGTGTGCAATGTTACTAAATCCTCGCATGGTGACGGTTCTGATCCGAGGGGTGTCTGGAAGTCGTGGGAGGAGAGGGGATGACGGGTAAGGAGATTGTTTTTCAACTCCTCGGCGGTTTGGGACTCTTCTTTATCGGTATGCGGTTTATGTCCGAGGGCCTCCAGAAGACTGCTGGTGAAAGGCTTCGGCAGATCCTGGAATTCCTGACCAACAATCGTATAGTGGCGACCCTTGTTGGCTTGGTCGTAACAGCCATAATCCAGTCTTCAAGTGCCACTACAGTCATGACGGTCAGTTTCGTGAACGCCGGCCTCATGAACTTGAAACAGGCCATCGGGGTTGTGCTCGGGGCCAATATCGGGACGACCGTAACCGCACAGATTATTGCCTTTAAGATCCACCATTATGCCCTACCGGCCCTGGGGATAGGTGTGGGCTTGAGGCTCTTTTCCAAGGGTAGTCGTTGGCGGTCCTTCGGCGAGGTGGTAATGGGATTTGGCATGCTCTTCTTCGGTCTCACCCTGATGAAGGAGGCCATGGAACCCCTGAAGACCTCTCCCATAGTGAGGGAGGCCTTTATCAAATTTGACGGTTCCCCTCTATTGGGGGTTTTGGTGGGGACTATAGTGACGGTGCTCATGCAATCCTCGAGCGTTACGGTGGGCATTGTCATGGCGCTTGCTTCTTCGGGACTTTTGTCCTTCAAAGGGGCTGTGGCCCTGGTCCTCGGGGATAACATCGGGACAACCGTCACTGCCCAGTTGGCAGCAACTGGGGCCAATGCCGCGGCCAAAAGGACCGCTTGGAGCCACACGATGTTTAACGTCTTGGGTGTGATCTACATCCTGCTCCTAATGCCTTATTTCTTGAAGTTGGTGGATCTCGTCTCCCCCGGGCCTGCGGACTTTGTGGTCAGGAGCCTTTCGGAGGCTAAGGCCATGGGCGTTTCGGTGGGGGACAAACCATACATTGCACGCCATATAGCCAACGCCCATACCCTTTTCAACGTGGTCAATACCATCGTGTTTCTGCCACTGCTCGGGGTCCTGGCAAAGATCTCCTCCTGGATCGTGCCGGGCAGGGAAGAGGAGGGATACCATTTGCTGTATCTCAATTCCAGCCTCGTCACCTCGCCGCCAATTGCCGTCGAAGAGGCAAGAAAGGAAACCGTCAGGATGGCCACCTTGGCCAAGAGGATGGTGGACCTGTCCATGGAAGCCTTCATGGAAAAGAAGCTCGATCGTGTAGAGGAAGTGGAGAAGATCGAAGGAATAGTAGACATGCTCCAGCGTGATATAACGTCCTTCTTGGTCGGAGTGTCCCAACATTCCATGACCCTTGAGATATCAAAGGAGATCAATTCCATTATCCACATGGTGAATAACTTGGAAAGGATTGGGGATCATGGTGAAATTCTGGCCAAACTTGTGGAACGCAAAGAAAGACTTCGCCTTTTCTTCACCCCTCAAGCAGAGTCTGATATCCGAGAGATATATTCAGTGGTGCGAGAATTCCTCGATCTGGTTATAGAGGGAATAGGGAAAAAGAGAATGGATGTGAAACCTTTGGCAGATGCTTTGGAGACGAGAATTAATGAAATGGAAGACAGTATGCGGCAGGCCCACATACAGCGGCTAAATGCCGGTATATGTGCCGTAGATGCAGGCCTTATATTTATCGATATGCTCACCAGTTTTGAGAAAATAGGGGATCACTGTTACAACATCATCGAAGCTGTAGTAGGTATTAAATAGCCCCAAGGTGTGATATGGATTTGGGTTGCGCAGTAGGTCTTTCAACCTTCTCAAGATCTTGTAGACCACGGCCAAAAAAACCTGCTTCTCTTCTTTTGCCCCGGAAGATAAGCCGGTGGAAAAAAGCTCACTAGCTCCTTGAGCTTCCTTGATTTGCTTAAAGTTACGATGTTCTTTTAGTAGTCTTCCTCATATCGGTAGAGAATCGGTAGAGAAGTATCGAAAAAGCTAAATTTCTATGCTGTACTCCTTAAGCTTTTTGTAAAGGGTGGAGCGAGGCATACCGAGGAGAAGGGCAGCCTTGCGCTTGTTTCCCTGCGTTTTTCTCAGGGCCTGAAGGATTAATTCCTTTTCTTTTTCTTTTATTTCTTTCTTAAAAGCGTTCGAATGAAAGCCATCCCCTGAGGAGGAACCGGTAAGTTCAGAAGGTAAAGAACTCAAAGGAATTTCCTCTCCTTCCCATGTCTTTAGAATTGCCTGCTCAAGCACATTAATGAGTTCCCGGACATTTCCAGGCCAATCATAGTTCATAAAACAAAGAAAGGCTTCATGGGACAACCTTTTGAAGCGGGTGCCAAATTGCTTATTAATGGCTTCCAAGAAGTGATCAACATAGACGGGTATATCCTCTTTTCTTTCCCTGAGAGGAGGGATGTAAATGACGGCTTTGGCGATGCGGTAGTAAAGGTCCTGGCGGAATTTACCTTCCTTCACCGCTTTCTTTAAGTCTACATTGGATGCCGCGATCATCCGGAAGTTTAGTCTCTTGACTTTTGTACTTCCCAGCCTCTCCACTTCCCTTTCTTGAAGCACCCGCAGGAGCTTGGCCTGAATGGAGAGGGGCAGAGAGCTTATCTCATCTATAAAAATGGTTCCATTGTGAGCCAGCTCAAATTTGCCCGGTTTTCCAGTGTGGCTAGCTCCAGTAAACGCTCCTTTTTCATACCCAAAAAGCTCGGATTCTGCGAGTTCAAAGGGTATTGCGGGGGCGTTCACACGGACAAAAGGACTTTCTGGATTGCGAAAATTGTGAATTGCCTGGGCAAATAGCTCTTTTCCCGTTCCACTTTCTCCTATAATAAGGACATCGGTGTCGATCATGGCCACCTTCTTTGCCAACTGCACAGTATCTTTAATCGCCGTACTTACTCCCAGTATATTTTCGAAGGTATAAACGGCGCGATATTGATCCCTCTCCCTCTCACGAAGAGATCTGACCTGGTTTTTCAGCCGACTCATTTCCTTATTTATCCGCTCCACTTCCTCTAGGGAACGGAGAATGAGATGGCCTATGGCTCCAATTACTTCACCGTCTTTGATCAGAGGATAGGTGGAGCTGATCTTACGAACCCCCTTTACATTAAAGATTCTCCCTATAACGGGAATTCCAGTTTCCAAAACCTTGGGGAATACCGAATCGCGTACAAGTTCCGTTATTTTTACCCCCTTTGCTCCCCCTTGGGGTAGCTCGAAGAACTTTTCGGATCCCCTGTCCATAAACTCAATTTCCCCTTTTCTATTTACGACAATCAGGCTCTCATAAGGGTTTCGCAGAAAAAATCGCAGAGCCCATGCGATTATGGGGGAAAAACCGTAATTCCCCAAAACATCCTCCAAGACCGTTAAGAATTCCCTTTTCCCCTTCTCCATTTCCTCTCCTTCGGATGTCAATTTTTTGGACATGTACACATTTTAGCCGCTAAAACTCTAACACACTCGGCAGACATTGTCTATTTTTGTATTATCCACACCCTCTGGCACTCGGGATGATTTTGGGTTTTTGGGTATGAGGGCTGTGGGGGTTCCTCTGGCAGTTTGAAGTTTGGCCTGCCAGCGATAAAGGTGCACCTTGAGACCCTATCCGGAGTGCCAAAGGTTTCCGAGCTTATGCATTATTTTGGTCATCTCTGAACTTTTGGAATAAAAATTGCTTGCGCAGGCAAACAAACAGGTTTTGGGGGAGGGGCGGAATGGCTTTCAAAGATCACAGAGATTTTTTTAAGACCCTTGAGAGAGAAGGGGAGCTCGTCAGGATTACTCAGGAAGTGGATTGGGACCTGGAAGTAGGGGCTATAGGGAGGAGGGTTTATGAAATGGGGGGGCCATGCCTTCTATTTGAGAAGATCAAAGATTATCCCAATGGCTTCAGGATCTCCAATGGCACCACGGGCACCTGGTCTCGGGTGGCCCTTGCATTAGGGCTTTCAAAGGATACCCCTGTGAGGGAGATCTATCGGGTCTATGAAGAACGGCTAGAGAGAAAAATCCCCCCACGTGTTATAAAGAAGGAGGAAGCTCCTTGTAAGGAAAACATTATGATTGGGGATGAAGTAGATCTCTATAAATTCCCCAGTCCCATGATCCATGAGGGGGATGGAGGTCGATACATCGGTACATGGGACATTGTGGTTTGCAAGGACCCTGAAACAGGCTGGACCAACTGGGGGATGTATCGTTTTATGGTCCACACCAAGGATTGGCTTACCGGATGGCCTCAGACCACCAGCCATTTGGCCATGATTTTCAATGAGCGTTACCTTCCCAAAAATCAACCTATGCCGGTGGCGATAGTCATAGGTGCGGATCCTATCTCTCATATCATGGCCACTGCTCCTTTAAGGCCACAGGAGAGCGAAGTTGACTATGCTGGTGGAGTGAGGGGAGAGCCCGTTGAAGTGGTTCCTTGCGAGACTATCGATCTCCTTGTGCCCGCCCATGCCGAGATCGTAATAGAGGGGGAATTGATGCCTGACAAGATCGCCCCGGAAGGTCCCTTTGGGGAGTATCCCGGTTATCGCAGCGGAACCATGTGCCAAGGGGTAGCGGTGAAGGTTAAGGCTGTAACCTACAGAAATAACCCAATTCTTACCATGATATCCTTAGGGATGCCACCGGATGACAGCTCCATTGCTGCATCGCTTACCGCAGCAGTTGCTATGAAAAAAGGCCTTCTGCGTCGCGGGGTACCAGTGACCGATGTTTATGTTCCTCCTGAAGGTGTGACCCATTTGGTCATTGTGGGGGTGAAGAAGGGAGGGGTGGAGATTGCTCGTAAGGTTCTCGATTACTTTACCGCTCGCAGGGTGATGACCAATAAGCACATAGTAGTAGATGAAGACGTTGATGTTTTCAATATGACCGAAGTGCTTCATGCCTTTGCCACCAAATGTCATCCCGGAAAGGGGATTCTCTACGAGTGGTATGAAGGCAGGGCCAATTCCCTCACTCCTTTCTATAGTCCGGAGGAGCGAAAGAGGCTCAAGGGGGTTTCCGTCGTCTTCGATAGCACTTGGCCTCCTGAGTGGCCCAGAGATATAGTCCCCATTAAAGCCTCTTTCAAAACGATATATCCTCCCGAAGTCCAGGAAAAGGTCATTAAAAATTGGGAGAAATACGGATTGAAATAGGAGGTCTTAGGGATGGCAAAAGAATGGCAAACCTTCGTAAGGAAGTTCGAGGATATGAAGGAGGGGGAAGTTGAGCTTTTCATCAAAGATCTCACCCCTGGCCCGAGAAAATATGACACGAAGCATGTGAGGGCAAGGGTTGCAAAGAGAAAAGAAGATCTTCCTAATGGAGATATCCTCTGGATCAGATCAGAATCAGGTTTAAAAGCTCCGGAGCCCTGGTATATACAAATACTTGAAGAACTTCCCCCTTGGGCTTCGGGTAGACCGTGGGAGGACTTATTAGATGTTATTATGAGGAGGATCTAGTGCCTTACATAACCACTGGAGGTTGTTCCGTAAAAAGATTAATTGTCGGCATTTCAGGAGCGAGTGGTGTAATTTGTGGAATTAAATTATTGGAAGCCTTAAAATATTTAGGTATCGAAAGTCACTTAGTTATCACTGATCCGGCCAAAAGGACTATCCTTTACGAAACTAATTACAGTTTAGACCAGGTGAAAGCTTTAGCAACCCATTATTATGACATAGATAATATTGGAGCTGCCATTGCAAGCGGTACATTTAAAGTGGATGGGATGGTAGTTATTCCGTGTTCAATAAAGACACTTTCTGCAATTGTCAATTCTTATAATGTTAATTTGCTAATAAGGGCTGCAGATGTCACTTTAAAGGAAAGGAGGAAGTTGATCCTGGTAGTGAGAGAGGCTCCTCTTCATAAGGGACATTTGGAATTGATGATGAAGGCGTGCGATCTGGGGGCGGTTGTATTGCCCCTTATGATGGGCTTTTATTTTAGACCCAAGACGTTAGAGGACATGATTGACCATTTGATAGCCAAGGTCTTGGGGGTTCTGGGAGTTGAGTATTCTAAGTTCAAAGGGTGGGGGATAGAGGAGGGAAAGGAGATAGAGGGGGCGATATAAATGACGTTGAGAAGGGGATGTGGGGCTTTCAAAGAAAAGGGAGGCCTTATCCTTGGAAGACCTTCTTAAACCATAGGCCGGGTGAGCAAAGGTGCCTGCAAGGAGAGAGTCGGCGAAAGTAATCCTTTGGGATTTGGAGATCGGCATTTTTTTCCTCAAAAGGGAGGTGAGTCAATGGGGGGATTTAAGGACCTGCGGGATTGGTTAAGGAAAGTAGAGGAAATGGGGGAGTTAAAGGTGGTACATGAGGAAGTGGATTGGGATGAAGAACTGGCAGCCATAACCTATATGGTTGCTAAGAAAAAGGGCAGTCCTGCGCTCCTTTTCGAGAAGATAAAGGGATATCCGTCCGGCTTCAGGGTCCTTACCAACATTTTGGGGTCCAGCTTCAAACGGATTGCCCTAACTTTAGGGCTTCCAACGAATCTATCTCTTTTGGAGATGATAGAGAAAACTAAGGACATCTACAAAAGGAAAATACCCCCTGTGGAGGTGCGTAAAGACGAAGCCCCTGTGAACGAAAACATACTTTTGGGAGAGGACATAAACTTGTATTTGTTTCCAGCTCCAAAGATGTGGCCGCTGGACGGCGGAAGATACATCGGCACAGCGGATGTGGTGATTACAAAGGATCCGGACGATGGTCATTTGAACCTTGGTACATACCGCCAGATGGTCCTTTCAAAAAATGAAGTAGGTTTTTACGTATCGCCCGGGAAAGATGCCCTTCTTCACCGTGAAAAATGGTGGCAGAGGGGGGAGCCCTGCGAGGTGGCAGCAGCTTACGGAGTTGACCCTGTTCTTTTCATAGTAGGTGCAATGGGCTTTCCCAAAAATGAATCCGAGTACGATTACGCGGGGGGGATAAAAGGCGAGCCCATAAGAGTGGTGAAAGGGGAAGTCACGGATCTCCTGATCCCCGCAGATGCAGAGATAGTGATCGAAGGGATAAGTCGGCCGGATGTATTAAAAGATGAGGGGCCTTTTGGAGAGTTTACAGGTTATTATGGCAGGCCAGGAGGACCCACACCCTGTATCGAAGTAAAATGTATCCATTATCGAAACAATCCCATTCTGACCGCAGCCCTGATGGCTGATCATCCCTCCTGCGAACAGAACTTCTTTTTTGGGATCTTGCGGTCGGCTCGCATATGGGACGACTTGGACAGGCTCGGGATACCAGGAATAAGGGGTGTATATTCGGTACCTGCAGCAGCGGGTGGTTTTGGGATGGTGGTGGTCTCATTAGAGCAGCGGTACCCCGGACACGCTTCTCAAGTAGCAGCTTTGGCAGCGCAGTGCGCTGGAGGAGCTTACTACACCAAGTGGGTCATTGTGGTGGATGAGGACGTGGACCCGACAGACTTGGAGCAGGTTGTGTGGGCTATGTCTACAAGATGTAACCCTATAGACGACATCGATATTTTAAGAAACACTTGGTCTACTTACTTGGATCCGACAAAGAATCCACCAGAGGAAAGGCCTTACGGTTCCAAAGCCTTAATCAACGCATGCAAGGAACACAAATACATTCATGTCTTCTCTAAGCGGACTCTGTTACGTGAATCCACTTACCAAAAAGTCCGATCTAAATGGGACAAATTTGGCTTCGATTTTCCACCTCCTGAGTTGACATTATTTGAAGAAGAAACCTCTTTGGATGGAGTAACATAAAAGAGGCTATGGAAAGCTTCTATTAGGGAGGTAGTCTTGATAAAAATTGATATTTACGCGCACATTCTGCCAAAAAAGTATTTCGATGAGTTGCAGAAAAGGGCTCCTGGTAGGTTTTATATGGATAAGAGATTCAAGAATATCCCTTGTTTATTTGATTTAGAAACTAGGTTTCGAATAATGGATGAATTTGAGGGTTACGTCCAGGTTTTGACGCTGTCCTCTCCGCCCTTAGAGGTAGTCTTAGGTCCAAAAGATGCGGCTGAGTTGGCCCAGATCGCCAACGATGAAATGGCGGAACTGGTTGGGAAGTATCCCGATAGGTTTTTTGCAGCTGTAGCTGCTCTGCCGATGAACAACATCGAGGCTGCCGAGAAGGAACTTGAGAGGGCAATTGAAGATCTGAATATGAAAGGCGTGCAGGTATATACGAACGTAAATGGTAAGCCCTTGGACGATCCCCAGTTTCACTTCCTTTTTGAAAGAATGGCGCAGTACGACCTTCCTATTTGGCTGCACCCGGCAAGAAGCGAAAGATTCAGTGATTATAAAACTGAAGATCGTTCTAAATACGATGTATGGTTTTGCTTTGGATGGCCTTATGAAACAGCAGCAGCCATGACTCGCATTATATTCGCCGGTATATTTGATCAATACCCGAACCTGAAAATCATAACCCATCACTTAGGAGGTATGGTACCTTATTTTGCAGATAGAATTCGGGGAACATACGACCAGTTTGGAACCAGGACCGATGAAGACAGGAAAATTCTTGATCAGCTAAAAAGACATCCGTGCGACTATTTTAAGTTGTTCTATGCAGATACCGCCTTGCATGGAGCTTGGTTGCCAGCAATTCGATGTGGATTGGCTTTCTTTGGGTCAGACCGCGTGTTATTCGGTTCGGACATGCCCTTCGATGTAGAAGGAGGGTCTAAATATATAAGAGATGCAATTCTAGCTGTCGAGCAGGTTGCTTCTTCTCCTGCGGAAAGGAAAAAGTTATTTGAATTGAATGCCAAACGAATCTTAAAGTACGGCCGAGATGAAGTATAACAAAAAAGAATTGCAAACGCTCACAAAAACTTTAGGAGGTGAGACCATGAAGAGGAGGCTAAAATTGTTAGTAAAAATAATTGCTGTTGGCCTAGTGCTTCTGCCCATTTCAACCTTCGCTCAGCCCAAGATACTGAATATTGGCACTCACCCAGTAGGAACTTTTTTCAATGTGGTGGGGAATTCGATCGGAGCGGTAATCAGCAAGCACGCGCCACTGAGAGCAAAGGTCATGCCCGTCGGTATCAGTTCATGGATGCCTAGGATGGTAACCGGTGAGATGGACCTGGGAGTATTGAATTCAACGGATGCACGATGGGCCTACTTCGGCTTGGAGCACTATAAGAAAATGTCAAAAGGAAGGGGATTCCCGATACGGCTTTTACTTACCGGTATATGCAATGATGTGAGCATTGTCGTACGTGGCGATCTCCCTGTTGAGAAACCTTCGCAATTAAAGGGCCTCAGGATAGCGGCCGGTTTTTCCAAAGCTCCTGCATGCCAGCTCCACCCGACTGCGGTTCTGGCCAATGGTGGATTGACATGGGATGATGTCAAATTGGTTCCGGTACCTGCACCTGGAGCTGCTGTGAGGGCAGTGATAGAGGGTAGGGCAGACGCAGCCGGGAGCGCAACTACCGGAATGCCTGCAGTAGAGGAGTTGGCTGCTAAAAGAGGAGCGCGGTTTATCTCCCTCGATCCTTCACCCGAGGCTAAGGCCAGGACATTGAGAATATACCCCGATGGTTGGTTTAATTTGGTGAAAGGAGGAACATACACAGGGGTTGATAAAGACAGCTGGCTTCTGAGATACGAGGTCTACATCGTTGCTCGCAAAGATTTGTCCGATGAGATAGTACGGACAATACTCGAGACTTTATGGGATCACCACAGCGAGCTTCAAAACTATCACAAGAAATTCAAAGAATGGTCACGTGAAGGTTATGCGTCCAAGAAGCTTGTCATTCCTTATCATCCCGCGGCGGTTAAGTTCCTCAAGGAAAGAGGGCTCTGGACGAAAGAGCTTGATTTGAGACAAAAAGAACTTTTGGCGAAAAAGAGGTAAAAAACAATTAATCTTCGGGAGAAGCTGAGGCAGGTAAATCTAATTCGTTAGCCGAAGGGGAGTGTCTATGCAAAGCAAAGCAGCGCCATCCGGATATCCCTTCAGGAGACATAGGGGATTAATAGGACTGATCGAAAAGATTCTGCTTGTATCGATTCCCATTGTAGGCATTTTAGGTATTGTGGACGTTTTCCTCTTTTTTGGCGTAGGTTTTTGGATTCAGCAATATTTAGCCGTGTTGCTTGCATTGGTCCTAGCGGTTACCCCCCTTATTATGCCAAGTCGCAGAGAAGAACAAGATAAGTTGCCGTGGTATGATTTAGTGTTTTCGGTCGCAGGTTTTGTTGTCGGCCTTTATCTTGCTTTCTTCTACCCTAAGTTAGTGCTAACGCTGGGGAATGTAACGTGGGAAAGAGTTCTATTGGGTATGATAGCTATTCTACTCATCCTTGAAAATTGCCGCCGATTCTTTGGATGGCCTCTTGTGATAATTACCGGAATGTTTTTCCTATACGCTCACTTTGGCCATTTGGTCCCTGGAGCTCTTTCGATTAGAGGAATTTCATGGGAGCGGATATTCACCCATCTTTATATCGATTCAGAATCCCTCCTTGGTATTCCACTCAGGGTAACAGGAACTATCGTTCTCGCCTTCATCCTTTTCGGCAGGATGTTTTTTTCTACAGGAGGCGGGAAATTCGTGAGTGATGCTGCAATGTCGTTGATGGGGAGATATAGGGGGGGAGCCGCAAAAGTGGCCGTGGCGGCAAGTTCTGCTTTTGGAACATTATCCGGGAGTGCGGTAGCTAACGTAGCGACTACAGGTATAGTCACCATCCCATTGATAAAGCGAAGCGGATATGACCCCCATTTTGCTGCAGCAGTAGAAGCTACGGCTTCCAGTGGTGGTCAGATCATGCCCCCGGTCATGGGGGCTGCTGCTTTTCTCATGGCAACTTTTCTGGGCATCCCTTATAGAGAAGTTGCGCTGGCAGCCATAGTGCCCGCTATTCTTTACTATTTGGGAGTTTTCATGCAAGTAGACCTGGAAGCGGCCAAGAAAGGCATCAAAGGTCTTCCTCTTCAAGAACTTCCCTCTCTGAAAAAAGTTATCGCAGATGGCTGGATCTTCTTCATTCCCATGCTTGTGATCGTGTATGCCTTGTTTATATTGCTCGTTGATCCGGATATGGCGGGACTATACGCAAGCGCTTCTGTCCTTGTCATAGCCATGCTGAAAAAATCTTCACGAATAAATCCTAAAAAACTACTGAGTATTTTAGAAGACACGGGGCAGGGGGTACTTGATATTCTTGTTATTGCAGCTGTAGCAGGGTTGATTATAGGTGTAGTGTTTCTTACTGGACTTGGATATTCCTTCACTCAGTGGCTTTTGGAAACAGGTGGAGGAAGCCTTTTCATTTTGCTATTAATCGCCGCAGGGGCTGCCATTGTTCTGGGTATGGGAATGACGGTGACTGCTGCTTATGTTGTGGTTGTTATCTTATTAGCACCGGCCCTCGTTCAGGCAGGAGTGGCTCCTCTTGTTGCACACATGTTCGTATTTTACTTTGCCGTGCTGTCATTTTTGACTCCGCCGATATGTGTAGCGGTTTACGCTGCTGCCTCAATAGCTGGTTCAGAGCCCATGCGAACTGCTCTCCAGGCAATGCGATTGGGTATAGTCGCCTATCTTGTTCCCTTTGCCTTTGCCTTTAATCCTGCCCTCTTACTCAGGGGATCGTCGTTTCAAGTAATCTCAAGTACTTTTTTAGCCGTGCTCGGAGTGGGGGCATTATCGGTTGGGATTGAAGGGTATTTATTTCGTTCTTTAACTTGGCTCAAGAGGGTCTTATTTGTAAGCGGGTCGATTGGATTGTTATCCCCTTGGGCGATAGTGAGGGCAATGGGAATAATTATTATTGCTGTATTATGCTTTGCTGAATGGAAGCTAAAAAGGGATGAAAATTCAACGGAGGGCAAGAAATAATGGAATACTTTGATGCTGAAGTCGAGACTGCTCCTCTTGAAAAACTTCGCAGTCTGCAGTTTAAGAGATTAAAGAGAATCTTGGAAATTGTATACCGCAGTAATCCCTTCTATCAACGCAAGTTTCAAGAGCACGGAATAACGCCGGATGACGTCCGGTGCCTGGAGGACATTAGAAAATTGCCTTTCACTCATAAAAAGGAATTTCAAAGGGATCAGGAAGAAAATCCTCCCTTTGGGACTAATCTTTCTGAACCCTTAGAAAATTACGTTCGCTATCATCAGACGACAGGCACGACCGGCAGGCCCCTCAAGTGGCTTGACACTAAGGAAAGCTGGAGATGGCGTGGGCGGTGTGCAGCTATGTCCCTATGGGCTGCTGGGGTGAGGCCCTCTGACGTCGTCTTTTTCCCTTTCGCCTTCGGCCCCCATGTGGCCTTCTGGGGACTGTTCGAAGGGGCTTCTCAGATCGGGGCCCTGGTGATAGCAGGTGGGGGTTGGGATACCCAACAGAGGCTTACTAGTATCCTGGAAAACAGGGTAACCGTCGTTTGTTGCACCCCCACTTACGCCTTACGAATGGCGGAGGTAGCCAAAGAAAAAGGGATAAATCTCAGGGATAGTTCCGTTAGGATCTTGGTCCACGCTGGGGAGCCTGGTGCATTGGTTCCTTCCATCAGGAAAAAGATCGAGGAAGCTTGGGGAGCTATTCCTTATGATTATCCTGGTTTGACCGAGGTTGGGGCCTATGGCATTCATTGTCGGAACCAGACGAATGCCATCCATGTGAACGAAGCCGAGTTCATCATAGAGGTCATAAATCCTAATACTGGGGAACCTGTGCCTGAAGGAGAGCAGGGCGAAATGGTTCTCACTAACCTTGGCCGAGCCTGTTCTCCTGCCATTCGCTTTCGTACGGGAGATCTGGTGAGGTTGAAAAAAGGCATTTGTCCTTGCGGCCGCACTTTCAGGATGCTAGATGGTGGCGTTATAGGCAGAGTCGATGACATGATAACCATAAGGGGGATGAATATCTTTCCATTGCAGGTTGGAGAGATAGTGGAAAGACACCTTGTGGTTGGAGAAGAATATCAGATGGTGGCCTATAGCGAGAAGGGATTAGACGAATTCAAAGTAACGGTAGAACTTGTAGAGGGTCGTAACAGCGAAGAGGTAGCCAAAGCGATACAGGAAGATCTTAGACAACGCTTTGAAATCCGTTTTCAGGTGGAGGTGGTTCCTCCGGGTACCCTCCCGCGGTCAAATTATAAATCCAAACGATTTATTGACAAAAGGACTGTAAAGGGTTGACCCTGGAACCCCCAAGAGCTTTGTTGCCTCAAAGGAGCTGGTCCCCTTCTGCCTCAGGGCATCCCATGGCTTAAAAATCCTGAGTCTTTCTTTAGCCACAGAGGAAAGGCTTGGAATCCCACCTACAGGAGGCTACAGGAGGATAGCTCTCCACTTCTGAACCAGGACAAGGACCAGGATCCCCGAAAATTAAAAAGGGCCCCCTTGGGGCCCTTGGGGGTCTAGTCGTATCGGGCTTAACTTAGAGGATGGTCACATTTGAGGCCTGCGGTCCCTTTGGCCCCATGACCACCTCGAATTCGACCTCCTGACCCTGACGGAGGGTCCTGAAGCCCTTGCCCACTATTGCGGTGTAATGGACAAATATGTCCTCACCATTTTCCTGCTCGATAAAACCATAACCCTTCTTTTCATTGAACCATTTAACCCTTCCTCTTGCCATACTGCATAACCTCCTTGATTTTTCTTCAAACAGCTCCCGAAGTGCGATACCGGACCCCCAACGGTTCCTTCGGCAAGCTGCTTGCGCGACGGTAACACAGTCCAGGGGATTTGTAAAGCGAAAAATTTCCAGAGTGGGTGCATGGGTAAAGACATCTCTGAAAGTGCGTGCCCTGTCAAGTCATCTCATTCCTTTGTTTTCTTTTATAACCCCTTTTTCTTCTGAGCCGCTTGGGCGGATACATCTCTTCGCCCTCTCTGGGACATGAAGCTATTCGGGGGACGTCCCACAATCATAGGTCACAGTCCTCAAAGGGCTACTCTATA
>Ga0190312_1000385_pt1 | contig 14338 bp, 16 predicted proteins | sample 487007910_MG_FD_165046 | JGI IMG/M metagenome (GOLD analysis project Ga0190312, IMG submission 165046) | Hydrothermal vent sediment bacterial communities from Southern Trench, Guaymas Basin, Mexico - 4870-07-9-10_MG | ecosystem: Environmental > Aquatic > Marine > Hydrothermal vents > Sediment ... | reverse complement strand
TAGATTTAGATGTTGTTAAATTTGCAGTTAAAAAAGCTATTAAATCTTGGAATGAAGGAAGAAATATTGCCAAAACTTTACCCCTCGAAATCCTTCTCTACTTTTCCGCTACAAGACAGATAAAGGATGCAATTAAAGTCGGTGTTAAGGAAGGTAGAAGAGAGGTAATTTTAGTCGTCCTGAACAAATCTTGTGAAGAAAAACTTAAAGAAATATTTAAGGAGGGTGAAGTGATAAAAATTGATGAAAACAAAATTGAAAATGTTAAGAGGCTTTACGGTATAAATGAAAAAGAGTTAGAAGTTGTAGGAATTGAAAAACTTCCTCTATTGATAAAAGAAAGAATTGCATTGTTTGATGTATTCAAAGATTAAGCAAACTGCTTCTCGTACAACTCCTTAACTCTATCTATCGTATCTGCATCATCAATTCCCTTATCGTATCTAATCCTAACAAATCTCGGAAATCTTAAAGCAAAACCGCTCTCATACTTCGGACTTTTCTGTATTTCTTGATAAGCTACTTCGAAAACTATTTTTGGTTTGAAGTAAACCTTTTTACCCTCTTCCTTAATTATTAAAGGTTTAAGCAAGCCTGTTATCTCTTCAAGATCTTCATCTGTAAAACCAGTTCCAACTTGTCCAATTCTCAAGAGTTTTCCAGTTCCCGAATCTAAACAAGCCAATTCGAAAGAACTTATCAAATGACTTCTCCTTCCCTCTCCCCACTCCCCACCAACAACAACCAAATCCAATGTTTCCATAACTTCCTTGAGTTTTAACCAGTGCCTACCTCTCTTACCCGGAATATAAGGTGAATTTGGATTTTTTAGCATGGCACCCTCATGACCTTTCTCTAAAGCTTCCTTGAAAATTCTCTCTACTTCCTCCTTTTTGTCAGTTAAAATCTGTTTCGCAATTTTTACAATATTGGATTCCTTAATAACTGATTCGAGAATTTTCCTTCTTTCTTTCAATGGCAAATCAATTACCTCTCCATTTTTGTAGAGTACATCGAAGAAGTAAACCTCTAGAGGTATTTCCTCCATTGCTTTAGTTACTTCATGCTTCCTCCTAAATCTTCTCAGGACTTCTTGGAATGGCATTGGTTTTCCATCTTTGACAGCTATAACCTCTCCATCGAGTATAACACCATCCCTTACACACCTCTTAATCTCTTCAACTATCTCTGGCAAAGCTTTCGTCACATTTTCCAACCTTCTTGAATATATTGTAACCTTTCCATTACCGTAATGAACTTGCACTCTACTTCCATCGTATTTCCATTCAACCGCAATAACTTTCATCTCTCTCAAAGCTTCTTCAATACTCTCAGCAACTTGTGCAAGCATCATCTTAACTGGAATGTGAAGCTGAATTTTCACATTTTTCAATCCCTCTTTTCCTTCCCTTTTAGCTATAATTGCTACTTTTCCCAAATCGTTTACTATCATATAAGCTCTCTCAACAAGATCCACATCAATCCCCCAAGCTCTAGCAATTGCATCCCTAATTATACCCTCCCCAACTCCCAGACGCATCTCTCCAAGTATCAATCTTGTTAGATACCTTGCCTCTATAGATGATGCCGATCCGTACAACCCAGTTAAAAGCAAAATCTTTCTCTTCTGGCTTCCTTCTCCAGTTAAACTTGCAATTTCATCAAATATTTCCCTAATCTTCTTTATAGTTAGTTCTTCAGCAAAAAGACTCCTCATACCTCTACCCTTTAACAATCTTTCAGCAACAAGACCCAAATCTCCGTAATCTTTAATCATAGCTTCAATTCTTTCCTTTCTAACACCAGTAACGTTCTCCAATGCTTTGCATACCAATCCAATACCTACACCAAGCTCTCTCTCATCCCATGGCGGGAAAATTTTTCCCATTAGAAAGTGAACTACATTGTAAAGGTCATCTTCTTCAATCTTTTTCAAAAAAGAAGCAACTCTTCCAGTCATTTCAAGAGTTGAAGATACCTTTTCAAGAACTGCACAGAACTCTGCAAATTCTCTAAACCTCATGTTTCAATGTTATCAGAAGTATATTTAATCGTAAGGGTTACATCATTTACTATGACAAACATTGATTTGTAAATGCCCTCAATCCTTCATATAAGGTTCTCTCAAATTAACTGCTTTCATTATGGCTTTATAAAGATCCTTTCCTTCAAGTCCTCTTACATCTATTGTAGTATCTCTCAAAAGACATGGCTTTATTTTACCATCCGAGGTTACTCTAATTCTTGTGCAGTGCATGCAAAACTCTTTATGGAATGGTCTTACAAACTCAACAGCCTTATTTTCAAATATGTATTGTCTCCTAGCATGTAAATTCCTAATTATAGAAACTTTAGCAAACTTTTTTATCCTATCTTCCACATCTTCCAAAGAAATATAATAGCGATTGTTTCCAACAATCTCTATAAGCTGTAGTATGACATTTATGCCATGTCTGTTAAATTTTGAAGAATATTCAAGTAAATCATCAATTTCTTTCTCATTTACATCCTTCATTACAACCATATTAAGTTTTATTGGCAAAAGACCTGCATTGTAAGCATACTCAATTCCCTCCAAAACCCTATCAAGCCCTCTAACTCCAGTTATAAACTTATATTTTTCTGGATTGAGTGTATCCAAGCTTACATTAACCCTATCCAATCCAACCTCCTTAAGCTCGTAAGCGTATTTAGATAGGTAGTATCCATTTGTAACCATAGAAATTTCATCAAATTTTGGCATCTCCTTAACAATTTCAACTATATCATGTCTTATCAGTGGTTCACCACCAGTTATCTTTACCTTCTTTACACCTAAATTGTAAAAAGAATTGCAAATTCTGATGATATCTTCAATTTCCATATCATCGCCAGCATCAAAAACTCCCTCATTATGACAATAGATACAGTTCATGTTGCACTTCGAAGTTACGGAAATTCTAAGATGTTTTATGGGTCTTCCAAATCTATCGACAAGCATCTTATCATCTCCAAATCCTTAGGAGTATTTACATTTATAAAAGAGATAAGCTTTTCGTCATAAAATTTGAGTAATTCAATAGGATAAAATAAAGTTCTCAAATTTTCGAGTGGCTTTATAACCTTTCTAATACCCTTTCTTATACATCTTCTAATCTCTGGAATAGCATTCAATGAATAGCATGCTAAAAGTGGTTCTTTCTTGCCGTCGTTCCATGTTGGGATGAGGGCATCGTAACCTTTCGCCTTTTCATATATGAACTCTGCTAAATTTCTCTTAACAAATGGCATATCAACTGCCAAAATTAGTGTGTAATCTCGAAAGTATTCTAAAGCAGATAGAATTCCTGCTAAAGGTCCATAATCTTTGATTTTATCCTTTATAACTTTACAATAAAATTCTTCTTCATATCTCCTAGCTTGTTTATCATCTCTACATACAAAAACAAGATTGCAATCTCTAAATTTTTCGATAATTATTTCGGCAAATTTCTTTCCTTTTAGTTCAATAAAACCCTTATCCACTCCAATCCTACTACCCCTTCCTCCAGCCAGAATAGCTACATTCAACAGCATCACCTACCAAAATTTTATTACCAAATGATACAAGTGTAATATCTGCTCTTTTACAAACATCAATAGCCAGATCGGTAACAGCTTTCTTTGTAACAACTACGGGAATTTTTGCTCTACAGCATAGATAGGCTATATCAAATGTTACACGTGAAGAGGTGAGAAGAAGTACTTTACTGAAATTTTTTGAACACATTCCTACAACTTTCAGAATTGCATTGTATCTACTTATATCAACAGCTCTTGCAATCATTCCCTCCTTACCAACTATTACTGCAATATGATGAGCTTTAGTCGGATCTTTGAGATCTATTAAACTCAAATATTTCTCAATTTCTTCAACATTCCATTTCTCATTACATTCAACCTTTTCAATTGGAATTTCATCAATATTTAATTCCTCTATTCTTCCTTCTATATTCTCCACAACTTTCATCCCCTTTAAGAGATAATCCAAATCCTTGGGACTGCATTTCACAACTTTTTCACCTATTTTGAATATTCTTTCTTTAGCAATCACTTTATCACCTCTATCAATGAATCTATTATCATTTTTGTGAATTTTATTACACTGTAGCCATCGCTAAATATTCCCAATTTTTCATCATTGAGAAATATAAACATAACATACCTATCATCCACTATAATGAATCCGTGAGCTATATCTTTAAATTCTTTTTCAAAGGAGTAACTTTCGCTTGCATCCACTATTTGGGGATTGGATGATATTACAATCTTTTCCGCCTTAGAATAATTTACAATTTCAGCAAGCCACTCAGGTATATATGTCATCAGTATTACAAGCTTTTTTGCATCATTGATTAAGAGTTTCATTTTTTCAATTACAATCTCATTTCTATAGACTCTAACCTCCTCAACCTCTTCACTCTCAAACTTTGGTAATTCCTTTTTTAAAAGCTCTATATTTCTTTCAACTTTTTTACTTAATATTGCTATTATTTCTTCCGATTTTAACGCTTTGAATCTCAAAGGCTTACCAAAAGCTTCTACAAGTCCTTTTGAAATTAAAGAGTTCATAACATCGTAAACAGAAGTTCTTGGAATATTTGCAAATTTTGAAATATCTTTAGCTGTCAGACTTCCTCTTGATAACAATGCCAAAAGAGCTTTTGCCTCATATTCACTCAAACCGAATGACTTCAAAACATCTATGACCATGTAGAATTGTAACTCAGAAAAGTATAAATACTATTTCGTAGCATACGCTACGACATGAAGAAGTTGTTATTGTTATTCATAGTGCTACCAATAATTCTTTCTTCAGCTTCAGCTCTGACGTACGAAGATAAACCTAACGTAACTGCCTACATCGTTGGAACAAATCATTTGACAAGAGGGGATTACAAGGCACTGAACATAGTAATTTACAATCCAGCAGAAATGAAAAAGGTAGATTACATTGACCGAGAAGAAGCTGCTTTCTTCTCTGGCAGAGAAGATTTGCTCTTTACAGCTTATAACGTAAACTTAACGCTTGTAGGGAACGAATATATAGAAGTAAAGACACCTGAACAGAAAATTCCAGCTTTACCACCATTACAACCAGTAAACCTTGCATTTGTTGTTAAAGTTTCAGATGAAGCAAAGGCTGGAAAATACGAGTTGAAGCTGAAAATAAGATACGACAGGATAGACAAACTTCTCTATCTTGACACATATTATCCTCAACTCTTTCCGGTTCAGAAAACCGTTCAAGGAAAGAATGAAACGGTCACATATAAGTACGAGGTTCTTACGGAGAGATATAAGCTTAGATACAAGGAAGAGTGTAAGGACATAACGATTCCGATATACATCGAAGAAAAAGAGGTGAAACTTGAAGTTGTAAAAGTCTCAGTAGAGAACATAATGGGTAAGAGCAAAGGAAAAATTATAATTGAAGTAAAGAATGTAGGTGAAAAAGCTGGCAAAAACGCTTATCTTGTTTTGGAAACACCTTCAGGCTTTAAAGCTTCTGCTTTAAGTTTATCGCAAGCACAAACCATGCCATCAATACAACAGCCACCAGTTATGCCTTCTGGAATTTCTATACCTTCTGCAATGCAACCCACTATACCTTCTACAATGCCTTCAGCTCAACCATCTTACTACATTGGAGATCTTAAACCGGGTGAAACTGCAAAGGCAATATTTTACATCAAAACGGATGTTAAGGATGAAGGAAACTATACATTCAAGATTAAGGCAGTGTATCTGAACGAGTTCGGTCAGATTGTTGAGAGTGATCCAGTTCCATTCGGGATCTACGTTGAAAAGGCTCCAGATTTCATTGTTAAATCTGTCGAAAGCAAAGTTTTTGTAAATTCAAAGGGAGTTGTTGTAGTGACTTTAATTCCGACAACAGATCTCAATGATGTCAGCGTTTATCTTACAGCAAACCCACCTCTCTCCGTTTTGAGCACAGAATACTATCTCGGTAACGTCAAAGCTGGAAAAGAATATAAAGCTATATTTAAGGTGCAAGCTTCGGATGAGGCTAAGCCAGTAACTTATCCGGCGGAGATTAAGCTGAAATACAGAAGCATGGACGAATACTTTTATACTGATCAAAAAAGTGTGGGAATAAAAGTAAATCCGAAGATGAAGTTCGAAATTTATGGAACACCGAAAATTGCAGCTGGAAGCGAAGGGATAGTTTCTTTCACTATCAAGAACGTTGGAAACTTCACAGTTAAAGAGGCAACTGCAAGGTTAACTATAACAGATCCTTTCAGCTCAAGTGATGATACAGCATATATAGGAACGTTAGAGCCTGGACAAACAGCTGAGATAAAATTCAAGCTCAGCGTAGATGCTGATGCAACTCCTAAGAAATACGGATTAAATCTGGAGGTAAAATACAAGGATTTGGAGGATGAATGGGCTATAAGCGAACCAACAAAAGCAGTAATCGAAGTTGTTCCATCAAAACCACCATACGGTGTTATCGCTTTTGTTTCCATAATAGCCATCATAGCAATAGCATATTATCTGAGGAGGCGTAGGAAGTGAGGTTCGAAGACCTCCTTGAAAAGCTTTCGAGGTTTATCGCAAAGAGACCTGGACTTGTTGTTTCCGTCACTGCTTTAGTTGTTATAATCTTTCTAATTTCCGCTTCTCAAATAGAATACACATCGCTTGAATACGAGAGATACTTTCCGATAGGAGATCCAGTTTACAAGAATCTTGAGCTTTACCGAAAGGACTTTGGGGTAAGAGCTGAGGGAGTTTACATAATGATAAAGGGAGATAATGTTGTGAACAGGGAAACGTATGAATACATGCTTAAGTTAGGAGAGAGCTTGAAGAATCTTGAAGGTGTTGGAAGCGTAACATCTCCAGCTTCGATAATCGCAGAGTTAAACGGTGGTGTTTTGCCGAGCGATAATTCGCAGATTGAGCGTTTGACAGAGTTATATGCACGTCAGTTCGTTCCCAAAAAGACTCTCGCATTAATGATGGTAACTATAACCGTAACAGATCCAGATAAAACTATGGAACTTGCAGAGCAGATAGAAAAGGTTGTAAAATTCACATACAGACCTACTGGAATAACTACAGAAGTTACAGGATCGCCAGTTTTGGGCTATCAGATCGTTAAAGTTTCTGAAAAGGAGACTGGAATGATGACAACAGCTTCGATAATTGCGATGATCGTTCTGTTGGCTGTAACGTTCAGTGGAGCAGTTAGGAAGAAATACACTGCTTTCATGCCCCTTATCATTTCGGTGTTCTCCGTTATCGTTATAGTTGGTCTTCTGCCTCTTGCTGGCTTAAAGCTCGATCCAGACATAAGCTCGACTCTGCCGATACTGATTGGGTTAGCTATCGAATACGCTGCACAGATTCAGAATAGATATGAGCATGAGAGAATGAGGGGACACGATAGAGATAATTCCGTTGTAATAGCTGTGACAAAAACGGGTTTAGCTGTGATCCTTGCAATGCTAACTACCGTAATAGGATTTATGTCAATGGCTACAACATTAATTCCAGAGACCGCACTCTTCGGGATTATAATGTCTTTGGGATTGGTAATAGCTTACATATTTTCAATAACTTTTCTTCCAGCTGCTCTAAAAATACTCGACAGGGAAGAGGAGAAGAAAGTGATTGTGAAAGAAAAAAGGGAAGTTGGAATTTTGGAGAGGGTCTTAACTTCTGTAGCATCTCTCACTGCTTCGAAGCCGAAGGCTATACTCGCCTTAGCTCTGATAATCATAATCGTTGGTGCCTATGCGAACACTCAAATAAAGCTTGAAACTGACATAAAGAAATACTTCCCAGAGAATCTTCCAGCAATGGTTAAGTTCAAAGAGCTTGAAAGAATTATGGGTAAGCAGTACATCTACACGATAGTTCTTAATGTTGATGAGATTGGAGTTGATGAGCTTAAGAGGTTGGACGAGCTTGGGAATTACATTGTGAAAAAAGAAGATATGGTTTATCAATGCGATTCGTTATCAACTCTAATAAAGGATTATTTGGGTGAATTACCGAAAAGCGATGCAGAACTTTCAACTATTTTAAGCATGATTCCAAAAGATATCCTGAAAAGATATGTGTCAGGTCATACCATAGCTCTTTACCTCTACACATCAGCAGACACACATGAAAAGAGGGTTGAGCTTACTGAATACCTTGATAGGGATGTAAGATTCTTTGGATGGCATGAGGGCTATTATATAACTGGAGGACCAGTGATAATGTCCCATCTAGGCGAGATAATGCTAAATAGTCAGACTCAGATGACTTTGGTAGCATATGGATTAATAGTTCTACTCCTCTTTGCAACATATCGTTCGATAGCGAGAGCAGTTGTTCCCTTACTTGCTATAACGACTGTCATAGGGGTTCTTAACACGACGATGTTCTTGGCGGGAATGAAGCAAACGATGATGTCAATAGCGATAAATGCCATAACTCTTGGTTTAGGAATAGATTTCTCAATACACATGACCGAGAGATATACTGAGGAAAGGGAAAGGCATTCGCCAGTAAAAGCTGTTAAAGTTGCAATAGAAGAGACTGGAAAAGCTATTGTTACATCTGCTTTAACTATGGCTGGTGGATTTGGTGCTCTAATGCTCTCGACGTTCCCGTCAGTCTGGGACTTCGGCTTCTTATCATTCATAGCAATAATATTCAGTTTGATAGGAGCATTAACAGTTGTTCCAGCTTTTCTCATGATCGCTGAAGAATTCAAGATGAGTTATGTATGAAATCAATAATCCTACTTGTAGTTCTTTTAACAATTCTTCTAATTTTTTCAGCTTCAAATGTTAAGTTTGAGAGGGGATTGAAAACTTATCTGAGCAAGGATAACAAGATTTACTCAGAATACTTAAGATATACAAAGCACTTCAAAATTAGAGAAAATGCATTCTTATTTCTTAAATATGAAGATGTGACAAGTAAAGATGTATTGGAATACTTTGAAGAGATTAAGAAAAGAATCAAAGAGATAGATTATGTTGAAGGTGTTGAATACATACCAATTTCAAGGACTTTTGCCATAATCTCAATCGAAATAGGAACGAGAGACGATGAGAAGTTGGAAAATATTGCCAAACAGATTGAGAGAGTTCTTAACTTCGTTCCTAAGCCAGTGGGATTGAATGTCCAGAAAACGGGTAGTGTATTCCTCTGGTATGAGATAAAGAGAGAAATGGGGAAGAGCTTGGGAGTTATGATGTCAGCATCAACAATTCTAATGATTCTGATACTCTTCTTAACATTCAGAAATGTTGTAGGATCCCTTTACGCTTTCCTCCCCCTTCTCATATCAATTCTCTCAGTCATCTATGTCTTTGGATTGATGCCCATTATAGGGATCCCCATGACAGAATTGACACATGGAGCCTTACCAATCCTGATAGGTCTATGTATAGATTATGCAGTCCAATTCCAGAGCAGATACGAGGAGGAAAAGTGGAGAGGAATAAATGAAGCAATAAGTATAGCAAGAAAGAGGACTGGATTAGCCATATTCCTAAGTTTATTAACAAGTGTTTTGTGTTTCACTTCAATGTGCTTTAGCGGAGTTCCCGGTTTGGGATACTTCGGATTGCTATTGTCTTTGGGTTTGATAATTGCTTTCATTCTAACGCTAACTTTTTTGCCATCCATTTTAGCATTTGATAAGCATAAAAAATTATCTGAGAATAAAGAGAGAATTTTAAAGATCTTTGCAGATTTATCTATATCTAAACCAAGAACAGTTTTGTCAATAGCTGTTTTGCTACTAATTTTTGGAGCTATTCTATCTACTCAGATAGGTATGGAGATTCAGCATAGGAAGTATGCTCCTCAGGATTTAGAAGCTGTAAGGCTATTTGATGAACTTGAAAGGATTACAGGTGGTCAATCGACTTATGTAATTGTTACGAGTGAGGATATAAGCGAATCATATTTAAAAGATAGATTTGGGGTTGAAAAAGTTGAATATTCTGGAAATCTGAAAGCCATTTACATCTCAACAAAACTTGAAAACTATGAAGATTACGTGAGGACTTATAACGAAATCAGGAGCTATCTCAAATTTCTCGGATTCAAAGAGTTCTATGTTACTGGAAATCCCGTTTTGGACATGGAAATTGGAAGGCTTATGATAGAAGGTCAGCAGAGGATAACTTTGATATGTTACTTCCTGATATTTATCTTGCTTCTCGCAATATACAGATCAATCAAAAAAGCTTTGATCCCTCTATTACCTATAACAACTGTCATAGGAGCAATGAACATTTTGATGTTTTCTCTTGATATGAAACACACCATGATGAGCATAACATTAAATTCAATAATAATCGGTTTGGGAATAGATTACTCAATACACATGATAGAAAGGTATTACGAGGAGAGGAAAAGGTTAGATGCTGTAAAAGCCATTAAGAAAACGATTGAAAGAATTGGTAGGGCAATATCGGTTTCTGCCCTAACAACAGCCGGAGGATTCTTCGCTTTAATATTCTCTGACTTTCCGATAGCAAAGAGCGCTGGATTTCTATCATTTTTCGCCATAATACTCTGTCTTATAGCTGCAATTACGGTAGTCCCAGCATTTCTTCTAATTACAGAGAAAATTTAATACCACTCCAAACTCCTCATCTTTAACTCCCTTCTCTTTCTCTCCAAAAATTTTATTACAGTTGAATGCTGTGCACCTTCTACAAGCATCTCTATTGCTTCCCTTGCAATCGCAACACTCTCAACATCCCCTATTATTGCAACAGTTTTACCATAAACAGAAATATGAACATTGAGCAAATCTTCAATAGTTTTCCTCATACTTCCTTCCTTACCTATTATCCTCCCCTTTATCCTCTGCAAATGCTTATCTGAGACATAAGAAGTTAAATCTATTATATCTAAAGTGGTCATGTCATCCTCCAAAAGTTTAATGGCAATTTCAGGATTGAAACCATGAGCTATCGCTTTAATGACATCCTGCACCCTCATGAACTTGTATGGATCTTCACATTCAATTTTTACCACTCCCGTCTTACTGCTAATCCTTACATTGCAATCACTCAACTCCTCAATTCTCTTTTTAATCTCTCCCTCCTTGCCTATAAGCACTCCAATCCTTTCTTCTGGAATGCTCAATTCTATTTCCATATGATCACCCCAGAATTATGTAACTACCTCTAATATCCAATACATCTGCAATTCCTTTAAGAGCCAATATAATCATTTCAGGATCGTCAAATCCCAAAAATATAACACTGCATTTTGGCTTTCTCCTAAAGATTTTCTCAGCAAAGTATGAATCTTTCGTAACGATGATTCTTTCCTCCCTCTCAGCCTTCTCAACTATTTCATCATCTTTTGCCGATTTATTCCACTCCTTAACAGAAATTACATCAAATCCCTCCATTCTCAAAGCATCAACTAATTTGTCATCTATATTCCTATCAATCAGTAGCTTTATCTGTAACATAATTTATCAACTCCTCAATACTTGCTTTAATACCGAACTTTGAGAAGAACCTTATAAGGTTTTTTAGATCCCTCCTCAGATAACTCATTGCATATGGATGATCTACCAAAACACTCTGTCCCATATCAATTAAGTAAGGTCTATCCTTGAACAGTACCACATTATATTCACTCAAATCAGCATGCACAAGTTCAGCTTCAAAAAGCCTTTTGACATTTTCAATTAATTCATTGAAAAATTCTCTAACATCAACAATCTCTTTAAGCTCAATTCCCAAATCTGCAAGAGTTGGTACTGGAATTTCTCTTTCACCTAGAAATTCCATAAGTATGACATTTTTTAAATGTACAAAAGGTCTTGGAACATTAACATTTGCTTCATAAGCCCTTTGAAGATTTCTGAATTCTTTTTCAGCCCACACAAATATCATATCTTTCTTTGAAATTCTTCTCAAATCAAATCTCCTATCACCGAATAAATATTCATCCATCCTGTAAAACTCACTGGTCTCAATTCTGTAGATTTTTACGGCCATTGATACGTCTTTACATTCAAAATGACCATCGGCATAGAAAACATTTGCCTCCTTTCCAGTAGATATTACACCACCCAAAGCCCTTATATATCCCTTTGCAGAAAGCTTGTAAAGAGTTTTTAGCGTTCTCAAATCTAGAACCTCTTCATAAATTTTTCTGTCTTCCATTCCCTTCTCTTTAAACCTAAACTTATCCAGATATTTGTCAATCTCCCTTATTTTTTCTTTCATTCAGTTCAATATTCTTTACAAAATTAATAAATCTAATCTCAGAAGATATTAAAAATGTGAAAAAACTTAAAATACGTGTGAGGCAGCGGTGATGGTTATGTATGCAAGAGTGAAGGTGAAGGATGTTGTCAGGGTTCCACCCGATAGGTTGGATGAGGATTTGGAGGAAGTAATTCACGATTTGCTCTGGGAGCAATTTGAGGGTAAGTTGGATAGTGAATATGGGATGGTAATAGGTATTGAAAGTGTGGATGGTATTGGTGAAGGGAAGGTTGTTGAAGGAGATGGAGGAGTTTACTTCGATGTTGAGTTCACAGCTTTAACTTTCAAGCCTCTTCTTCAAGAGATTGTTGAGGGAGATGTTGTGGAGGTTGTTGAATTCGGAGCATTTGTATCCATAGGTCCACTTGATGCTTTACTACATAGAAGTCAAATAATGGATGATTACATTGTATATGATGAGAAAAACGAGAGATTAATTGGTAAAGAGAGTAAGAGAACAATTGGGAAGGGGGATTTAGTTAGAGCAAGAATAGTAGCTTTGAGCTTGAAGGAGAGAGACCCCACTAAGAGCAAAATTGGTTTGACAATGAGACAGCCTTGGCTAGGGAAACTTGAGTGGATAGAGGAAGAGATTAGAAAGAGGGGGGAACATGGCTGAATTGGCATGCAAGCGCTGTAAGTATATAAATGTTGATAGGGAGGTATGTGTAAACTGTGGAAGCACTGATCTTACAAAAGAGTGGTACGGTTATCTCATAATATTGGATTACGAGAAGAGCGAAATTGCAAAGAAACTTGGAATAAAAAAATCGGGTAAATATGCTCTACAAGTGGAATAATGCTTAAGATAACTGAAGAGATAAGGGCTTTCGCAAAGAAACCATTTGGAATATTATTCAAAGGGGAAGGAGTTGATGTAATAAAGAGTGCTGTAAGAAAAAACGAGTTTTTAGTTTGTGTTGGAGATATTGTTTCTCTGACAACACTTGAAGCTGGTTTTAAACCTAATATAATTGTTTTTGACGGTAGGAGTTTGAGAAAAGAGCTTAGTTCTGCAGTTGGGAAGATAAAAGATTTGTCTAGGGGATATTTTGAATTGAGTGCAGAAAATCCAGCTGGTTGTATAACTGAAGATTTGGCTGAGAAAATCCATTGTGCTGTAAATATGGCCATTAACGGTTACAATGTTAGATTGTTTGTTAGAGGTGAAGAGGATTTAGCTGTAATGCCTCTTGTCATACTATTACCAATTAACTCAGTCATACTCTATGGACAACCTAATGAGGGTGTTGTTAGAGTTGATGTCAATGGAGAGAGAAAGATTATAATATTGAACATACTTGAAAGGATGGAAAAATTTGGAAGAACTTTGGAAAAGTTAAGGAGGTGGTTCAATGGAGGTAGTGGTTGAGAATGAAAGATACAATCCATTACTGAAGAGAAGGGAGATACATGCAAGAATATTATACTGGGGAGAAGGGCCAACTCCTACAAGACAAGCTGTGAGAGAAAAGTTCGCTGGACTTTTCAATGCAGAGTTGGAAAGAATTGTCGTTGATTATATAAAGCCTGAATTTGGAAAGCAAGAGGCCAAATGCTACGTTAAAATTTACGATACACCTGAAGATTTGAGAGATATAGAGGATGAACACATAATTAGGAGGAACTTTAGGAGTGAAAGAGGTGAAGATGAGTGAGGTGGTGTGAATGGCTAAGGGTTCTGAATGCGTTTCGAAATATTATGAGATAAAGGGGGATAAGGTCATAAGGAAGAGGAAGTTCTGTCCAAGATGTGGAGAAGGAGTTTTCTTGGCTGAACACAATGACAGAAGGACTTGTGGAAAATGTGGATACACTGAGTTTAAGAAGTAATATGAAGGCTTTGGGAATTGAGGGAACTGCTTGGAATCTCAGCGTTGCGGTTGTGGATGAAAGAGATGTAATAGCGATGCTTGATAGTCCCTACATTCCAAAAGAAGGTGGAATTCATCCGAGAGAGGCTTCACAGCACCATTCAGAAAAGATTGGCGAGCTAATCAAAAAAATTTTTTCTGTTGTTCCAGTTGAGGAGATAGATG
>Ga0190312_1000384_pt1 | contig 14346 bp, 16 predicted proteins | sample 487007910_MG_FD_165046 | JGI IMG/M metagenome (GOLD analysis project Ga0190312, IMG submission 165046) | Hydrothermal vent sediment bacterial communities from Southern Trench, Guaymas Basin, Mexico - 4870-07-9-10_MG | ecosystem: Environmental > Aquatic > Marine > Hydrothermal vents > Sediment ... | reverse complement strand
ATTCTTCGTGTTGAGAGGATTTCTGGTTGGGATGGTAGTAATGTCAGGATAGTTGTTAGCGATTTCGAGTGTGTGTATGAGGTCCTAGAAGCTGTTGAGGAGTTCGAAAGAGAGAACAACATACTAGGAACAATAGCCCCAGAAGTGTTGACTTTGGAAGAGTACCTGTTTAGGGGTGAGGATGAAGATTATTATGAGGTCGACGATGAAGCGTTAAAAAATTTTAGGGAGTACCTAAGGAGAAAGCTTGGCAATAGAATTCTTCGTGTTGAGAGGATTTCTGGTTGGGATGGTAGTAATGTCAGGATAGTTGTTAGCGATTTCGAGTGTGTGTATGAGGTCCTAGAAGCTGTTGAGGAGTTCGAAAGAGAGAACAACATACTAGGAACAATAGCCCCCGAGGTGGTTATAAGAGATGAGATCTAGCTATACAGACAGATGTATCCTAAAGGCAAGCCATCTTCTGGAGGAACTTCTAGAAGATTACGCTTTGGGCCATATCTACAAAACCATAGCAACATTTTGGGAGGTAATAGAGTTATTGCTCAGAGCCATAATATACGCAAAGAAAAAGACAACCTACGAAAAACCGAGAAAACTTATAAATGAGTATATAAGGGTAGCCGATACACCCAAAGGAATATTAGCATGCTTAAATCTCCTGTATGAACTAAGAAAGAAAGTTGTTCATAAGGCATTAATACTTAAGAAGGAAAGTATGGAATTTGCTAAGGATACGTTTTGCAAAGTCATAAAAACACTACTAAGGGATATTGCTATGAAAGATTTATATGGCATTGAAGAAAAGATTAAAAATCTTTGTACTGACTAACTTAAGATGCTTTCGTGGTGCTCATCTTAAGAGAGAAAATTTTTAAAAATCCATTTAATATATGTTAGCTTTGCAGTAGTTATTTCAAGAAATAAATGATGACGACTGCCCGAAATTGGAGTAATCTAACCAAGAACTAGTTGAGGACACACGAAGGTTTCTCCTAGTATGGCTCTAAATAAAAAAGAAAGATGAGTAAAATTCTATTCTTCTTTTTTCATCGCGTAGACGAAGACGACCTCTTGCCAGAAGTCAGGTTTCTCTAGCAGTGTAAACAGCAAACCATTCAGGAGCTCTTTGTCCTCCTTTATGGCTTCTGCAAGACCCACTGGCCAGATCCCACCGAGAACAACCCCCTTCCCAGTTAGGATCATGAGAAGGCCATATTTTCGCCCCTCTTTGTCGACACCGAGTATTATGAAGTATTGTTCTAGTCCAAGCTCGATCTCTTCGGGCGGAACGACACTTTTGATGTTGCTCCATGTGTAGTAGTTGTCGCTCTCTTTTATGCGTTCTAGGAGCCTATCAAGGAACATCTCCTTGAGTACGGGTATCTCGCCAAGAACCTCTATTATGTCTACGAAACTGACTTTCACATCATCCGCGGGGCCAGGCTTCTCCCCCTCGAATGTGACGACCCATTGTCTTACCAATCCAGACACAACTCTTTAGTTAATATGTAAGAAAAAGGAAAATTTTGATTTATAAAAGAGACAAAAAATAATAGCGTCGCGCCGAATCGGAACCCCAGTTGTACATAGCAAGCAAAAATACTTATAAGATGTCTACTAAGCGCTACAAGACAGTAATATAAGCGAATGCTCAATAGGTAGGATATGGAGAATTTCGACTGTGATTCTACTCTCCTTTCGCTCGGAGAATCTTTCGGAGGCAAATCTAAAAACAATGTTGTTGGATTTAGCTACTAAGATGCTTAATTACTAGCTTTGGGTTGACGCCGTAGTTCCTAAAGCTCTTTATGAGTTCTTCGAGGAGACTGTCAGCAACTCGAATTATCTTTGAGCCAACACATATAGACCTACCATTCGCTTTGATCCACATTCGGCGGGGCAGAGGACGCATTCTAAATTTGAGTGACATGAGTCTTCTCATAAGTTCGGTGAAGTGTTCTGGCTTAAGTTTCTCACTTAGAATAGCATACTTCTTAGGTAGATTTGAGTATATAGACAGCATGAAGTCATACATAGCGATCACCATAGAATATGTGTGTCGCAAAGATAAAAGTACTGGTAATATTCAGATAACATCTTTAGGGGGTACTCGATGTAGCATCTATTTTCAGCTGGGATAAGCAATCTGACTGTGCTAGCCGTAAGTTCTAATCACTGTTTTGTTTTTATGACTTCCGATGGTAGTTTATGTATGTATCTTCTGCCCCGATATATTGTGGCTATGAGTTTTCTTGCTCTTTCCCTATTTATCCCGTAGTACTCCCTGAATGGAGCCTCATCGTATCTGAGACTTGCCCTCGATAAAACCTCCCTCTTGAAGGTTTCGTCATAGTCGTAGAAATCCATCCTTTCTCCCCACGGAAATATTATTTCAACCGCAAGCATCTCACCTCTGTGGAAATACCTTGGCTCATGGTTTATGCCGAGAACAGGGTTCACCTTGATGTTCTTGAGTCTTCGTCTTCTGACGTATTCGTAGAGATTCACAAACCCCTCTATCTGCCTATAGAAGTACTCCTCTGGCATACCAGACAAGTATTTGAACTGCTTCGGATTCACACCTTTGAAGGAGACATCAATATCGACCCTAATCCCCCTGATGTCATCTAATTTCTTCAGTAGCTCCGCATCCTCAGCGAACAGAACACCGTTTGTTTCGATTATAGCTTTTTCAAAGATCCCTAGCCTAGCAACATTCTTTATTACCTCAACAACATGGTTCCACTGCAACGATGGTTCATTTCCAGTGAATCTTAACGCATAAACCCTAAATCCTTTCTTCTCTAGGAACCTAACCTTTCCGTAGCGACACTTGATATCTCCAATGACCTCATCAACACCTTTCGTTATTGGCTTTGCTTCATATCTTAGCTTATACCCCCAGCATAGTCTACAATTGAAGTTGCATCCCTTAACATCGAGAACTATCTCCAGTTTTTTGCCCTCGAGGATACCACAAGTAGCCACACATTCACAGTATATGTACTTCTTCCTACAGGGATCCCTTATCCTACGCCTCCTAAGAGCAGCCCACCTACAGGGAAAATATATGTTAGAATAAACACCATGCATCGTTCTATGCCCTTACCTATCACCGTTCCTTCTATTCTGCCTCACCCAGCTCTCATTGCAGGACCAGCTCGGCAAGCGGAATTCATTTTGAAACCCATTGGCCCTGTCTTCCTTATTAGCTTCATGTTCCCCAATTGGATGATGGTGAAATAGGATTGTTGATATGTAGCCATTTACCGCGAGATGTTCTCGATATCGGCGTATATGTCGCCCTCCACCTTCTCGTTGAAGCCTCTTGATCCTTCCAATGTTTCTATCCTAACCAGAGAAGTTCTATACCACCCTTCCGGAGGCATCTGCTTGATCGGAAGGAGCTTCCATATCTTCATCTGCTCTATGTACTCCCAATTTTGATATGTGTTGAAGTCTCTTATGATATCCGTTATCACCACTCCGAACTTCGAGAGAAGGATTTTCTGCACTTCTCTCCACTTGTAGAGAGATGAGTCTATCAATGAGAGTGAGATGTAGCCCGCTCCACGATTTTTCGTTAGTGCTGCTATCCCTCGCCCAACAAACAGTTTTATCGCCTCCAAGGGCTCTGGTGGATCAGTATGAAAAGTATCAAATGAATTCAGCATATCTTCTGGGAGGGGTTCGGAGATATCTCTAGTCAGTATTTCGACATCGAAACCATGATCCTTCGCTATTCGGGATATATAGTTTGTTAATCGCTCATCGATCTCGATTACTGTGATTCTTTTTGCCCCTCCCAGCAAGCCTATCGCCACAGATAGGAGGTCGTCGTCTCCTATCAAAAGTATTCTTCTCCCTCTTATGTCTCCATTTTGATCCATAAACGCTACCCTTGCCAGAGCGGAATCATACGTCACAAATCCCTGGTCATACTCTTGGAGGGGCTTTGGTCTCCCAGCAATAGCGTTCAGATATGCCTCAACAATATCCTCTGGTAAGCGATCAATGATAACGCCTCTCCCCCCACAGTACTCACAACGGTTATTGGATGCAAAATAGCCATGTTTATTTAAAAGCTTCAGCCCCTCTTGGGTAAGTCTTACTTCCCCATCAAACCTTACCAATCCAGCATCAGAAAGCACACGTAGTATCTCGATCACAAGAACAAACGGTTCATGGGAAAGAGCGACAACCATCCATATATTGCTCGTTTTTCTAAGAGCATCCATAACCCTCAAAACGCTCTGTATATCACACCTCATATGGGCTCGCTTAGATACTCTCTCAGCAATATCTTCTAGCAAGCATCCACACCCACAACAAATGGTACATATTCTGGGTTAAGGCGCCAAATATTACAAGATTTTACACTTTTCTTAATATATTGCTTTATTGATTTGTTAGGATTATAAACTCTGTTGTTAGGGATTGTTATGGAGGGCCTGCTGGATAGGATAGAGGTTAATCTTAGGGTCATGGGCAGTAAACCAGTGATTAGAGGAACTAGGGTTGCTGTCGAGGCCATACTCAGAAGGCTTGCGGAGGGCCTAAGTGTTGAGGAGATTCCAAGGGATTACCTATACCTATCTATAGAGGATATAAAGGCCACACTGATCTGTGCGGTTAAGATGCTATGAAACATCAAATAACTAGCCTAACAGCTCACTAATTGCGACATGAAGAAAGTAGCTGAGTTTTGATGAAGGCGGATTAAAAGAAAAAAACAGAAGGGAACCATTTTTTACTAGGGGTCTATTTCTTGCGTCTAACAAAGATTCTCCAGTACCCAGGCTCCTCTATCACACCTAGAAATTCATGGCCCACTTTCTTAGCCCATTTAGGAAGATCCCTAGCTGTTCCAGGATCCGAACTCAGTACCTCCAATACACCATCGATCGGAACCTCAGTTATTGCTCTCTTAGCGGCCAGAAGAGGGCCTGGGCATGATACGCCTCTAGCATCGACCACCTTGTCGGGTTTTATTTTTTCTAGTTCTTCTTTTGGGAGCCCCTCACTCATATGGTTCACCCATGAAACCTATGATTAATAGGATATTATTTTATATAAAGAAGGCGACATTAGCCTCCTTAGCAGCGGTTATTATTTCACCAGCCCCAACCAGATCGTCCGCTAGGTAGATATCCTCTAACTTAGCGCCCCATATTTTTGCTGCAGCAGAGCACACATGGATCCTCACAGTACCCAGCTCTTTTGCTTCCTTGAGAATTTCGTACCATGGCTTTAAGCCAGCATTCTTAAGTCCTTTTTCAAGCTCATCTGCGAGTTCTTGGTGCTCACTTAACGATTTATTCTTCTCTAGGTTTTTCTTCAGGAAACCATAGACTCCCCAGAGCATTAGGTATATGTCAACTTCCATATCCATAGCGACTGCCCCACTAGCTAATATAGCGGCGCCCAGCAGCCTGTCAGGAGTTCCAGAAAAGATTACTAATACCATTCTCTCAGCCATTTTTATGCACCATCTATCTATATTGCCTCTAGAAAAAATAGAATATATAGGATAATATATACCCATAAATATCTGATTCTATAGGATAATCTTCGTGGATCCAGATTTTTCGTCTCTGACCAGTTTTATCCCAAAATTTTCGAGAATTGTTGATCCCAATACTAGGTCTATGGGCGTGTCTATCTGCTCTCGGTATTGGGGAGGCAAAATATTGTTTATATCCTCATCTATGAGCCATACGTACACGTTTTTGAGGATCCTATTCTGGATTTTTATGTTTACTATTGCGTAGCTGTTAATATCCACTTCGTGCCTAATACCAAGTACTACCCTGGTTGTAGCCCCTGTCTCCCATTTTTCCCCGAAGAGTTCTTTAAATCTGCTCTTCGACATGAATGCAAGATGGAATACCTTTGGGTCTAAAAGGATGGTGCACTCACGCTCCATGTTCTTGAAGTCGATAAGGGCTTTTTGTATTGCGAACATCCTCATCTCCTATAAGCTAAGGGAAAATCATGCCTTCATAAGATTATTCAATATCTCCAAACGGTCTTTCTCGATGTACTCTTCTTTCCCTATGGCGAAGGCGATAAGCTCGGGCTCGAAGAATACTGGTAGTATGGTACCTAGTTTATCTTGCCTCCTCTTTTGCCCCTCTTCGAGATTAAAAGCACACAGTGGACACGTAGTAACAATAATATTTGCCCCCCTATCAATAGCAGATTTCACTATGGTGTATACTCTATCCCATGTAGCGTCAGGATCTTTAGTGACAAGATAACCACCACAGCACTGAGTTCTATATGGATAATCAACAACCCTAGCACCAATACCTCTCATAATATCCTCCATAGCCGTAGGATTTTCAGAGTCATCTATGCCTATTCCCTCGGGCCTAAGCAGGTAGCACCCGTAGAATAGTGCAACATTAAGCTTATTCAGCGGACGTATAACTCTCCTTTCGAGGTTTCTAATCCCGACGATGTCTCTTATCACCTCGATGAAATGAACAACTTTTATTTTCGCTTCGTAGTATGGTTCAGTATCCATGAAGTATGATACTCTTTCGCGTGCCACATCGTTAGTTTTATATTCCTGATTGGCAGATTTTAGAGTGTTGAAGCACATGGAGCACAGCGTTAGTAGGTACTCATTATCAATATGCCTTTCCTTTATCTCCTCTTGGGCATATATGAGATTCCTTATCGGTGCGACAAGACGATAATAATTATCCTTAGCAAGCCCAGGATACACACCACAACAAGTCCAGTTGCTAAGCTCTATGACCTCGATATTAAACTCCTTTAGGACCCCTATAGCAGCTTTTTCGTAAGCCTTTGCTGTTGTTTTCACCGTGCATCCTGGATAATACATCATCTTCATTTAGATCACCCCGTATATTTCCGACTGGCACCAACAAGGGCTATTGTTGGAAGTATTTTGAGTTCTTTGACGCCTCTCAGCTCTATGGCATCCTTCCGTCTTCTCAGGTTAATCAGTCTTATAGCCTCGATTATCGCAGCTACATTTATTTTTCTAGGGCATCTCTGTGTACAATAAAGACAAGAAACGCAATACCATATAGCGTTGGAATCCACTACGGACCAATCCCCAACACGAACCATATGAACTATCTGATGGGGTTTTAGATCCATCTTGTCGGCAAAGGGGCAAATAGCTGAGCACCGCCCACAAGCAATACACAATTCGGCATCCTCCCCAGATATGCTCCTAACTTCCTCCGTTAGGTCCTCACCCATATGAGATCACCATCACAATTCTTCGCCAGCCCACTCAAAAATGTAGCGATCCTCATCATCCTTACCTACAACTCTAACCACGCCATGGCGGAGAAGAGTAGCCAAAAACCAAGAAAGCTCATACACATCAATATTTGTGACTTTAGCAATTTCTGGGGCACTCTTAGGACCATCCGATAGAGCCTCCCTTATGGCTTTTTTAAGATCCGAAAAACGTCTGGATATTCTCAATAATCTCTCTGGGGGAACTATATATCCGATTTTTTCTCTCAGAATATCTACTGTAAGCCTCTTCTTACTCAAGATACTCACCTCCATACCGATGCTGCAGCTTTAATCATATTTTTAATCTGATGTGTGGTCAAAGTCTTGAGCTGGATAGCCTCAGAAGGGCATACTGCGGTGCACGAGCCACAGCCCAAACATAGAACCTCGTTGACCCACGCCCTCTTTCCAAGTCCTGGATAATCTCTAATTGAAATGGCACCAGCTGGACATACTTCCATACACTTCTTAGATAAGTTGCATAGATTTGGATTGACCGAAGCTGCGACTGGTTCGAGTTCCACTTTTCCTCGTATGAGTATCGATGTTACCTTAGCAGCTGCTGCGGATGCCGATGCTAAAGTTTCTGATGCTGTTTTTGGACCTTGGATTGTTCCTGCTATGAAAATCCCTGCCTTGAGAGTATCCACTGGGCGAAGTTTGGGATGGGCTTCCTGTAGGAAACCATCGGGGCCAATAGATACTTTCAGTATTTTCTGCATATCCGATGCGCTGTTTGGCTCCATACCAACAACAAGTACTATGAGATCTGGGGTCAGAGTGATTTCTTTCCCCTGGAGAATATAATCCTTGACTTTGACGGTGAGTTTATTATCGATGATTGTTACTGTTGGAGGATCATTATCTGGATACTTAATGAATTTTATCCCTCTCCTTTGGGCTTCAAGATAATACAATTCGTAGGATCCATATGTTCTTATATCCCTATACAGATGGAAAATCTTCATGTGAGGGAATCGATCCAATATTTTGAGTGAGGTAAACATCGTCGCTGTGCAACAATATCTTGAGCAGTACTGATTAGCCTTACCGCTCCCTGGTTGCTGTCTACTTCCCACGCAGTATATGAAGCATATACTAGAAATCTCTTTCCCATTGAATATGAACTTTTCTGAGTTCTCTGGCATCATGGCGAGTATTCTCTCTAGCTGCGGTAGGGTTACCACATATGGCGTTTCACCATACCCAAATTCTCCTTTTCTTGGCTCATATGGTTTGAATCCCGTCGCTATTATTATTGCACCCACCTTAACTCTGTGTTCTTCTGCTTTTTGCTCAAGATCTATGGCGTCTCCTACGATTTCAACACATTTACCACATTTAGTACAGGCGTTTTCATCAATCGCTGGGATCTCTGGATAGGCACCATCATAGGGATAGTAGATAGCCTTCCGCTTAGTTAGACCAAAATCGAATTCATTTGGAACCTCAACGGGACACGCCTTTATAGCATCCTTCATTTTGGGGTGATTCCGCAGAACGTATCTTGGCCTTACCCTTATCGTAACCTCAAAGTTTCCGATGAACCCCTCAACACTCTTGATATCTGCGTTAGTCAGAATCATTATATTGCCTCTTCTCTTTATCTCATCTATCAGACGGGAGACTATATCCCTGCCGCTTTTACCATCGGGAAATATACGCCACCATCTGGCGAGGTTCCCACCGACAAACGGAGATTTCTCAACAACTATAACATTAAAGCCCATCGATGATAGATCTATTGCTGCCTTTAGCCCAGCGATACCTCCCCCAACAATTAGGACGCTTCTCTCAGCATCGACACTTATCCTTTCTAGACTCTTCGCAAGTTTGACATATTCTATTCCAGAGATTATATGGCTTATCGCCTTCTTTGTAGCAAGCTCAGGGTCATGCATGTGAGCCCATGAACAATGCTCTCTTATGTTTACATGGTAGTAAAGATACTCGTTCAAACCTGCTCTTTTCACAGCATTTCTAAATGTCATCTCATGAAGCTTTGGAGAGCACGCAGCAACGACAACACCATCTAGTCTCTCCTCCTTGATATCATCAATTATCATCTGTTGGCCCGTATCCGAGCACATGAACATAAAATCTTTGGCTACAGCTACCCCCGGATAGTCTTTTATGGCCTCTATGATCTTGTCTATATCAACATAGTTTGAGATATTACCCCCACAGTGGCAAACATAGACTCCAATGCGTCTTTCTTCCTTTTCTTCTCTCATAGACGCCCACCTCTAAGCTTCATTACATATTTCGCAGCCGACATAGCTGCAGAATTAGCATCAACAATAGAGTCTGGAATATCCTTGGGTCCAGAAGCGGTGCCAGCAACAAAGACTCCTGGGATACTTGTTTGGTTTGGCGCTATGTTTGGATCCAGCACCTTTATCCAGCCATACTCATCGAGCTCCAGTTTCACATTCTTAAATATTTTGGCTACTCCATCCTTTGGTCTAAAACCAACTGCAAGCACTACCAGATCGAAATCTTCGCTTTTCATTTTCCCATCAGCATAGTCAAAATATCTGATACGTATGCTCCCATCGGGATTCTCCTCTAAGAGATCTACCTGTCCCTTCACAAATCTTACACCCATCATCTCGGATTGCTTGTAGAATTCCTCAAATCCCTTACCAAAGGCCCTTATATCGATATAAAAGATTGTTACATCAGCCAGTGGAAGGGCACCCAGTACTAGTTGAGCCTGCTTTATAGAATACATACAGCAGACCTGAGAGCACAAAGGATAATCCAATTTTAGGTCTCTTGAACCAACGCATAAAATAAAGGCAATTTTTTCTGGCTCTTTGAAGTCTAAGGGTCTGACAACACCACCAAACGGGCTTGTCGGCGAGAGAAGCCTATCCATCTGTATTGATGTTATCACATTCCTAAATTTACCATACTTGAACTCTGGTTTCTCTTTCGGATCGAAAAGCTTGAAGCCAGTAGCTAGTATTATCGCCCTAACCTTAATTCTGAATGTTCTTTCCTCATCCAAGAAATTAATCGCTTCCGCGGGACAAATCTTCTCGCACAGACCACATAGGAGACAATTTTCGATATCAATTACTGCCTTCTTAGGGATAGCTATATCAAAGGCGATATAGGCAGCTTTCCGCCCCCTAACACCATAGTTAAACTCGTCGGAGACGACTATAGGACATATCTTTTCGCACCAGGTACATGCGGTACATTTGCTAAAATCAACATATGTTGGTTTTTTCCTAATTACGACATCGAAGTCCCCTTTTACGCGCCTAACTATCTCTAAAACATCGGAGTATACCAGCAAGTCAATATTAGGATGATGCTGAACTGCCGCCATTTTGGGTGTGACTATGCATGATGAGCAATCTAACGTTGGGAATACCTTACTAAGTAGAGCCATTTTCCCTCCGATGCTTGGGGTTTCCTCAACGAGCAGAACTTTAAATCCCATGTCTCCTAAAGTGAGGGATGCTTCCATACCCGCTATTCCGCCACCTATAATAAGCACATCATACTCCTGCTTGGGCTGTGTGATAAGCATCGTTAATCACCCCCTCCTCGCTGGACCCAATTTTTTTAGCCTTTCGTAAAACTCATTTATCAATCTTATGAAGGGTTTAACGCACACAGAGCATATCGCGGCCATCTTTACTCTCTCGGGTTCGTACCCATGTTTCTTGAGGAGCTCCATAGCTTCCTCAACACGCTTCGCTGTTACTGCTGTGCAATCTGTTCTAAATGGGCAATCCGTTCCATCGGCAGCTACAAATACTCCATCAAACCCACTTTCTATTGCAAGCAGAACATATTCTGGTCTCAGCATAGATGAGCATGGAAGTCTAATCACAGTTGTTGTTGGGGGATAATCCTTATGCTGGAGACCAGAAAGATCAATTGCTATATCAGATATATATGTCGTCGAAAAGATAAGTATACGCGGCTTATACTCAGCCATGCATTATCGCCACATCAACCACATAAAAAATTTGTTACCAATATTATAATGTTTTTTGAAAAAATATACTTTCGTATATACATACTGAGTAATGGATATTGTATATATTGCCTATATACAACAAAAAACTGGTAGTCGGAGAATAATATTCCCTATAAAATTTTCGTCTTAACCAAGCCGAATATTCATATTTTCTATGATACCTATTGACAAAACTTGGCGGCCTCATACCATCAAAAAGACAGAGCCACCGAGCAGCATCAACAGTCGACGGAAAAAACGTCGCAAAAACTAGTTCCGTAAGCCGTCGGTGGCTCCTAGCCCACGATAATCAACACTGGGAGATCAGGCTAGCAATCGGCGTCGAAAAGAAGGAAGAACAGAAGCAAAACAGATGGGAGATGAGCTTATCTCCATTCCGGCCAACAAAACACGAAAACATGCGCTGTTCTTGTGCAGTTTTTTCGGCAGTGTGTGGTTTTGTGTAGTTTTCTCGCAGGGCATTAAATATTTCTTCCCTCACGCATGTTCTGTGTATCCGAGTTTTTCTCTGTTTTTGCTTTTGGGTCCAAGCTAGTAGCTTTTCTCCTCGGTTTTCCTCTTTTTCTTCCTCTTGTACCCCAATTTACCTCTATTATCTCTCCTATTTCTTTCCCATTCTGAGCACTGGTCAGTGGGTTTTAGCTGTTTTTGTTTTCGCTTCTCTTTTTCACAACGCCACTGTTATCTAATCTCCCCCAACGCTTATCACCACGAGCTAGGAGCCACTAAAACCAGCTAACAAAACTAGTTTTGCGACCTAATAATGGATGGGGCTTGCTTCGTAACTAGGCATCATTCTGACTCACTATACTGGGAGTCAAACGGTCTTGGGGAGTATAGATGGCTTCTCTGGAATGTGGAGCATTCATGGCTTGTTTTTATATGAAATATCATCGTTATTATTTGGGGGTTTATTTGCCATAGTGATTTGATATGAGGAGAATCTATGTTATAGATAAGTCCGGCATGATTATTAGTTGTTACCCCCCAGAGGAGAAGGCTGAGCTCGTCGGAAGCCTTGTCCACGCATTATCGATGTTCTCTAGGGAAGTTCTAAAAATGGAGATCTCCGAAGTCAGAATGGGGCACTACTACATGCTACTAGGGAGTACGAGGCGAAATTTGAGGGTAGCTGTGATATCCCCAGTGAGGGAAAAGCGGCTCTTGGAGAGAGCTATAAATGAGCTTGACAGCGCGTTTAAGGATGTCGAAATAACTCCCGGGCTAGTCATGGATGATACTATTAGGCTTGCTAGTGAGGCATTAAAGAGAGCTTTCGAGGAAATACCGCCAAGGGAAATCGCCGTTAATGTGGTGAATTATGCGTTGGAATTGCCTAGAAAGGCGCCACCAAGATGGATAGATCGATGTAGGAGGGTTCTTAAGAAGAGAACTATGGACTTTGAAGAAAAAATAAGGAGGGCCTTGGGGAGGAGGGCTGTTAGTAAGCATAATTTGAAGGTAGTGATAGACAAGTTGCTTGCTAGGGATCTTGTTGGGGCTTGGAAAGCAGCATTGAGATCTGGAAGCAAGATCGCTATTCTCCATACATCAATGTCTCTCGCTCGGGTCGACCCAAGAATTGATGGTCTATTCCTGAGGAAATACTTTGATCATATCGAGGATGACAGGGTTAGGAGATACATTGAGCTTCGCCATAGAGCCCTAATAGATATGGATCCACAATATGATAGGACAGTAAAAGAATATACAGAGTTGGGGAGGGAACTACTAAAACACGCTGAGGCTGACGACGAGTATCTCATCCTGTACCTCCCCCCTACGGCTATAAGACCAAAAAGATTAGAGGAGATGCTCCCACTGGAGGATAAATTATTCCACGACTTTCATATGCGTTTTCTAGAACTCACCCGGGAGGCTGAGACATACAAGGAAAGCTATGAGGCTTGGAGAAAATTTGCTGAGGTTTATAGAGAACTCTACACCGACATGGCGAAGAAAATATCTTATAGGTCTCCAATATATCTACCATTAACATCCTACGCTTTTGTGTGTATGTCAAATGTTATTATGGATAGTGAGAACCCAAGAATTTTTGCTAGGGAGTTTCTAGAGAAGATCTTCCCATTCATAGACAGCATTGCGCGAAGCATAAAACATAATGCTTGGAGGAGAATAAGTATCTGGACAATATTGGCGTTGTTCACATCGATAATGGAGCTCACCATGGTGGCCGAGGATCATAATATGAGGGACAGAATAATGAGGATGCTAAGTCGGGCTAGGAATACAATACTAAAGACAATAGCCTATACCATCCTCAGGAAAAGGATAAATCTCCTTGTTCTCCAAGAACTTGTGTCTCTAATGCCGTTCGCCCCACTATTGGGCGACCACGAATTATCATCGATACTATTCTTCCAACACCCCATAATTTCTCAGGAAGACCTAGAGAAGCTATTAGCGAGCAGACCAGACTATGGGCTGGGAATGTCCACACTCCTACACTTGGGAAGTCTGATGTACAGGAAGTATTGCTTGGGCGGTAAAATAGAGCGCCAAGCACTAGACATAGCGGAACTCGCCCTTCTGGAGACTGAGAGGAGGTTTGGGGAGGGGGCGACGAGGACAGAAAGGTGGTTGCTTAAAAAGCTGGTGGGAGAATAGACATTATATAGGGCTATACATACATCTGAGGGCTCTGCTAATGGCTCTTATCATCATTTTTCTCTTTTGGCTTTGCCACAGGCCCGACTTGAATAGCTACCGAGGTCTCCGTGAATGATGTCCTTAGGGGATTCTACGATGATATAGGCCAACCACGCCGCAGTTAACGAGTGTTGGGCTGATTATTTGGTGTTCCATAGCATCTAACTTTCCTATGCAAGATCGCTCTGAGAGCGGGAAGCGCTAAGGAAAATAGAAGCAGAATCATATTATTGGCTTTGTTGTTTCTGTTTTCCTAATGCCACATGTCAACCTTAGAAGTAATCTTAGCAAGGAGAGCTAGATGGCATGAAACCGCAAGCAGTTAGCCCAGCAGCTCGTTAACTGCGGCCTTCAGATGCGATTTTGTGTTCTTCCAGAGTAAGGATGCG
>Ga0190312_1000383_pt1 | contig 14360 bp, 14 predicted proteins | sample 487007910_MG_FD_165046 | JGI IMG/M metagenome (GOLD analysis project Ga0190312, IMG submission 165046) | Hydrothermal vent sediment bacterial communities from Southern Trench, Guaymas Basin, Mexico - 4870-07-9-10_MG | ecosystem: Environmental > Aquatic > Marine > Hydrothermal vents > Sediment ... | reverse complement strand
ATATGATGTTATTTATAAGTGGTTCATCTTTAGATGCGAAGGATGCTTTATCTCATGTAATATATGAAGCAGAAAGATTGCTCCATCCATTTCCACATAATTACTTTAAAGAAGGTTACATGCCCAAACCCAAAGGAGTTTCAGGCTTTATGTTCATAACTCGACCAACAGGCGAAGGACGAACAGATGAAGCATTTCTGACTTTGGAGGAAGAGAAAGACGATAAAATTATTACCACGACACCTATTGGTGTAGAGAAATTTAAATTAAGTAAAGAACTCTTCCTTCCAAGCTTAAGAACTCCAATAAGTCTTAACAGAATAGATGTCACAAATATGCATGATTATGTAGCAAAGGAGCCTTATGAAAACATGGATAAAGTTATGAAGCTTTGTGGTTTCAAAGAAGAGCTACCAGAGAATTACTGGAACTATGTTAAGACGGAATTCAATCGATCAAAATCATGTACTGCAATTGTTCATAGGATTAATCCATACTCCCCGAATCAGATGTTAATTGCATTTTATTCTGATATACCATTAATATTAGCTAATACTTTTCACGTTATAAATGAAAAAAGTAAAGACTATGCAAAAGCTATCACAGTCCTTTTAAATTCTGTGTTTTTCCTTGCTTATTTCTTTAACATTAAGGAAGAGGCGACTGGTAGATACATAAACATTAGACAGTACGACCTATATAAAATGTCGCTTTATCCATCTAATGAGCAGGTAAGAATTCTTGTTAACGTGTTTGAGAAATACAAAGATAAAGAGTTTCCAGCACTACGAGAACAACTGGATATACACTTTGATGAAAGGTACGATTGGTTTTGGAAAAGAGAGAGGGAAGAGCAAGAAGTATTATCTTCTCCCCCACCCATTGAACCACATCCACTTAGATTGGAATTCGACATGGATGTTATTAAAGCTGTCAACGCTAACTTAAGTAAGGAGGATATAATTAAGGCCTACGAAGCTATAGTCTGGGACATGATTATAACACGAGGATTGAGAAGGGATTAAACACTTGCTTTTTTACAAATAATTTCGAATAAATATATTTATGTCGAATTTCAATCTAATTGCTAAAAATTGATCTTGAGCTATATTAATTTATCTCCTTTAAAATTGAATTCAAAACATCTATTGCCAAGTCAACATGCTTTTCATTCAAAATTAAGGGAGGAACAAATCTCAAATTATTTTCTGATGTTGCATTCATGACAACACCCCTTTTCAAAGCTTTATTTACAATCTCAAAGGCATTTTCAAAACTCGCACCTATCATCAAACCCAAACCCCTTACATCATCGCTAATCTCTCTAAGTCTCTCCATAAAGTATCTTCCAACTCTATCAGAATTTTCAATAAGATTTTCATTCTCAATAACATCTATTGTTGCAAGAGATGCTACGCATGCTAAAGGATTTCCTCCAAATGTTGATGCATGTTCAGCAACTTCAACCTTTTCAGCAACTTCATTTTTAACACCGACACAACCAATGGGAAAACCTGATCCCATAGCCTTTGCCATTGTCATGATGTCAGGTTTTACTCTATAATGATCCTTGGCAAACCACTTTCCAGTCCTACCAAAACCCGTTTGCACTTCATCGAATACAATCAAAAAATCGTGCTCATATCTTTCCTCAAAAACAGCCTTTATAAAACCTTCATCAAGCGGATAAACACCAGCTTCACCTTGCACTGGCTCAATTATTACACAAGCTGTATCATCATCTACTTTTTTCTCAAGATCATCAATATTGTTAGGCTCAACAAAATCAACGGGATAAACAAGTGGTTCGAAAGGTTTTCTAAACTTTTCTTTCCATGTTACAGAGAGAGAGCCCATTGTTCTGCCATGAAAAGAATTTTTTAAAGCTACAAATTTCTTCCTACCAGTAACTTTTCTCGAAATCTTCAAAGCACATTCAACTGCTTCAGTTCCACTATTGCAGAAGAAAAATTTATCCATTCCAGTTATCTCCCTCAATCTTATAGCCAATTCAATTTGGGGAACTGTGTAGAACAAATTAGATACATGTAAAAGCTTTCTCAATTGCTCTTCAACTCTCTTTATAAAGTGTGGATGTGAATGTCCTATTGAAACGCAAGCAATTCCTGCAACTAAATCTAAGTATCTATTACCGTTTTCATCGTAAAGCCAACAACCTTCCCCTCTCACAAAAACAACCCTTTGTCTTCTATAAAAAGGAATCAAATATTCTTTCTCAAGCTCGAATATGTCCATGCATTCTCAATCTCAGTAATTTATTTAAATGTTCTCTTTAAGCTATCTTACCAACTACAAAGCTAAATAAAAATCCAGTAAATGGTGCCAATATCCAGCTAAAGACAATTTTCTTCAATAAATCTATTCTTACGGTTTCTATGCCCTTCAGAAATCCAACACCAAAAATACCTCCTATTATGCAATACGTTGTCGAAACGGGCATACCTATTGTTGTAAAAATCCACACGCTTATTCCAGCAGAAAACTGGGCTGAGAATCCAGAAAGTATGTCTAATGTTGTGATACCCTTTCCAACAGTTTCTATAACTCTGTAACTTAATATCAAAGCTCCAAGAAATAATGATACTGCACCAATTATTCCAGCATTGAGAGAACTGAGAATTCCGTAATGGACTACTGCACCTATTGCTGTAGCCAGCTCATTTGCACCTGTATTGTAAGCTATTATCAATGCACTAATTAATAAAAGAAAGGAAAAAATTCTTTCGGCAACAAAAACTGGATACCTTGACAAAGACTTTTCAATAAATTTATAAAATATTATTGCTAGAAAAAAAGAAGATATTGGGGATATTATCCAAGATAAAACTATTTTGATAAGAGTAATATGATTGACATTCAAACCCAAAGAGATTGCTGAACCAGTTAAACTGCCTATTATGACCTGATGACTTGAGAGAGGAAATTTTCTCCAATTTGCCAGAACTATTACAAGAGATGCGACTATCAATGATACAGCCAAAGACTTACTACTCAAACCAACTAAATCCTTACCAACTGTTTTCATAACGCTTTGACCCTGAACATTTACTCCAATGAGTACGAGTACAAAGAGTAATATCAATGCCTTTTTCAAATTTAGAAGTCCGCAACCTATACTAATTCCGAAGGCATTTGAAGTATCGTTGGATCCTATACTGAAAGCTATTAGAATACATGCTACTACTATGACTATTTCTATCATGATTATCTCAGGCTGACGTTGATTATTTGAATAATATCTCCAGCATCTTCAATTAAGTCTGTAATGCTTACTATATGATGAAGCAAGTCTAAAAAAGTTAAAGCAGACCAAACATCTACATTTACATCTCTTATTTTTTCATTGAGCTTATATTTTATTGAATCTACCTCCCTCTCATATACCCTTATCTTAACAGTCATTTTACTCAAATCCCCACCTTCTATCAAGGAATTGAAAGCCTCTACCAGTTTTTTACTTGCTTTCATATTTAATTCCGCTATCCTTAGAAATTCATCTTTGGATATATCTAAGAGTGTTCTGTCTTTACAAGCTTTGAGATAGATGTAATCGTATACAGTATCTTCAAGCTTATCTATAGCCTCATCCACAACCTCAGCAAATCTGTAAATGTTGGGTCTTATATAAGGTAGGAATGCACCTTCATAAATTCTCATTGCAATTTCCCTTCTTATTCTATCACCCTCATCCTCAAGATCGCAAACAGAATTTAAAAGAGAGTCATCATCTGTCTCCAAAGCCAATTTGAATGTTTCGCATGCAGTCATCAAAATTTCTAAATGATTCCTTATCAATTCCAAGACCTCATTCTCCAATTTTCCGCCAAAAAAAACTCTCTTAAAGAACATAGTTCACACCATATGTTTCATTATATCCATCAAAGCAACAACTCCAACTATCTTACCTTCATCCATAACAAAAACTCTCGCTATATTGAATCTCTTCATCAGCCTTATAACATCTTTCAATTCTGTACCTTTTGGAACTATAACTATAGGTTTAGATGCTATATCTCTTACTTTTACATCCTCAGGACTCAATTCATTTGCAATTACTCCAAAAACTATGTCTCTAACAGTTATAACACCATAACTATCTCTCTCATCACTGGGCTTAACTATTAAAGATCTTATACGCTTTTTCAACATTGTTTCTATTGCTTCCTTAACTGTGGCATTTGATTCTATGAAAACCAAGTTCGTATTCATGACATCCTCAACCTTCAACCTCACATTTCTTGTAAAAATTTTAGATTTTAAATTTTTCTAAATCACTCAAAAATTGGAAAATCTTCCTCTTTAAATACTTTATAGGCTTTGACAATATCTCTTCCCTCTACAAAAGGCAATCCTCTCTCTTTTGCATATTCCTTAGCTTTTTTCTTACTCAAAGCTCTACCAGTTTCCTCATCTAGCATCTCGCATATAGCCACTGCTGGAGCAATTCCTGCCATTTCCGCTAAAGCTACACTAAGCTCTGTCTGACCAACCCTTTCATATACCAAGTTGTCCGATGCTCTCAAAACAGCTACATGTCCCGGACTTCTGAATTCCCTACCTAGATCGTATTCCTTACCCTTTATCATTACATAATCTGCAATTTCTCCCAACCTCTTTATTGTTAAAGCTCTATCTACATCCGTTATTCCAGTAAATGTTTCTCTATGGTTAACCCAAATTGCAAAAGAACTCCTAAAATCATATTTTATATCGTAATTGACAAAACTCTTCAATACAGGAATTTTATCACTCGCAACTTTTATTATATCGTGCATAAAGGGAATTCCCAACTTATCACAGGCTTTTGGATGCAATGCCACACATATCAATCCCCCTCCATCCCTTCTCATCATAGCTATGTGTTTTGGCTTTACGGCTATTGCTGGAATTGCTATATCCGTTTCTCCCTCCCTATCATCAAAATCGTAAATTAAGACTGGTTTTCCCGTTCTGAAGTTTTTTAGAGCTTCCTCTATCATAATATCACCTCCACTTCAACCCAATCACCATCTTTAAGCTTCAAAAAATCTCTAAGCCTAACAGGTGCTATTATCTCCAAAACATCTTTTGGGTAGTGAGTTCTTTGTGGTAAAACGATTGCACATTCAATACCATTTATCTTGCATTTGAATGCTTTAACATCACCAAATGTCCTCTCCTTAGTTTTAAACCCTTTTATTAATATACCTTCCTCCTCATCAAGCTTAGCTCTGAAGAACATCTGTTCTCTCGGAATCTTTATGTTAAGTGTACCGGGATATGGCTTGAATCCCAACATCTTTTCGAACTGTTTCATGTAACCTTTGAGAGAGACGTAATATCTTCCTTCACCCAAACCGCTGAAAACCTTTCCCTTTATCAAAATCCTATCAATATCCTCAAATATCTTCTTATAATCTACATACTCCTTGTAAAGTATTTCCTTTCCCTTATCTGTAATTACTACAAACTGTCCATCTTTAGTTATCATCCTTTCTATCAACCCTTCATCCTCAAGCTCCTTTAACTTTCTAGCAGCAGTCTGAACACTCTGTCCAATCTTTTCAGCTAACTCCTTAGAGCTAATCTTCAACACCTTTTTAGTTGCATTCATCAAAGCCAAAGTCTTTAACACCTGCAACATTTTTGAGATGCATCTCAATAATGGTATATATTGTTTTTCATTAAGTTGTCAAAGATTTGTAGAATAGCTTAAAACTCTCTGATTTGGTAAGTAATTTATCAAAATCAAGCTTATCTGCGAAGTCTTTCAATCTTTCATTCTTATAGCTCAACTTTCGTTTTAAAACTTCATTCGGCTTGTCTTTGACATTGTAACCCGTTTTATCAAAAGCTATTCCATAAGATATACAAATCCACTCCTCTATTTCTGGTCCTGTAGCTATTACTACGATTTTACTTTTATCTTCGCTTTTCAGTCCGCTTAGATGTCGCCAGATGTCTTTATCTTCGTCGTAGTTGTATATGTTCTCTTTGTCGATTATTATTAAAACCTTATCAACTTCTCTAACGACAGATTTAACCTTTCTAAATTTGCTTTCATTACACTTCTTGATCAAAGCTGGTGAGTTTCTTTGGTATTCAAATCTTCTATTTTTGATCTTGCCGTCTTCAATTAAACGATCTATAACTTTTCGTATAAATCCAGGACCGTATTTATCTTCAACGAAAATAGCTATTTTTAGAATCTCAGTTTTATCTTTGAGCTTTATAAGTCTCATTGTTACACATTATGTCAATCCATATAGGACTTTTTCTCCAAGCGTTATTCCTAACTCTTCAAGCTCTTTCATTAGCTCTTCCTTGCTCTTGTATTCCGTTAGATTTTTAATTTCGACACCATCGTCGGTTGGCTTGAATATGAAAATCTCCTCAGGTTCAACTAAGTTTAAGACGATTGGAGAATGAGTTGCTACAAATACACAACCTTCGCAATCCTCTTTAAGTGTACTTACGATAAACTCCAACAATTCAGGATGCAACGAGTTTTCAATTTCGTCTATTAACAAAATGCTTGGATTTTGCTCTAAAGCCGTTAAGATTACAAGTAGTTTGATTAGTCCATCAGGTAAGTGTTCCTTTGAGAATTCGGTTCTACTATTAAGATCGTAAAGATAGAAATTCATGTTCTTAAAGTATCCTCTTCCGTTGAAATAGTTTTCAAGTGCGTATTCTATCCTCTCAGGTAATCTGTTCTCTTTAAGCTGTGTTAAAGCCAAAATATCAAGAGCATTTTCACCTCTTTCGTTTAAAGGCTCGTCTCTTGGAATAAGTTTACGCTTGTATTTTATCTCGTTCAGATTTAGAGGAAGAAGTACTATTGTCTTGAAAAGAGCTAATAGAGGCAAATAAATTGTTAGTTGTAATCTATCTGATAATTCCTTCGAAATTTTTACTCGTATAGTTTCTTTTATCTTATTAAATGGTATATATAATTCCTTTGGTTGCACACCTGCTTTAGAGAGGTAATTCTCAAATTCCTTTTCGAATTCATCTACAGCCTTTTTAGGTAATATTTTTAGAATGTCAGCAATTAGTAGATCACCTATCGAATCCATTATATAATCATCAAAATTAAGAAATAATCTTAAACCTCCTTCAATTATCTCTACAATCTCAAAATGTAAGCTTTTAATACTTATATCGTTATTACTCAACTCATATACTTTTTCATTTAGCTGAACTTTCCAAGTATCACCATGTCTTTCAATTGCAAATCGATAATTTAACTTTGGTATCTCAATTTCAATACTCTCCTTCAATATTTTTAAATTCTCTGCTCTATCAGCCAAAAAGCTTGCCGAAATCCTTCGAAAAATATCAAAAGATATATCTTTTTCAATTTTAGCATCTCCAAACAACAAACTGTATTTCTTTAAAAACTCTGTCAAAGAAGTCCTTTCAATGGTCTCAATTTCAAACTCAATCGGCAAACTCCTCTGATGATTCCAAACGACATTTTCGTAACCATCCCACTCTAAAAACGGATATGGATTTCTCTCAACATAAATATTCCTAAGAAGCTTAAAGAACTCTAAGAAATTGGTCTTTCCGCTACCATTTGGACCAATTAGAACGTTAAACTTTCTAGGTTTGATCGAGACATCTTTGAGGTTCTTAAAATTCTTTATCATGATTTTCGTAATTTCAACAGCCATAGGTATGATTCGAAAAGATTTAATTTAAAGCTTAAGGTTTATAACAACGCAAAGATAGTAAACATCATGAAAACGTCGAGAATAAGCGGTTTCTACAAGCTCGATGTTGAAGAAAGGCTAAAGATTTTAAAGAATTTTGCGGAATTAAGTCATGAAGAAGTTGAATTGCTTAAAAAATCAAAAATTGGATTGGAAATTGCCAATTCCATGATAGAAAACGTTGTTGGAACTTTCGAGTTACCGATTGGTATTGCCACAAACTTTCTGATTGATGGTAAAGAGTATCTAATTCCCATGGTTATTGAAGAGCCGAGTGTGGTTGCTGCAGCAAGCAATGGTGCAAGAATTGCAAGGATTAAGGGTGGATTTGAAACTTATTACACTGGCTCAATAATGATAGGCCAGATTCAAATATTGACAAACAATCCATTTTCAGCAAAATTTGAGATTTTGAGACATAAGGATGAGATAATAGAGTTTGCAAACGATATGGAATCATCAATAATAAAAATTGGTGGTGGTTGTAAGGATTTGTTCGTTAGGGAGTTCGATGAAATGATAGTTGTTAATCTTCTGATAGATGTGAAGGATGCCATGGGTGCCAATTTCATAAATACTATGTGTGAGAGAGTAGCACATTTTTTGGAGAGAATAACAAAGGGTAAAGCTTTGTTGAGGATACTATCAAATTTATGTCCTCAAAGACTTGCAATATCTAAAGCCATCTTCGATAAAAATGCAGTTGGTGGTGAAGATATTGTTAAGGGAATAATGAAAGCCTATGAGCTTGCTAAGGTTGATGTATACAGATGTGCAACTCATAACAAGGGAATAATGAACGGAGTATGTGCCGTCTTAATTGCGACTGGTAACGATTTTAGAGCAGTTGAATCGGCATGTCATGCTTATTCAGCAATGAAAGGTTACAAACCACTTACACACTACGAGGTTAATGAAGAGGGAGATCTAGTTGGATACATAGAATTGCCAATGTCTGTTGGTGTGGTTGGTGGTGTTAGAGCAAATCCCTTAGCAAGAATTTGTCTAAAAATTTTGGGTGTTAAAAGTGCTGAAGAACTTGCAAGGGTAATAGCTTCTGTAGGTCTTGCCCAAAACTTTTCAGCTTTAAGGGCATTGGTTGCTGAAGGTATTCAAAGGGGACATATGAGATTGCATGCAAAAAGCTTGGCAATATCTGCTGGAGCTAAGGGAGATGAAGTTGAGAAAGTTGTGGAAAGAATGATTGAAGAGGGAAAGATTAGCTTAAGTAGGGCCAAAGAGATTTTGAAGGAGATTAGGGTATGAGGTTAGGAAAGGCACCGACAGTCGTTTCAATATTTGCTTTAATGACATTAATTTACACTTTAGCCTTTCAAATTTTAGAGGGGAAAGATGTTCTAACAAGCCTATACTGGACTGTTATAACAATGGCTACAATAGGATACGGAGATATTACACCCCAAACTACTACGGGAAAGATTTTGGCAATGATGATAGCAATTTCTGGAATAGCGATATATACAGCCTTTGCATCTATAATAGTTGATTATATAACGGAAAGAAATATTAAGAGGATATACGGTCTTTACAGTGTGAAAGAGAAGGAACACATAGTCATAATAGGTTGGAACGAAGCTACAAAGGAAGCTTTGAAGGAGTTAAAGGTTAATGTTGATTACGATATTGTTGTAGTTTCCGAAAATCCAATAGATCAAAAGTGTGTTGTTGGTGATTGTACGGATGAAGATGTTTTGAAAAAGGCTGGTGTAGATAGAGCAAAATTTATCATAATAAGCACTGGAGATGATTCTAAAACAATTTTGACTACATTGATTGTGAAGAAGATAAATCCCAATGCATCCATAATAGCTGAAGCTTTGAGAGCTGAAAATGTTGAACTCATGAAATTTGCTGGAGCAAATTCAGTTGTTTTATCTGAAGGTTTTGCTGGCAGATTGTTGGCAAGCGCTGTATTTGAGGATTCAGTTGTAAAGTTCTTTGAAGAGGTTTCGACAAGCACTTATGGTGAAGATATCTTTGAAATGGATGGAAAGGATTTTGCTGGATTGACAGTCTTAGATTCTATGATTAGGCTGAAAAAGGAAAGAAACTATGTTCTTGTTGGAATAGTTAGAAATGGGGTTGTAATAAATCCAAAGGCTGATGAAATTATAAGAAATGATGACAAACTGCTCGTATTGGGTAGAAAGAACATAAATTAAAAATTTCAACTTGAGATAATTTTTAAATTCAGTTATTCAACAGTTTTAGGAGGTGATAATTATGGCAATTGAGATAAAAGAGGTTCAAAGATTCGAAAGAATTGGTGCTCATTCGCACATAAAGGGACTTGGATTGGATGAAAATTTGAGGGCTTTGGATGTTGCAGATGGATTGGTTGGACAAAGGAAGGCGAGGGAGGCTGCTGGTATTATCGTTAGACTTATAAAGGAGGGAAAAATGGCTGGAAGGGGAATTTTAATGGCCGGTCCCCCTGGCACTGGTAAAACAGCTATAGCTGTAGCAATAAGCAAGGAATTGGGCAAAGATATACCATTTGTCCATGTTTCGGCAAGCGAATTTTACAGTACTGAGATGAAGAAGACTGAGGCACTAATTCAGGCAATGAGAAGAGCGATAGGTGTAAGAATTAAGGAAACTAGAACTGTTTTAGAGGGGGAGGTTGTGGGATTGGATTATAACATGGTTCCAAACCCATACAATCCAACTCAAAAGATTCCAGAATCTGCAACTCTAACTTTGGCAACTAAAGATGAAAAGAGAACATTCACTGTGAGTGGTAGACTTGCAATGCAGTTTTTGTATCAGGGAATTGAGGTTGGAGATGTTATAATGATCGATAAGGAAACGGGAAGAATTGTTAAACTGGGTAAGAGTGATAAGGCAAAGAAAAAGTTTGATTTGGGAGATGTGGAAACTGTAGAAGTTCCATCTGGAAGAATAGAGAAGGAGAAGGAATTTACATACGTTGTAACTTTACATGATTTGGATGAGGCCAATGCAAGAAGATCAGTTTTCAGTTTGTTTGAACCTGTAAGCAGAGAAATAGATAGTGAAGTTAGAGAGGCAGTTGATGAACAGGTTAAGAGATGGGTTGAAGAGGGTAAAGCTGAATTGGTTCCGGGAGTTCTCTTCATAGATGAAACACATTTGATGGACATAGAACTATTTGCTTTCATGAATCGTGCAATGGAATCAGAAATGGCTCCGATAATAATTTTGTCATCTAACAGAGGTTTTGCAAAGATAAGAGGAACTGACATAATTTCACCACATGGAATACCACTAGATTTGCTCGACAGACTTCTTATAATAACTACTGAGCCATATTCAAGGGAAGAGATAAGAAAGATAGTAGAGATAAGGGCTGAGGAATTGGGAATAAGTTTGAGTGAAGATGCATTGGAATTGCTTACAGAATTGGGAGAGAAAAACAGTCTAAGGTATTCTGTTCAGTTATTGGCTCCTGCAAAAGAATTTGCAAAGCTAAGAAATTCAGGAAAGGTTGATGTTGAAGATGTAAAAAGGGCTTCCGAATTGTTTGTTGATGTCAGTCAGAGTTCAAGTTATCTGAAGAAGTGGGAGGAAAGGATGTTGGCTCAGTAAAATTTTTATGGGCCCGCCCGGATTCGAACCGGGGATCTCCTGCGTGTGAGGCAGGCGTCATAACCCCTAGACCACGGGCCCTTAAACATCAGTATTACCTGAACATAAAAGTATTGCGATAATATTAATTGCAAAGTGTATTAGCTTGGAAAATGAAATATTTAATTCTCATACCAGACGGAATGGCAGATTATAAAATAAGAGAAATTGGTAATAGAACACCACTACAGGTTGCAGATAAGCCTAATATGGATTTCTTAGCTAAAGAGGGTTGCTGTGGTATAGCAAAAACAATTCCAGAAGGATTTTATCCTGGGAGCGATATTGCCAATTTAACAATTCTTGGAATTGATGTAAAGAAGTATTACACTGGAAGAGGACCTATAGAGGCTGTAGCAATGGGTGTGAGAGGTAAGGTTGTATTCAGATGTAACTTGGTGAGAGTTGAGAATGGTGTAATGAAAGATTACAGTGGTGGTAGAATAGGTGATGATGAGGCAAGAGAGGTATTTAAAGCTTTGAATGAAAGTTGTCCCGAATTCGTTAGATTTTATGCTGGAAAGAGTTATAGGGGTTTGCTTGCCATAGATAAAGATTTTGATTGCAAAATCTTTACAACTCCCCCACATGACATAACTGGAAAAGATATTGAAAGTTTTTTACCTAAAGGTTGCGATCTTGCAGATTTACTTATAGAATTGATTGAGATTTCGAAAGATGTTGTTCCAAACATTACAGATAAAGCAAACATGATTTGGCCTTGGGGAGGAGGTAGAATCCCGAGATTTCCAAGTTTTAAGAAAATGTACGGTTTGAAAGGAGCTTTAATCTCTGAAGTCGATCTGATAAAGGGAATTGGAAAATGCCTCGATATGAGCATTTTTGAAGTTGAGGGTGCAACTGGTTATATAGATACAAATTACAAGGGATTGGCAAAGACAACACTTAAAGCTCTAAGAGATCATGACATCGTAATGCTCCATGTAGAGGGAATTGATGAGGTTAGTCATGAAGGAGATTTGGAAAAGAAGATTGAAGGTATTGAAATTTACGATGAGAAAATCGTAGGATACATAATAGACAGGTTAGATCTGGAGAATTTTAGGATTTTGCTTCTCCCAGACCATTACACACCAATAAAACTTAGAACTCATACAAAAGATCCAGTACCATTCCTAATATACGGGAAAAAAAGGGATGATGTCAGAAATTTTGATGAATTCAGCTGTAGAAAGGGTAAGTTTGGATTGATGGAAGGAATAAATCTCATGAAATTACTACTATGAACACAGAATATTTTGAAAAACTACATAGGATTGCATTTTCTACACCGAGATTACTGACAAGTACAACACTGCTCATTTTGTCATCTATGCTTATTTACATACTAAATCTAAAAATTCTAAACTTTCTTTCCTTTGCCATAATACTTGCCATACTTATACCCTTGCTGAAGACGAAGTTCGAAATCGCAAGATACACATTTTTCATAACTTTCATCTCCATATCCGTAATACTCAGTGATACAATCTCCAGATTTCTGAACACTTTCCCCAATGGTATATTTGTAGCATTTGTAACAATTACAGTTCTCTATTTCATGTCCGAATCTGGAATAGTTAAGACATCGATTTCTTCAACAATTCTTTCGCTTTTATTCTTTCCTAAACCTATTACAGTTCTAGGAATATTTCTTGGAATATTATTTATATTCTTAATGAATAAAGAATTCTACGGATACAACCTAAGAGAATGCTTTAAGTCTTTTCTACTATCTTGGCTTACTAACGATCCAAAATACTTCGAAAAAGTTTTGATAGATAGAGCTGTGGAAGTTGAAGGAATTGTTAGATGTCTCAACATAGGAAGGGCGAGAATTGTTACAACATCTTTTCATCCTGGTCCACTAAGAAACATAGGTGGAGCAAAGTTGGTGGAAATGATAAACTCGCTTGAAAACACATTTTATCTCCACAGTCCAACAGATCATTCACTGAATCCAGCAAGTGTGAGAGATGTTATGAAAATTGTAAGTTCAATAAAATGCTCAGAAAAAAAGCTTAACCCAATGAAACCTTTTGAAATAGATGGCGAAAATTACATTTTAACTGTTTTTCCATTCGATAAATTGAGATTGATATTTGTAAGTGGAAAAGAATGCATAGACGATTTGCCCAGAGAAATAAATGTAAGAGATGCCATTATAATTGATGCACATAATGCACATTGTAAAAAATTTGAACCGAATGTAGATGAGCTAAAAAGTCTTATCGAAAGATCTTTGAATATTGAAACGGAATACTGCAATCTCAGATATTTCTTCAAAAAGTTCGATATTGAAACGAACAGTATATGCGGTAGTTTTACAATACTTGTATTGGATTACAACTTTGAGAAATTTGCAATAATTGTCTTTGATGGAAACAATGTAAAATTGGAATTCAGAAAAGAGATAGAAAGATTTTGTAAGGAAAGAGGTTTCAAAGCAATAGTTGTATCAACAGACAATCATTCAAAAACTGTAATTACTACCAAGTTTACATATCTACCAGTGGGTTCAGATGATAGAGATAGAGTTGTCTTCAAATATCTTGAGGAATGTTTAAATAAAAAAACTGAGGAATGCGAAGTCTTTTTTGGAGAAAAGAAGGTTTCTGTAAAGGTGGTTGGTGAAAACTTCTGTAAGTTCGTAGATAGAGCTGGAATTTACGGTATCAAAATAACATTTACATACATATCTCTGCTTGTAGCATCATTTATACTTTCGACAATAATTTAAAGAATTGAAGAAATTTCATACATGGTAGTTGCGGTTACAATGGTAAACGTAAAACCGGGAAAGGAAAAAGATTTCTACAATGCTGTAAAGGGTTTGGAAAATGTTAGAGATGTTATACACGTTTTTGGTGAGTTCGATTTTGTAGTTATTGTTGAAGCAAAGGATTTAAATGACCTAAACAAGACTGTGGACAATATAAGAGGTATGGATGGAGTTACTAAGACTCAGACTGTTATAGGAGCTGAGATAGAATGAACTACTATCGTTCTTCGAAC
>Ga0190312_1000382_pt1 | contig 14430 bp, 14 predicted proteins | sample 487007910_MG_FD_165046 | JGI IMG/M metagenome (GOLD analysis project Ga0190312, IMG submission 165046) | Hydrothermal vent sediment bacterial communities from Southern Trench, Guaymas Basin, Mexico - 4870-07-9-10_MG | ecosystem: Environmental > Aquatic > Marine > Hydrothermal vents > Sediment ... | reverse complement strand
GGTTAGAGACATAGGAAAACCTGGATTATCTGACCTGGGGGAAGTAGCAGCGATTATTAGGGAGCTCCAAGAAGACTATGACCACGGTGTCCCAAAGAGAACCATTAATGCACGTACATGGGTTCTGTTTATGGCTATCCTCAAATCAAAGAAGATAGATCCAGAGACTAAGAAGAAAGCGATCGCCATGATAAATGATTTCAGAGCTAAATTTGGTTGGAAACCATTCGAACCAAAGAAACCCTTAGAATAAGCATTACCCACAGGCGGATAGCAATATCTTTATTTTTTCGAAGCGGTCTTTTTTCGATAATGATTTTGGTGTGCTTTGATGGGGTGTCTCTCATTTAGGATAGGAGACTGGAACATATCACTGGCGGAGGACTCAAAGCCGCACGAGCTTATGATAGAGCTAACAACCGAATGTAATCTCAACTGCTTGCACTGCTTTCGGAATTCTATGAGAGAGCCGTTCGGATCGATGACAAAAGAAACCATGGTCAGAATTCTAAGCGAAATTGAAAAGAATGGAGTGAAAGCTGTTTCGCTATCCGGTTGGGGAGAACCTCTTTACCATCCAGATGCTCTCTGGTTCATCGAGGAACTTAAAAAACGAGATGTAAGAGTCCTCCTAAATACCAATGGTATTCTTCTTCTAGATAACATCGAAAAACTAGTTAGGTTGGGTGTCGATGTTATAATCGTAAGTTTGGATGCAACTGAACCTGAAACATATGCGGAAATTAGGAGGGGTGGAAGTTTTGATCTGTGCATAAAAAGTCTTAGGAAACTCTGCGAGGCGAAACGAAAGTACGCATCAAATAGACCTCTGATCGGCATACAGTTTACCATAAACATCATGAATGTTTACAATATACATAAGCTTTCTCTCTTCGCTCGGAAATACGGGATAGGCCTGATATACCTCTCAAATCTCATACCAGTTTCAAAGAAACATGAGGAGCTCGCATGCTATCAGAACGAAGAATGTGTGAGGGAGTTCTCTAGACAAATCGATATCCTAGGGAGAAAAATCATAGATATATGGAATGTTTATGTTTCTAGGTGCTATATGACTCCTCAACAGACATTCCAATGCCCCTTCATTGAGAACAGAGCATTATTCATTCGATGGGATGGAAAGGTAGCTCCATGCATGCAGTACTCACATGATTGGGAATTCTTCTTTGATGGGATAGGTAGAACTATTAAGAGAGTGATTTTTGGTGACATAAACACTGAGAGCCTCATGGACATCTGGAGAAAAGATGAATATGCCCAGTTTAGATTCAGGGTAGCATTTGGGTATAGACCTTCATGCTTTGATTGTACTCTCCGCGACTGGTGCTCATATACTTTCTCAAACGAGTCCGATTGCTATGGAAACACACCTACCTGCGCTCACTGCCCATTCGCACGAGGACTTGTTTCATGTCCATTACTAGCATCTCTCAGGTTATCACGGGCTGAGTCTTGGATATGGGAGAAACCCTAAAGCTTGCTTATCTTGATTATAAGCTGGAGAGAGTTGATGGCACACCTTTAAGACCCCCCTTATGTGATGCTTGACGGTATTAGGTGCCCACTTTATTTTTTGTGACTCCGCTACTTAGAGTTTAATCTCTTTGATCAACAATATACTCTTTCTGGTAAATCTCCTCAGCAAATAGTGAGAGGAATGTTGAGATGAGCCCTAAGACGAATAGTACTGAGAACGCCAATGAGTATGAGTGGTGTGTGACTAAGAACCCAACTAGTATCGGACCAAAGATCATGCCGAATGCACGCGTAGTGTTTGTGAGGCTTAGAATCTCACTTGCCTTGCTTTTAGGCGCGACATCTCGCAGATATGGGTTGGCACCAGCAATCATTGTGGAGTATGCGGTACCAATAACGATGAATGCGAGGATGAAGTCTAGTAGTGTCCTCGCAAACATTAGTGTGATTGGTATGAATGAGGACAGCAGGAATCCTGATACAAAAAGTTTTTTGCGTCCGACCCTATCGGAAAGTCTGCTTAGAGGATGAATAAGTGTTGTTTGGACGAAGCTATTCATTGCTGATACATACCCAACATATACCCTATCTATACCTACCCTCTGCATATACACATATACGACGGAGAAGATCCCCATTATGGCGAGATGCCTAATGGCCAGACTAAGAACAAGGAAATATGCTTTTCCCCTCCTAAGCTCGCCTATAAGCCTTATAGATGCTAATGACGAAAACATCTTGCTTGGGGGCTCCTCTCTTCGAATCCTGGGTTTTGAGGGTAGGAGGATGAGTAGTATGCTTGACATCAGTGAGGCTAACCCAGCGAAGATGATGAGCTCTAATGGATCCACAAGATATAAGCATACACTAGAAAGGATTCCAGAAATAAAAAATCCGAACGCAACAGCCGTATTGTAGACACCTAAAACATAGCCGAATTCCTCTGGTTTCCTATCTAGGGTTAGGTACCCTTGAACACAGGGCAGATAAGCGGAGGAGAAGATGCCTGTGAGGAATCTAAGAATTAGAATCTGATGATAGCTACTAAATACCATGTGAAGATATGTGAGAAACGATACTATGAGTTGAGTAGTAATAACCAATCTTTTTCTCTCACCAGTAACATCTGCTACGTATCCCCATATAGATGTCAGCAAGAAAATGGGGATCCAATACACCGTAGATATGAGCGCAATCTCAAAATCGGATACAACATCGAAGAAGATTATCTGCATAGCTATTATCATTATCCCAACATTCAATATCATAGCGAACGTAGCAACAAAAGCAACAGTAAGTTCACGATCCACACGCAACATTTCGATCAAGAAGTAAAGGGTTTTCCAAATTAATTAACCCAAATACATATCCAAAAAGCTTGGTACCTAAGAATTCTTATTTGGGGATACAAGAAGCTCTCTTCTTTCCTTTAGGAGAAGGCTCAGCTTCCAGACATCAGTACTTATGGTTATGCTTGTCTTGCCCCAGTATAAGGCGGATATAAACCACATCGACACGGCGATTATAAGGGGGATGCGGAAACTGTGGAAGAAATCAACAAGCAAACCCAGTATAGCGATGCTTATGCTTTTAGATAGGAGCTCAATTATGTTTGTACCAGAAATAACGGTTGCTCTGTGCTCAGGAAGATTCACCTCAGAAAGTACAGCAACTTTTATTGAGCCGATGGAAGAATTTACAACCATAGCTATGAAGAAAGACATAATGGCTGTAAGAAGAAGAGGGTTTGTTGTGAGCATCACGAAAAGGGTCTGTACAGCCTTTATGAAGTCATTTGTTTCAAAGTCCAAACGTAGTGGTATCATAAGAAAGAACAGGTAGGCGAATGCTGTTATTGATGAGCATGTAGCGGCGATTATGGGTCGGGCCCGTGGTGTTCTTCGTGAGAGTATATCTGCTATTTTAGCGATTATGAGACCTCCAATACTACCTATGGCTCCCAGACCCATTATTACTGAGGCTACAACTTCGTTTACTCCCGCTTCGGCTATGAGGTATTGTAGCATCCAAACCTCGATAGCCCCACTACCTATGATGCCGAAAACTCCCTGGAGGACTATGTAAATATTGCTTCTATTCCCAGTAATGATCTTTAGATCTTCGGGTCTGAGGGTGAACGGATACCTATACGTTCTTCTTAGCACATCGTGGAGTTCCTCTTCCGAGAATCCCTTCGGAGGCTCCTTAAGCAGCATTGCGAAAGGAAGGCTGATTATCATCATAAGCAACATGATGATAAGTATTGGTAGTTTCCAATCTCCAAACATCGCCACGGTGATTATGCCGAGACCGAATCCGAATGCGTAGCCGAAACCACTAAAAAGCGCGAATGTCATAAGTATTCCTGCTCTCGCCTCTCTTCTTGCGAGATCCAAGATTATTGTTGTTGCGAGTGGTGATATCACACTGATTGACATTCCGGCCAATATGTAGAACAGAGCGAAGAGTATGGGGATATCCGTAGTTATGCTTAGCGCTGTGAACACAATATTTCCTAGGATACCAATGAGTATAAGTAGCCTTCTTGAAAGCCCAGTATAATCAGAGTATATAGCCCAGCCTAGAGCCGCAAGCCCAGCAAGGAACATGTATATGCCTATAAGTAATCCCCCAAACCCAAATGTCGTGTTGAAGCTTCTGATCATGGGTCTCAGTATTGGGATTAGAACACTTCTATGGGCACTTTGTAGCCCAGCAAGTATAACTAGCTGGATAAACAATATTTGTCTCTTAAGCTTCATCACGGGTCTCCTCTAAGTCCCGAAGAGTAAGTTCGTCTAGGAAAGAATCTATGAATGTACGAACGAACTCAGCACGCTTCTTAGCAGCTTTCTTTGCGGTTCCAGTGTGCATCATTTCCGGGAGCCTCAGAATTTTCTCAAAGAAATGAGCTAGAGCGCCTCCCCTAGTTGGATTCTGCGGGTCATAGAGTTCTCTGCCCAGATGAGCGCTGTAAGAAAAAACGCGGGCAACTCCTATTGCTCCTAGGGCGTCGAGTCTGTCGGCATCCCTAAGTATCATGGACTCCAGAGATGAGGGTTCGCCATGAGTACTATAGCTATGCTCTTCGATGATTTTCGCAACATCATCCGCTATGTGTTTGAATTCTGTCTTCTTTAGGAATTCTCTGGCAAACTTGGCTGACTCATAGGCATGATTCTTTTGGTGGCGCATAACATCGTGGAGGAGCGATGCAAGAAGTATCTTTGCGAAATCCCCACCATATTTCCTCTGCAGATATATGGCTATCTCAGCCACACGGATCATATGCTCAACATCATGCCCAGGAACAAACCCAGCATCAATTATTTCAAGTGCGTCTCCCAGAAGCTCGAAACCTCGCTTAATGAGTTTCAACTCTGTGTCTGAGAAATCTATTCCAACATCTCTAAGCTTCCTTATAAAGACTTCCATTCTCCTGCTCAAATCCATGGAGACTCCCAGTATGGAGCGTATTGTGGCCTAAAAAATTGAACTAAAAGCTCTAAACACACTCAAACGACCATGACTGTATTGCGACATAAAGCTTATAAAAAAGACTTTTTCAATTATATTAATACGCTAGGGGTATCAATAGGTGGTAGATGTGAAGGCGTACATTCTTATTAGAGTAGAAGCTGGAAAGGAGAATTATGTCTTGGACGAGATTATAAAGGTTGAGGGGGTCCGAAAAGCAAGTTTAGTTTTCGGCCCATTTGACATAATTGCTGAGGTAGAAGCTCTCTCACATGACGAGCTAGATAAGACTGTCAGTGGGTCGATACGGAGAATAGCCGGTGTGAAGGATTCTTTGACACTCGTAGTAGCTGAGGAAAAAACAAAATAATTTTTCGGAGCTCATGAACATATCGGAGTCATTTTGTAATCCCCTTTTTTATTGTTTATTCTACGTCAGCTCCTTCATATATATTATATCTCCCTCAAAATACACCATTCGCCTAAGAAATCTTTTTGTGTTACTGCTTCCAAGAATATGCCTCATCTCCTCTATTGTTACTCTGCGATAACCATTTTTCTCGAAGAATCGCTGTGTTTTGACGTTCTCTGGCCCCGTTATAGCCCAGATTCTCTCAGCTTTTTCTTGTAGTGTGACCTTCTCTGCCTTTCTAAGCAATGCTGTTCCGATTCCTCGCCGTTGGTACTCTGGATGAACAAATATATACCAGATGTGGCCCTCAATGGAACGTGTTAGGCGAAAAGCCTCAAACTCTATGACGCCCACAATTTTACCGTTAACCTCAGCAACATATGTGTGTGGCGCTCTTCGTGCACCTACGACGCTCCAGTATTTATCAACCTCGCTCTCGAAGGCCAACCTTGCGAGGTTCCTTACTTGGCTAAGATCATCAAGTTGAAACCTTCTAATATGTATGATATATGCCCGCTTACCCTCGTTGCTGGTTTCCATATGATCAAACACCTATCAGTAGTTAGTCATTTGGAAAGCTAATAACGAGGTACTTCTTACCGTCGTGCCTTTTAACTATCTTGATTTCCAACCTACTTTTTTCCGTTATGCCCAGCTCCTTGGATATACATTCCCATTCGCGGGGACCGATATATATCGCTTTTCCGCTCCCCAAATTTATTGGTTCCCTCTGATACCTTGCAAGCACCGAGCCAGTTAATATGAAATCGTTAATGAATCCTGGTATCCCTCTGATATCAATTCTACCTCTATCACCAATGCACAGCATCTTGTTTAATCTTCTAAGAGTTGCTCTTATGACCCCAATTTCCTCGATTCTCTCGATCAATAAGAGTTCATCATATAAACTCTGGAGATACTTGTATAGCCTATTTAACGCTTCAAACCCCTCTCTGTTGCCTATGATGTTCTCTAGGAGGTCTATAGCGGATGCCAAGTCCTCCTTGGAGGGTCTGTTAACACCTAAAACCTTGTGCAAAACTTGGAGCAATTTATAGATAGGTTTAGTGTCGTTGAAATAGTCTATAAGTTGCACTATTTCCTTTATAGCTTGTGCCATCAGAGGACTTGATGAGCTCTGGTTTTGATTTGCTGGCAATATCTGGGAGTATAGGTCAGATATCTTGTTCTCTATGAATATGTATCTGAGGCGCATCAAGTTAGTAAGCCTATCTATGATCTTTGGGGGCTCATTTATGTTATCCTCACCATAACCACTGAGATAATATATCCCCTCACTATTCGGTAGAGTCACATACGGATACTTCAGAATCTCATTAAGAGTGTTGAGCGTCTGAGAGAGCTCGCGGCTATATGGTGCGAGAACAACGAAGAATCTATACTCACCCTCAGAGAATGGCATGAGCTTGTACTCCCTAACAGAGTATTCTGGCATGCGGAGACACGTCTTAGAGAAGGTATACTTTGTGAACTCTATGGCAAGCTTCTTATCCATTATGTCTTCTTCCTTGAAGCTGACTATAAACCAGGATGTTTTAGCCTCAAAATTCAGATTCACATCAGCATCGACATCTTTATAGCCAATAGCATCGAGAAATCTCCGAACAAGAACACCAATCATGCTATTTATTCTTCTAACAACCCTCTTACTAAGTCTTTTAAAAGAGAAGAAAGTCCAGAGATTCCTAATACCTATTCTTCTCTCAGTGAGAAATATCTGTATCGGAGACTTAAGTACGACGTGGTCTGGGCTGATGACTAGGGTATCAGAAGTCTCAACAAAATCACCCCCCTTCTTCTTCATCGAACCCCCTCAGTCGAAAATCAGTAGAAAAACTCAATTTTCTTCATAGATTAGCATTAGGCTATAAAAAAACAACGAATATCGTGATGAGGAAAACATAAAGCTATGCTAAGTAGATCTCTATCCTCTCCTTCCCCTTTCCAAGATTTCTTCTCTTGAGGCGTATGTCTCCTACTTCTGTTGTGCTCCGAACATGAAGACCGCTGCAGGGTATCTCCCAGCGATCCATCCTCCAGATCCTAATATGGGGATCCTCGGGCTTCCTATATATCACTATGTTGTAAGGTTTTTCGAGGTATGGCTTCAGAAACTTCATTATGTCATCAAAATAGTCGGATATTATACCATCAAACGCATAGTCTAACCTGGATTTCTCTGGGCTGACATGAGACCCTATTATCTCAAGCCTACCGATTATCTCCTCAACAGCGATGCTGACTAGATGTGCCGCTGTGTGAAGACGCATCATCCGGTATCTTCTGTCCCAGTCCAACACCAATTTTACCTCGTCCCCAACATTGAAGTTTGGCTTCTCAGATAATATATGCCCAAAATCCTCTGGACGCACATCAACTACCCGGATGCTGTTAATAAATCCTTGGTCAGATTCCTGGCCCCCACTCTCAGCAAAGAATATGGTCTGGTCCAACCAGACTACATTATCCTCAATCTTAACAATCCTAGCTTTGGCCTCTCGCAGATATGCATCCTCATAGAATAGTAGCTTAGTCATCAACCCCGATCACCAATCTAGACTATAAAACGAGTTATTAGTTTGGTAAAACAAAAAGTGTTGTGTCATCTTTAATGTTGTTGATACAACTTAATATTGGGTAGCCGACATACATGAAAAAAGCCTCTAACTTAATAAGATGATAATTATTGTAATATGATAGCGTTTTCGTCTGGGTGTTCTTCTTGTCCGCATATGTGAGAATTAGTGATCTTCTAGGCGATGAGCTTATAGGATTTGTTCTTTCTGACGCATCGGTAACGAGTATCCCTGTCTCAATATTTTCGGGGGATGCTGAGATATCCATTAGAGAAGAGGAACTCATGCTAATTTATGATGAGGAGCATCCTGGAACACCAATAATACTTGGGGTTCTAAGGAAGATAAGTAGGCTTGAGCCCTACCTAAGGAAGCGTGTGAAGGTGGGTATAGAGGAGTACCCAGATGCGATAGATAAGATCGAGAAGCTTGTCTATACAAACGTGTACATTATGCCTCTAGCAGAAATCATCGTTGATGAAGAAAACGTCGTCGGTATGAGTAGAAATGTCACATATGTTCCTTTTCCAGGAAGCAAGGTTTATAGAGTTAAACGCGGGGACATCATCACAAAGTTGTTGGCAACAACAATATCGGATACCCGATCGCCCATAGTCGTTGGGACACACAAGTACTCGACAGATGTCGAAATTCCTCTAGACCCTAAATATGTTCAGTATCATATAGGCGTGTTTGGAGCGACGGGTATGGGAAAATCCAGGCTGGTGAAGGTGCTTGTAGATGAGATCGTCCAGAAAACGGAGTATGCTGTCATAGTGTTCGACCATACGGGTATGGACTATACTGTTTTCTATCCAGATACAACGATTAGTTCGCTAGAAATAGAGCTGGGACCACTTGGTATAGCAGATTTCTTTATGAAGAAGCTTAGACTAAGCGAGTACTACACTACGTATTTAGAATTCTTTGGTGCTGAGCTCAAGAAGACTATTCCGAAGTATAGGGAGCGATTAGAGTCTACTGAAAATCCTAGGGAGGAGGAGCTTCGTAGTATCCATAGGGAGATAACAACCAAGCTACAGACAATAGCTAAGACGCTTGGAGCTAGAGACGATACCGTCAAGAGCCTTGGGATGAGGATGCAGTACTTCATAGAGCCGGAGCTCCTAGAGAGTATGCTGCTTGGAAGAAAATACTCTGTGGAGGACATAATTAAGCTAGCTCGCAAAGCGAAGGAGGAGGGAAAGCCCCTCGTTATTGACCTATCATTCGAAGAGACCCTCGAGATGAAGAGGACGATCGTCGGAGATATAATCGAGAGTGGGTGGAGATGGATATTCGAAAAGAACTTCTTAGGCCAAGAAAGAAAATATGTGCCAATAAACCTTGTGATCGTTATTGATGAGGCTCAGAACTATGCTTGGGGAAGCGGATACTGCAAAGATCAAGTAGAGAGAATCGCGAGAGAAGGAAGAAAGTGGAAATATGGTCTAATATTGGCATCTCAAAGGCTTGCGAGAAGCATAGACCCTGATATAAGAGCAAACATAAATACTGTGTTTTTCTCCAAGCTGAGCCAAACGACGGATCTTCGCGAAATACAGGACTTCGCGGATATAACTGGCGTTGATATGTCAAATCTAGCACAGCTTGTTCCCCGAGAATTTTATGTGGCGGGACTAATGAATCCTCTAAGAAAGCCTGTAGCGATCAGGGTTAAAGAGGTAAAAGTGGCGATTTAACTTGGAGGAGGAAGAACCCGATCTCACACCCGAGCTCATAACGGAGCTCTCAAAGAAATCCCTTGAACAAGCATATAGGATAGGCGAACACATAGCACAGGTTTTAGGAGTCGTAACCAGTATTAGGGAAGCATTAGAAAGAAATCAGAAGTATGCTAGGATCATAAGGCTAGACCCAAAGCAGTCCCCAGAGCTAAAGGGAATATATGCTGTTGATTCCTCATTTCGTACACCCCTACCTCTAGTATATGGCGATCTATTCGTTGTAATTGGGGGGTACATAAGATATCCTCGCGCAAAAACAGACAACCCCAAGATCAATAGGGGGCTAAGAATAACGATCAGATGTGGAGAGGAACTTACAGGACGTATACAGACAGCGGTCTCCAAGATAATTGAGAGGAAGATAGCTCTCGAGATATTAACAGGAGAAGAATACGAGGCTGAATCCTGGGAATCACTCATGTTTGATGGGCCAATAATACCTCTATGGCCAATAGTTGTTATAACAACACGATTCTATAGGCAGGAAGAAAAAGTCCTAGAGCTCTCAGGGGAAGTTGCCAGTATCTCCAAAAATAAGAACAAAACACTCGTTGGGATCGTTAAGAGAGTCAGATCGCATTTCATTGGCAGAGGGCTCGTAAAATTACTCGAAGAGGAGGGGGAGGTAGTGCTCGATGACAAGACAAGAAACGCGTTGGAGAAGACAAGCGATAAAGCCATAGCAACGCTTATCTTGAAGCCTGGGGAAGCACTCATAATGGGGAAGCTTGGTGAGTCTACTATTGTTGATAAAACATTGATAACCGAGAAGCGAAGAGAGACCTTTACTACTTTTCTTGATGAGAATGGGTGGGCTAAGGATATATTGATCGGGTTCATAAAGCCCTTCCGATCGAAGCATATAGTAAGATTTGAGATAGCAGATTACGGTGGTATCGGTATGGAGAATATGCTGGCGTGGCTAAACGCTAATTCCTCACACACAGCATGTCCATATCCAATAGATATTGTGGATAGACTCACAAGCATGACGAACACGATGTATGAGATAGTAAGAAAAATGATCATCAGAGGTGCGGCAAAGAAACTATCCGAGTTTGTCGAAAAAAAGGAGATCGGGGAAGTTGACTTATTATTAGAACTTGCAGATCTGCAAAAGAAATACGTTCCGAACATGGGCTAGTATTTTTTGGTTTTTCCTTAAAATTACCCCAGTAGGTACAACAAACTCAGCGAAAGCAAGAAACTCAAAAAAGAGAATTTAAGGTTTTCCGTGAGTAGGGGCTAACAGATAGCCGATATTGGATTCTCCCCTTAAATCCATATATAAGGCAAATCCAAGTATTGATACCGCAATGATGCCTGGGATGCCTAATACGAGATGTAAAAGCTCACCCGAATCGGGATACAGAGCTGATCCATACCACATGAAGCCATTTATGGCTCCATGGCCCAGTGCAGGTAGTAGGATACTTCTGGTACGTAATCTAAGCCAGATTAGAACAGTCCCATGAGCTATGCAGAATGGTATGAAGAGTAGGAGCCCTAATGCTCTGAGGGTCTTATAGTTGTATCCCATGAATATGATTAGTGGTGCATGCCATAGAGCCCAAATAGTTCCTATGAAGATAATTACTCGTTCGAGAGAGTTCTGGGTTAATAATTTGTCCAGCAGGTAGCCCCTCCATCCGATCTCCTCACCCAGAGCAAACACGGCGTATACGAAAGGAGCTATTAGAACGCTCATCACAGCAATCTCATATAGTCTTTCTGGCGATATTTCCCTCTGAAGAGCAATTTGATAGATCCTAGTTTTGTATGCTGTTAGTCCCCAGTCAATATCGAATCCAAGGAGATCGAGAAGTATTGCGGCGACAACTATGAGGAACAATGGATACAAGTATGCTATTAGGAAGAATCTGATATCCTTGAATCTAGTCCTAAGAAAATAGGGAGGCTCCTTAAACATGTTGACCATGAGCCCAGCAATTGTTGCTGGCATAAACACTAATAGGATCATAAGGATATTTGCAAATGCGTAGTTACCGCTATTAGCTTCAAATACTATTATGAATTCTATGCTATAGGACACCGTGAACAGTACCACAAGGTACAGCATTGTGTTTCTATCCATCTCTATGAAGACCAATTTGCTCCCCCAAAAAATATAGAGAAAAACTTTAATGTAGTTTAATGGGGGATGATGACTGACTTGCCGTCTAGAACATTCATGATGACCCACCTCTCATCCTGACCGCAGAAATTATATGCGGATGAAGAAGATGCTACCCTTTGCCCATATCGCTGCTACATATCTACTATGGAGATTTCTTGGATTGTTCTTCCCGGCGGACACAGCTTCTCTCTTACTCGCCGTGTTTTTTGGTGTTTTTCTGGATGGTGATGTGATCTTTAAGCCCTCCGAGCATAGAGCATCCCCCTTCCATAGCCTAGTTCCATGGATAATGTTTATAGTTCTACTATACTGCATAGGATTTAAGTATTGGTGGACAGCACTATTTGGGCTGCTACACCTATCCTTAGACATGATTGATTGGAGTATCTACATTTTCTACCCGCTAACTAGGAGAACCATAGGCCTTCGTCTTTACGAGAGAGTATCCAATCTTACAGTAGGGGAGAACTCACTAGGCGAATTTCTGCTGGAGTACATGAAAAATAGATATTTTATGTCTGCAGAAATCGCTCTTAGCATCTTAGCAATTATTGTTTCTATCTTCTTTTGAGTGGTTTTGTCTATCCCTACGAGTACCTCTTCTCCCAATATTATTCAGGCAATACCTCCACTTATAAATGCTGTGCTCCGTAGGTATTACGGTGAAGAATTATGATTAACGCTGTGTTCGTTGGTCTTGACAGAGCAGGTAAAACATCAATAAAGCTATTCCTGCAGTATCTCGATAATGAAAGAGCATCAAAAACAACGGCATCTACGGGAGTTGAGAGGCTGAGTAGGGCGGGTCTAACGATATCAATTATTCCTGGACAAGAAGTATATAGGCTAAATGAGGATTTCTACAGAATTCTATTTCCATCCGCAGACTATATAGTGTTTGTTGTCGATGCGGCGAGACCAGATAGGTTTCCCGAAGCGAAGGAATATTTTGCCTTCGTAAGGAAGATGCGTAGCAAATATGCTATTAAGAAGCCAAAAATAATCCTCCTAGCACACAAACAAGATGTCGAAGGAGCACTCTCCGGAGAAGAAGTTAAGAATGCTATCGTGGGATCGCGGTCTAAGATCCTCGTCTTAGAGACAAGCATTCATGACACGCTAAGCATGTTCGTGTTACTGAGATGTCTCTATGATTCTCTAAAGGGTAATTACATAGATTTCATAACCCAAGCATTGCAAGATAGACTCCACGCTGATGCTGTGGCAATATATGATTCTCAGAGCCTGCCTATATCCATTGCAGGAAAGAAAGACCTCGTAGAGAGAATATACGAACAGTATTTTGATGTTATCTTCAGAGACCCCAACTTTAAATTTGGGTTGTTCAGTGTGAATGGTACGAAGCTTGCGGCGAGGACAGAGAAAGTGAATGGATGCTCCCTAACAATACTGGTCGCAAACTTTAATACGAGCGTTGAAGAGACGCTGGGCGTGCTGAAAGACGCAGCTCAGAACTATGTGAGGGAATTCATGAAGAGGTGGAAGAGCGTACCGGATAATCCATGGAACTTCTAGTTCTACCTCCATGACATATTTAATTTTTCCTCTATTTTTGTTAGTGCCTCATATAGGTCTTGTGTGTAAGCTACGAGAATTATTTTCTCCAAAGAGGATTTATCTAGAATTTCTCTTAACTCTGATAGGGCTTCTAGGAAGACACTTGCGAATCTCTCGGGGGATAGACCCCCAACACCAGTTCCCATTCCAGGAAAAGCTACGCATCTCACATTCAGCTTAGCTGCCCTCTGGAGAGCTGCCTTAATAGCTTTCTTAACCTTATCGGCTGTTGTGCGCATAGCAGGCCTCTCCATTGTGGGGGCATGGATAACATATTTTGCTTTTAGAGAGCCCGCAGTAGTAACTATAGCATTGCCAACACTCACGGGTGCGTACCTTTTTGCCTCTTTCTCTATGATCTCTCCTCCTTTCCGCTTAATCACCAATGCTACTCCCCCACCCATTATCATGAGGCTGTTAGCTGGATTTACGATGGCCTCGCAATCAACTTCAGCTATGTCGCCCCTGATTATCTCTATTCGCATTCCTAGCACCATGATAATCATACTTCAGCTGGATAATAAAGGAAGATTATTGGGTTTTGTATTTTATGGTTATTAGGTGGCAAGCATGGTCAAGATGATAGACATAACTCCCAAAAGATATGTTCTTCGTGTCGCCAAGGCGAGGGGACGAATAAAACTTAGAAAGGAAACAATACAACTCATAAAAGAGGGGCGCATAGAGAAGGGTGACGTCATAACGGTCACAAAGATCGTAGCCATAAGCGCCGTTAAGAAAACATCGGAGATGCTCCCATTCTGCCACCCAATAGAGATAACACATGTGGATGCTGATGTGAAACCAGGTGAGGACTATGTGGAAGTTGAGGTTACGGTGAAAAGTGTTGCTAGGACGGGCGTTGAGATGGAGGCGTTGATGGGTGTTAGCATGGCTCTCCTAAACGTTTGGGATATGGTTAAGAAGTATGAGAAAGACGAAGCTGGTAAGTATCCATGGACCCGTATAACCGATATTGTTGTT